>ODAI011803615.1_pt1 | contig 10110 bp, 6 predicted proteins | sample 1539321 | NCBI WGS metagenome assembly ODAI01 (sample SAMN02144231, study PRJEB22623) | gut metagenome | biome: sheep rumen | host: Ovis aries | place: New Zealand | reverse complement strand
CAGGTGTGCTGATCAGCGGCCAGCATGGGCTGAACCGCGGATCGCGCCGAATGGGCTGAAGCGCGGTCAAGCTGCGCTAAACTGCGGCCGGGGTGGGCCAGAGGCCCGGAATAATCAGTTATGGCGTAAATTACTAATTCTCGATGAACTTAAGGCGGATTTTACCGGTCTAACTGCCAGTCAGAGTGACTCTTCCACGAAGTTATGGCGTAAATTACCGATTCTTGCGGAACTTAAGGCGGATTTTACCGGTCTAACTGCCAGTCAGAGTGACTCTTCCACGAAGTTATGGCGCAAATGACCTATGGTGGGCGAAATTATGGGCTAAATAACTGGTTTCTGCGCCTGTTACGGCAGACTGCAAATGAAGACCTGTTATTTCTGCCATATCTTCTACATGTTCCGCCTGGATACGGCCCGTTCGAATCCGTTCTCCATATCATCCGCTGCATCCAGTTTTTCTTCAAGATCATCGCGGCTCATGGACTGCAGATGACAATATATAAGTCATTACTAAAAAAGAGGGGCGGTCAGCCCCTCTTTGATGTTGATCACTTGCATTATCCCTTCTTAAAGATACCTAGCTCCTTCCATTCGTATCCAGGTGTACAGATGTTATTACAGTGTGATCCCGTCGTCATATATCTCTGCATATGGGTTCTGCCCGCCGCCCAGAAGCAGGGCTGTCAGATGATCCAGTTCTTCCTCATTTATCTCCCTTCCCCTGTTGTAATTTCTCGCTGCGTCATTGCTGCTGTATGCAATGCTGAACAAGGATGTACGCTTCATGTCCATAGCTTCTGCCACACTGATCATGGATACTCCTTCGTTATTCAGTTTCCTGCCATTTTTTTTAAACGCTTTAGGGTTCTCCGGCGCTCTGCCTCTCCTGATCGAGCCATACCGCTTCTGATGAAAGACCTTGACCAACTCCTCATTATAATCTTTCAGTGGTGACAAGCTGATATCTGCCAGATAAATATCCACTACATTTTTATTGTATGCCCAATAATCCAGCGTATTGACAGCAGTGCTCCTGTTCTCTGCAATGTCTCCAAGACAATTGAATATCAAAATGGTCTGGGCTTCATGGACAGCCCTTCTGATCTTCGCACTCAAGAACCCCTGCTGCAGTTCAGCAAGAGTCAGATCTTCATAATGGCCTTTCAATCTGATTCCTTTTCTCAGCCTATAGGAAAAAGACTCTATTTCGATATTTCCCCGTTCTTCCTCTCCGTATCTGCTGATCACTGTACGAATGACTTCCGTCTTCATACGTTTCACATTTTCATCATTTTTTCCGATGTTGAGATTCATGTACAGGATCTTCATATGATGTTCTCCCTGATATGCGGACGATAGAGGCACGTCACGTACGGTGTAAAATGCAACAATACGCACGAGTAGTACACATGTACTATTTTATATGATAAAGCACATCCGGGAGCATATTACTTACGCAATACGTAAGTTATTAGATTTTCATTTCACGGCATATAGATTCTCACATCCAATACGGCTCTTTCCTGTTCACCAAAATACCTCATATCACTGTTTTATATGAAATGTCTTTGCCAAAAAGTCTTTTCGCATTACGTAAATAATATTATTCTATTCTTATATATATTTCTGCCCACACCAAAATATCTATCAAAAGAGAAAGTTTTTTCGTATCGCGAACAAAATCGTTTCATACCATATACAGGAGGCCAGATGATGCTTGCACGTATCCCGACCCTTCTTCCTGATGAGACGCTTTACTCATACGCAAAAAGATGCGCCGAGTATAATTACATGCCCATCCGGCACTTAGAGACCATCCATATGGGCGGCCAACGCCTTCATGGAGACGGCCTCTTATATCTGAGCCCTCTCAAAAAGCTGACTGAAGGTGCACTTGATGACCAGCTTACTGTACTCATGAGTCACACGATGTATCCTCTCGTAAGCCTCTACAGCCGCCGGATCGAGCAGTCTTTCATCCTGGCGTCTCTGTCAAGGCCGGCAGCGCCCAAGCGCCTCCTGACGCCGCTGAGGTCGTGCAGCAGCGGCGAGATGATATGTCCGGCCTGTCTACAGGACGACATCCGGGCTATCGGCGACTGGTACTATCACAGAAAGCACCAGATCCCAGGCGTGACGGCCTGTCCCATCCACGGGACTGTCCTGCACATGTCCACGGATCCTCTCAAAGATCCTACCCCTGCCAAGCCTGAGGATACGGCGTATGCGAGGTATATGGCGTCTCTTCTGGATCTCGGTCTTGATGCGCCTTACGAAGACACTCATCGAGTGCTCGTAGAAAAATTGCGGGATATAGGATATCAAAGGAGCGACCACCTCGACAGTCTCATCGACTCAATGGCTCAGAGTGGCAGCTTCAGGAGAACGAACAGACCGACCCGACGAGGTGCACACGGACTCATCTCAGAGGCACACTATCTGTCATCAGCTCTCTTCCTGAGGGCAGTGCCCTTCTGCTTCCCGACACCGAAAGACTTTGCGGATGCGCTCCAAGGCGCTGCGCCCAGTCAGGCAACCATACCTGGAGATAAGTCCGAATATACTGTGATAAGTTCAAGCATGAGCGGGAATACTGTAGAAATGCTCCACGCGACGTGCGGAAGGTCGTACCTCACATCGTCCTACGGCTTTCAAGCTGGATGGACTTGTCCAGTCTGTGACCAAAGATCCGACGAAGATATTTTCAGCGCGCTCTTTTGCTATGAGGCCCAGGGAGAGTACGAACTCTTATCGCCTTTTAAAGGAATGCTGGAGCCAGTAATGCTTCGCCATCTCAGGTGCCACGGCATATCTCCATCTTTTCAGACTACACCGAGGCACTTCCTGATCGAAGGGCGGAGGTGCGCGTGCGGTAAGTCGCTGTCACACGAGGAGGCGGACAGAGCAGTGCGCCAGAAGGGAGACTTTAAGCTTATCCACTTTACACGCACATCAGCGAAGGCAAAGATCATGCACACCGCATGCGGAAAAACGTTTGAGCACCACTATGTGGACTTCCTGCTCCATCCATGGTGCAGGGCATGCGTCCCATACTCCCCGGACGAGGAGTTCTTCAGAAGGGAGATGTATGATCTAGTCGGTGATGAGTACAAGCTTGTAGGGCCTTATTCCGGACGCGGCGGATATGTGGACATCAGGCACCAGAATTGCGGAAAGCTGTTCAGGCGCAGGGCCATAGAGTTCCTGCGGGGGACCAGGTGCCCATACTGCAGACGGCCGGTCCCCGACAAAGATCTTGCCGCTTACGTGTCGCTGCTGTCATCCGGGAGGTATAGAGTGGACTCTGTCGACAGCAGGACTGCAAAGTGCCGGGTCGTCGACACACGGACTGGGAAGGAGCGCGTCATGGACAAGTACATCCTGATCCAGGAGCTGCGAAGGCCATCCCCGGGAGACCTGCTCCCCTTCGACCCGTCTACACGATATGACGGACTCCCACTGACGGCATCTGAGCACATGGCCACTGAGCTCTATCTAAAGCTCTCACACAAGACCACGTTCACTACCAAAGACATCATCACATGCACAGGCCTTCCGCCACTGACGGTGAACAAAATCACCTGTGCGTGCAGAAAGGATGGCCTGCTCCTTGGTGTAGACAGGGGCCAGTTCACATGGCCTTCATCAGTACTAATCAAAGAGATCTTGGAAAGGAGGGACCGATATGCGAGCGCCGAGCGACGCCACCAAGAGAAAACAAAAAAGAGGGCAGGGGCATCACGAGACATATATCCCCTGGATCAGGATCCGTGAGGTGCCGAGCCGCGGCCTGTCCTCGGCGATCGTCGATGTGGACACCCACCGCACGATGCACTTCCTGTCCCGCGTGGAGTCAGACCTGTACTACCTCCTCAAATGGGACCAGAGGACAGACGATATACGCGAGCAGTATCCTCTCGATCTGCACGATACGCTCAAGATCTGTGCGCGAGAAGGAATCCGCCATCCCATGCGCGACGGAGAGCCCACACCCTTCACGACCGACATCGTAGTGACGCTGAGGGATGGCAGCGAAACGGCATATGCATGTAAGTATCAGCTCGCCGGCCTTACAAACCGTGAAAAGGAAAAGCTGCTAATCGAAAAGATGTACTGGGCAGAGCGCGGCGTCAGATGGATGCTCATCACACATGACATGCTCAACACAAATATGTCGGACAACGTGCGACGTTGTCTTGAGTACTATGACCAGAAGTACGTGCGGGATGACGTCCAGTATATCAAGCACATGATCAGTCACCGCCGTATCGCTGTGGACATGGAGCACGGACTGCTTGACTTCGGAGCACTCGCCCAGGAGTACATCATCGATGCAGATCCTGAAGGAAAGGAAGTGATAACATGAAAGATTCTTTGATATATCCAGCAGGTATATCCGATCCGGTGGTACAGGATCGTCTTGACACCAATACCATGCTCGCCGCGGGACATCCGTGTGTAGCAGATCTCATGATCGACACCAGGACAGGACAGTCGCTGCGAGTGATCGAAGCCGGCAAGCAGATGATCACTGTCTTTGAGCTGACGGAAGGCAAAGGGTTCCACTTCATATCATACACCATACCCAGATTTCTTGACCTTTGCAGAGCAGGAGATCTTATCTTTGGAATGGATGAGGTATGCATAGCTATCGGAGAAGTGCCGGAGAAGTACATCCGTGCCTTTACCACAAAAAAGGCTTTCGTCACAAGGATCTATAATGCTTTCAGAGGCAGGTGGACCTCCTTGGAAGGATACGGCGGAAAGACACTGATCGAGCCATACATCAAAGACTCGAACCTTAAAAAGGAAACGGCTATACTCGTGCTCCATCGATATCTTTCATCAGGATGCAGGGACTACTCGCTGATATCAAAGCGCACCGGGGTACTTGGATCGCAGAAGCGCGGCCCTTACACATATACATCCAAGCCAGGGCGGCCAATTACGGATGAGAGGATAAAAAGAGGCGTGCTCCTTACGCCAGAGGTCCGTGCTGCCTTCGAGGATGCACGTCAGAAGATGCTTCAGACTCCATCTATGACTTGCCAGTATGCGTATCGATATCTTCTAAAGAGATACTACCTGGCCCCGGACCGTGACGAGCCGATACTTGGTGCTGATGACAACTTGGTCCATATAAGCTCATGTCCAACTTACAAGCAGTTCTGGTATTACTGTCGCACTCATGCAGATCCTGAGCACGATGATATAGCGAGGCTTGGCGAGAAGGAAGTGCGCAACCGCCTCCACAGAGAGCACAGCGGAAATGCCTTCCGGATCAAGATGTCAGGCGAGCTCATCCAGATCGATGCCTGGGAAGCCGATATGAGCCTGACGAGCTCACACGACAGTAATCAGTCAATTGGCCGTGCCATCGTATATGCGGCAGTCGACACGATCAGCTCGAAGATCCTCGCCGTCTATGTCGGCCTTGATAACAATCATGTGCTTTCCTTGACATCGCTCTTTATGGCTCTGGCAGTCGGGACCTCACCATCGAAGTACTGCACCTGCTATACCACAGAGCCGAGGATGCTCCCACAGATGGCCATGACTGACAGAGGGGCAGATTTTATCTCGGACGCTTTTGATGAGGTCTGCCGCCGTCTCGAGATCAGGCATGACTTTGCACCTCCTGCCACCGGTGTCGCTAAGCCTAAAGTAGAAAGATTCTTCGGGTGGCTGGCAGAGAAGCAGGAAGTGGTCTTCGACAAGAAAGGGCGGATCACGAAGGCTTATAATTCCAACCATCATAAGGAGTCCAGATGGTGCCTCGAAGACTACCTGAGCTTCGTGGTCCGATCCGTCGATACGCATAACCGCTGCCTCCTCACAGATCTTATGTCGACGCCGGACATGATAGACAAAGGCATAGAGAAGTCTCCAGATCAGTTGTGGGACTACTACCTCTCCGACAGCTACCCGCGCATGATCACGGACCTGCAGCAGTACCTCTTCGACCTTATGCCGGCTGCAAGGGTCAGCATCACTCAGAGAGGCATCATGGTCAACGGGCTGCCCTATATAGCTGAGGATGATAAGGACCTTATGGATGCCATGTATCTGCACAAAAAAGGATGCAAGATAGACATACGCTATGACCCGAGATGTATGGACTACGTATACTACACATTCGGAGATGAGATCAGGGCTGCACACTTGAACACGAAAATTCCGGGCATCGACCAGTTTGTAGGCATGCCTTATTCGGTCGTAAGGCACTATCGGCATGAGGACCATGTTCAGAACGTTCTCGGCTCAGCCAAAAACGATTCTTTCCATGTTGGCCAGACATATTATGATGAAAAGGCGATCAAGGCGGCAGAAAAAAATACTCCGACACGCACGACCGGGATGCGCGAAGCAAGACGTATCGAGCAGTATGACACCCAAGCTCATACTCGTATGTCGACTCATATGGACCTGCCGCCTATCGCTGCCCAGGATGTCATCGACAGTGACTCGCTCGACAGTGATTTCTGCGACGCTCCCGACAGTTTCTGACAATGAAAGGAGGACTCCATGCAGTATCCATACGTACAAAGCCCTGGCCCAAGATATCCCGGCCACACCTACGGGATCGGCAGTATCGTAGACGCAAGATATCGTCAGACCATCCCTGCATATAGTGGAATTCCTCTCATAGAGTGCATACAAAGACCGCTCACGGAAGAGGCCCTCTACAAGCCGGTATACCTTCACGCGCCGGGCTTTTCATGCGACTTCGCAGAGCTGGATCCCGCAGACCAGCTCCTTTACCTGGCAGAGCTGGATCAGGTATGCTTTCCACTGGGAGATATAGTGAGTCTAGAGACATTGGTATACAGCCTGGCCTGCAAAGGGTATCACAAGCGGCGGATATCCACGGCTGACACCCCTCTGTCAGACCATATTCAGAAGATCTCCGGCCGTCACATGATACCTGCATCCACCGCATCTCTCCAGATCGTCGGCGATCCCGCTGAAGGCACCGATGATGGAATTGCCATAATCGGCCCATCCGGGACCGGCAAAAGCACTATGCTGAAGCAGTGCCTCTCTCACATCCCGCAGGTGTACACCCATCGCGATATAGTGACAGCTTCCCGTCCATTGGCCGTATTTCATCAAATTCTCTATATCTATGTCGTATGTGAGCCAAACAGTGACTTTTACGGTCTGTATGCAAGTATCGGAGGAGCGATCGACACTGCACTGCACACTAAAGACAACCAGTACCGGAACTTGTTCATCTATGCTAAGAGCGTCAGCCTCTGCAATCAAATCTTGGAATCGCTCATCAATGAGTTCGGCATCGGCCTCATTGTGCTCGATGAGATCCAGAATCTGTGTTTTGGCTCTACACGGTCCGAAACATACCGGCGGCTCTTAAAGATCCAGAACGTCACCAAGGTCGGGATCATAGTCCTTGGGACTGAGGACAGTTATAGAAAGATGTTCGCTGATCTCATGATGAAGCGGCGATACAGGCGCATCAGCAGTATGGTCACCTGTCTGGACAAGCGCACTTTTGCCACGTGCGTCAAGATGCTCTTCACCTCTTACAGATGCTTCCGGGAGCAGGTGGATTTTTCTTCTCCGGAGGGGGTCGAGATCATCAAGAGCTTCTATCGGCATACCGGAGGCCTTATCGCTCTGGTCAAGATCTTGTATAGGGAGCTTGCCGAGGCATACATCAGAGACCATTCACATCCTGTTCTAAGCGCCGCCTATGTTGAATCAATAGCGTGTACGGCAATGGCCGCATTCGAGATTGACATAAAGACTCTTAACGATCCAATGTATGATGACATGATCAGAGAATCGCTGCGTCAGAAAGCGCAGAAGCAGAAAAAAGAGACCTCGATCCCTGATACGGTCACGAACAGCGCCGAAAGCATCCGATCAGAGGTCCTTCATACGATCAGCCTTTTTGGCGAATACTCAGACAAAGATATAAACGATGCTTTCGACCGCACCGTCGCTGATATGTCTGAAAGCTTTCCCACAAGTCATGACTCGATCGTGCCACTTGTCTTCAATGAGCTCAGAAAGCGGAAGGTCAAAAAGAAAAAAGGCACTGTCAATCAAGCTCGAAGTGAGAAGGAGATCGACGACATGCTGGATAACCATGTCGATCTCAGGGAGGGATACGGCCCTGAGACAGACCAGACGCCCTGATACAAGATAAGCCCCGGAAGGCAGTATAACTGGCCGTCGGGGCTATTTTTTATGAATCGGATCGGGCCATTGGGATCAGCCGCACCTGCTCCGCTACTTTTAATTCATTTCAGAAAGTGGGCAGCACCTCCGCAAGCATACATACATACATACATACATACATACTTACGTAACGCGTAAGTAATCGTATCAAATCATATATAGGAGGTGAAATGATATGCGTACTTTGCCTAATCTTCCCGTCCTTATGGACAATGAGTATCTTCTGTCATATCTTGCACGTACAGCAAAAGTCAATGTAATACCGCTCCGGGATATGCTGGAACTCTATATGGACATGGATCTGCAGAAATATCAGTTCATTGCACTCACTCGTTTTCCCCTTTTCAGGCTCCTTGACGCACTCGATGTAGAAGACCATCTGTCCTTCATCCTGAAGACCACGACGTATCCATTGGATCTCTGCTTCCGCACTGACGGTGAGCAGGCACTTAAACTTCTCCCCCTTATCCTTCTCGAAAACGATTTAGCGGAGCTATTACCGGGCTATTACTGTCACCATGTTCCGCTCAGGCTCTGTACCGAATGCATGCAGGAGGACTGGGACACTCGTCACGTCGTTTATTATCACAGGGCCCACCAGATACCGTTCGTGCGGGTGTGCCATAAGCACGGATGCGTCCTTCAGGATGTACGCCCGACACGCGCGGGTGTGCTGTTCAGTGATCTGGAACTAACCCCCTGCACCGAGACCGTATTGGAAGGAGAGGTAGAGTTCGCCAGGTTCATCTACGCCCTCATGCAGCTGATCGAAGAACGCCGTCTTGTGATGCCGGCCAGGACCCTGAAAGGACTGGTGCTGGATACGCTGCTGCCGGGAGTGTCTGGAAGCATCTCGAAAAAACTGCCCATGCTGTCAGATATCGTCCTGCATGACCGGCTCTGGACACTGTTCGAGGATGACCGGAACAGGTTCAGGCAAAGGATGAGCAGCTCGCTCAAAAGCAATCTGCCTTATGACCTGAGCTATTTTCTGCTTTACCTGGCCTGTGCAAAGGGGCGCGACATGAGCGTTTTTACTCGCCATGCGGCCGCAGCGTCCTTTTCCTCCCGTCCTTGTCCACTCTGTGGAAGGTCCCACCCAGTATCAGCCATGCTCGAATCCTATGGTCTCGGATGCCCGCTTGAACGTCTCGGCCTGGACATGGAGGATTTCATCCGCGGCCTTTTTGGCAAAGGGCTGTTCCCCGATTACGAGCTGAAGGAAATCGACCTGCGGAAGCGCAGGCTGACGGTTGTTTATCGTCCGTCCGGGACCGTATATGAGCGAAGCATCAAGGCGTTCATGTTTGATAAAGCCTCTGTACACGAAAAAATAGTGCTGCGGCCTGACGAGATAGATCGGATCATCCAGCGATCCTCTGGCGGCGTTCTATGTCTGGACGCTGTTGACCGAAAGGCCGGCAATTTTACAGTCAGATGTCTTTCGTGCGGCAACAGGAAGACATACGCCGGGAATCAATTTTCGCGTATAAAGATTTGTCCCAATTGCAAGAGAAGAGCAAAAGCCCCGCGTTGAGCGAGGCTTTTTTATATGTTTGCTTGCCAAAAATATCAAATAATATCGCATTCACGACTTCGTTAAATTGCACAATTGCAACGAATTATCGTATCCCACAATACTGGCCTCAATGGAAATTTTAAAGTTGGAATATTTCAATTCCACGAATCAAAATTTTTAAATTGGCAGAATCTGCTACAATTCAGACACAATTTAAGAAAATAAGGGTTTCAAATTAGAAAATTAAAATTGGAAAGTGACAGAAGGGATCCGCCCGCCGCCGGCCAGGGCCTGCGGCGACATGGTATGATGCGGCGCCCGAAATGGCCGAGTGCCCATAAAGGGCTTTTCCGGCGTAAGAAGCCCGGCTATGGAATAGATCT
>ODAI010214121.1_pt1 | contig 10110 bp, 9 predicted proteins | sample 1539321 | NCBI WGS metagenome assembly ODAI01 (sample SAMN02144231, study PRJEB22623) | gut metagenome | biome: sheep rumen | host: Ovis aries | place: New Zealand | reverse complement strand
TAAGCTCAACACTTCCAAATGTAGGCTTATCAAATATAAGCTTACCCTCTGTATATTTTATGAGTTTTTTATCTATCTGCCATCCTTCTGTATCTTTTATACAATGAACAACCGGCAGCTTTTTACCTTCCTGTGTATTTAAATAGTCTTCCCCATGTGTATCTCTTGTAAAGACGATATCAAAACCATCTTTCTCACATTTTTCTATATACGAAGCCACATTGTCAACTATCTTAACTGCCTCGGCGGTTCCGAGCGCACCATCGATAAAATCCTTTTGCATATCAACAACAACCAATAATTTATTCATTTCGATATGTCCTTTCACCCTAAAAATATATATTTATTGTATCACAAATTTTCTGTTCTTTAAAGCAAAAAAAGAACAAATGTACGATAAGTTACCTTTCTTTATAAATACCTTCAAGTCCCTCAGTGACCCTTACGTTATTATCCTCATCGATAAATATTGCTTCAGCATTATAATGTCTTAACAAATCAAGTGACTTCTCATACCCGAGTACAAAGCATGCCGTTGATAATCCGTCACTGTTAAGTCCGTTATCACAAACCACGGTAACGCCTGCCAAGCCCGAAGCCGACGGATATCCCGTGCTGCTGTCAAATATATGATGATACCTGACATTATCTTTATCAATATATTTTTCATAGCTTCCTGATGTCGAAATATATTTACTGAATCCTTTTTTACACGGAAATTCAAGATATCCCAGCATATCCTCCTGACCGCCCTTCGGATCACGTATTCCTACCTTCCAGGTATCATTTTCGGTGCCGCCTCCGGCCTTTTCTCCATATATAAGTATGCTGCCTCCGACACTTACCATGGCGCCCTTGATATTGTGTTCCTTAAGTATGTTAAACGCCACATCGAGTGCATATCCTTTACCGGTAGAACCAAGATCGAGCATCATATTATCTTTATCAAATACCACATAATTATCATGCTCATACATAACCACGTCAACATCATTATAGCCTACTTTTTTTAATGTCTCTTTTATCTCACTGTCGTCAGGCACAACAAAATTATCTTCAGTTGCCTCTTCTATATTCCAAAGCATAGCAAGCGGTCTTATCGTTAAATCAAGTGCCCCGAAGCTGTCCTGACTTAAAACTGCCGAATCCATAAGCGGTTTCATAAGCTCATTGCTTATATAATAAGGCTCATCAACCACATATTCATGGTTTAATTTATAAAGCTCACTCTTCTTGCTTCTCCAGGAGATTACCTCTTCATCAAGCTTTTGTATCTCGTTAACTATATCCTCCGGTTTAAAGTTTTTATCCGTATTTCCGTAAACCGTAACCTGTACGGAGGTTCCCATGGAAAAATCATAAACCGACCGGTAAACACAGTCACCTTTATTGCTATTATTATATTTTTTATAAACAATCGCCACGCCAATAAGAATAATGGCAAGCGAAAGCATTTTTATTAAATCAACTATTTTTCTGTTCATAATTTTTGATTTCCTTCCAAAATAGTTTTGGAAAACTTACATCTTATATCAGTGATGATATCCCTCCATACGTTTTGTGTAATCATCAAGCGTATTTTTAAGCTTTGTATAATCCTTTTCGCTTAACGAACCATCGTCCTTTAATTCACCCAATCTTTTTTCGGCATTTTTTCTTGCGCCTATGGCAAGATCCTTATAATTATTTTCAAGATTAATCTGTATCTCGTTAAATATTGCTTCTACTTCTTTTCTGGCTGTCTTTGATTTTGAATTAAACATAAGCGCCTCCTCAAATGTAACATTTAACTATTACGCAACTATTTAATTTTATCACGTATACCTTGTTTTTTCCATTACATTTCATTATAATAATGAAATCGAAAGGAAAGGTAACACATATGATACTCTCAGTTCAAAACATAAGCAAAGCATTCGGAATAAATCAAATTCTTTCCGATGTTTCATTTCATATAGAAGAAAAAGAAAAAATCGCAATTGTCGGAATAAACGGTTCGGGAAAAACTACCCTTCTTAAAATTATAATGGGTAATGAAAGCGCCGACGAGGGTCAGGTTGTTGTTGCAAAGGATACAAGCATCGGCTACCTCTCGCAGCATCAGGATATATCCTTTGACAATACAATCTATGCCGAGATGCTTGAAACAAAACGCTATCTTATAGATATGGAAGAAAAAATACGTTCCCTGGAAAAAGATATGAAGCATGCTGACGGCGAAGAGCTTGAGAAGATTATGAATACATACAATAATCTATCCAGTCAATACGACAGAGAAAACGGTTATGCCTATAAGAGCGAGGTTACCGGTGTATTGAAAGGTCTTGGTTTTTCGGAAGCTGATTATGAAAGACATATCAATACTCTTTCCGGTGGACAACGTATGCGTGTCGCACTCGGCAAGCTTCTTCTTTCAAAGCCCGATATCATAATCCTTGATGAGCCGACCAACCACCTTGATATGCTCTCCATTGCATGGCTTGAGGGCTTTCTTTCGGCATATCAGGGAAGTGTTATCATAGTAAGCCACGACAGATATTTTATAGATAAAATAGCCACAAAGGTAATTGAAATAGACAATACCAAAGCTATTATATATCATGGAAATTACAGCTACTACTCAAAGAAACGTGCAGAGATTCGTGCTTCACAGATGAAAGCATATCTTAATCAGCAACAGGAAATAAAACATCAGGAAGCAGTTATCGAAAAGCTAAAACAGTTTAACCGCGAGAAGTCTATTAAGCGTGCGGAAAGCCGTGAAAAAATGCTTGATAAAATAGACAGGCTTGACAAACCGACAGAAGTAAATGCAGATATGAAGCTTTCACTAACGCCTTCCGTAGAAAGCGGAAACGATGTACTTACAATAAAAAATCTTACCAAAGCCTTTGGCGAAAACAAGCTTTTTTCGGATTTAAACATGGAAATAAAACGTGGTGAACACATATCTCTAATCGGTGCAAACGGAACCGGCAAGACAACCATTTTAAAAATAATAAACCGCCTTTTACCAAAGGATGAAGGACAGATAATCCTTGGTTCAAGAGTAAAAATCGGCTATTACGATCAGGAGCATCAGGTGCTTTCCTTTAATAAAACAATATTTGAGGAAATATCCGACACCTATCCCGACCTTAACAATACACGTATAAGAAATGTTCTTGCCGCATTTTTATTTACCGGTGATGATGTATTTAAAAAAATAGGTGACTTATCCGGTGGTGAGCGCGGACGTGTTTCACTCGCCAAGCTTATGCTCTCTCCCGCCAACTTCCTTATACTTGATGAGCCGACCAACCATCTTGATATAAACTCCAAGGAAATACTTGAGGAAGCCATACGAAACTATACAGGAACAGTTCTCTGTGTCAGCCATGACAGATATTTTATTAATAAAATATCAAATAAAATTATTGAGTTAAAGGATAAGAAATTATACTCATTTATCGGAAATTATGATTATTATGAAAGTCATAAAGATATTGTCTATGCCTCAGACGGAAATATATCCACCTCAAAAGGCGGTATATTTGCTCCTATTTCCGATACATCGGGCTATGATGCAGGCAACACTACTTCGGGACCGGGCTTAGGAAAAAATGAAGAAGCATCTGCTCCTCTTTCCAACAAGGAAGCGTATTTAAAAAACAAAGAAGAACAGGCCAGACAGAGAAAACGTGAAAACGATATGAAAAAGCTTGAAAAAGAGATTGCCGAGCTCGAAAGCAAAATCGAAAAGATTGATGAAGAAATTAATTCACCCGAAAATGCAACCAACTCAAAGAAACTCAGTGATCTAAGCATTGAACGTGAAGATATTGATTCAAGGCTTATGGAAGCTTATGAAAAGTATTACGAATTGGAAGATGCCGAATAACAATAAATAACAAAGGGACGGTTTATATACCGCATTTTACGTGCGATACAAACCGTCCCTCTAATATTATATTTTTACCAGGAGCCGCCTCCGCCTCCGCCGGAGCCTCCACCTGATGAACCGCCACCCGATGAACCGCCTGAGCTGCTTGACGGACTTGAAGTCATAGCCGTACTTGCTGCTGCCATAGTCGAACCCATAAATGCTCCGAATGCCGCAGTACTAAAACTATTACCGTCATACCATGAAGGTGCTGATATTGCTATTGTCTCAAACTTCTTAATCCACTTATCGGATACCCCGAGTACATATGTATACGGAAGTATATTATAAAAATAATCAGGCTGTTCCATTACAAGAGCTTCAAGTTTTTCCTTTTCAGCAACCTGAAGGAAGTTTCTAAAGCCTCTTACCTTACCAAGCATCTCATTTCCGTAAGGAGTTCTTTTCGGAAGGTAAATCTTACAAAGGATCATTCCAAGTATGCATAAAAGACCCACCAAATGACCTATAAGATACCATTTATCCTGTATAAGTGCCGGAAGTACCACAGTTACCCATGGCAAACCACCAAAGCCAACTCCCCATATAATACCGAATATAGTGGTTGAAAGTGCAGAATTTTTCGGTTTACCATTCACATATACAGTATGATTCTTTCCGAATATCATACTGAACATAACAGAAAAGCCTATACCCGGGAATAAAAGTGCAACAAGAAACATCTCACGCATTCCATATGTAAATATAGGTGGAACAGTTATCAATACAAAAGAGGCAATAATCATAAGCACAATAAATATTGATTTATTTGATGCCTTTCTATCAAATAATTTATCTATGTTTTCCTTATCATTAATATTTTTAAGTATTTTATTGACTGTTTTGTAAAAGCTGTCATAAAGGTCTGTTCCGGTAACGGATTCAAGCTGTCCGTCAAATTCCACTCCGTCCTTCATAAGAACGCCTTTACCCGAACCAAACTTAAACAAGCCATTTAAAAAGGTTCTCTCATTAATATTATTTCCATCATAATCCTTAAGCTTTGTTATTTTAAAGTCTTTTTTCTTAAACAGAAAATTCTTTTCTTCTATTTCGGAAATCTTGATATATCCGGCATTTGCAAGATATATAAGCAACGAAACAACATCCTGATTATCAGCCTTACCTTTATATAAAAAACCTACTTCAAGGCTGTTAAAGCCCTCCGGCGGATAAAACTCAACCGTTTCGATTACCTTATCATCCCTGCCGAATTTAAACCAGATTAATATTGAAATAATAAGAAATACGATAGGAATCGCAAAAAATATATAATCCATGATATTAATATCAAGGCCGGCACCTACAAAATATCCTTCCGGAAGCTCACATCTTACGGTAAGTGCCTGTCTTGGTTCAAGTATGCCGTTATATCCTCCTGTAATTACATTTCCGTCAACCGAATAATAAACATTTTCATTATCTGTGCTGCCCTCAGATCCCGATGAAAAACCAAGCTTTGATTCATCGAATTCTTTCGGCATGGTTATGGTAAATGTAATGTTACCGATAACAGTATCCTCCCACTCTGTTCCTATAATGTTAAAATAAAGTTCATCATAGTTCTTCGCAGGATCCTTGCCAAGATTATAAGTATATCTTATTGTATAAAGCTGTGCACCTTCAACCGTAATATCCGGTGAGCCTATTTTCAGCTTTAAATTTCCGTTTTCTCTTTCCTTTTTATATTTATTATCAACTCTGATATTTGTTACCTGAGTACGGTTTTTTGACGTCGTACCATCAAGTCTTTTTACTGTATTTTTTAATGGTATTGTTCTGTAAATACCATGCTTTGGAACATTAAAATAAACCATCAATGTTTCGGTTATATCAAGCCTGTTATTTTCATTTACGACAATGTTTATATCATAGCTGTCAATAAGATAGTCAAATCCGCCGTAATAATCACTTTCGCTGGGGGTACCGCCCGAATAATCCTCTACGCTATCGAGGTATTCCCCTTCTTCATCCTCTTTATATTCCTGTTCGCTATCCTCCTCATATGCAGCAAAAGTATCTTCATTGCAAAAAGAAATGCTAATAAATAAAGCAATTACGACTGTTAATAAAATGGCAATTTTTTTTCTATGTTTCATAATTATTAACCCCTCTGTATTTTGAAATGATAATCAAATAACGGCAATAAAAAACCGCTTTCCTACATATTAATTCCCACATCATTTCTTTCAAAGGCTTCCGCCTCAAACATAGCCTTTGACTTAAAACCGAATATTCCCGCAAAAATATTTCCCGGAAATGTTTCCGTCTTATTATTAAAAAGTCTTACAACCCCGTTATAATACTTGCGTGAATTGGCAATCTCATCCTCTACCTTAAACAGCTTATTACTTAAATCTATAAAGTTTTCACTTGATTTAAGCTCCGGATAGCCTTCCGCAACAGCCATTATCTTATTAAGCTCTCTTGAAAGCTTTTCATTAGCTTTAAGCTTTTCAGCATCATTCATACTGTCATAAGAATTACTTCTAAGACTTGTTATGCTTTCAAATGTTGCTTTTTCATGTGCTGCATAAACCTTTACAGCCTCCACCAGCTTGGGAATCATATTCCAGCGTTTTACAAGATAAATATCCATAGTCGAAAATGCTTCTTTTACTTTATTATCCATCTTAACAAAGCTGTTATACATGGCCGCAAACAAAATAATTAAAAATAAAAATATTCCGATTACTATATATATCCACATATCAGATTCTCCTATTTTATTTCAATGCTATCTTTTTTCATCTTTCAATTCAGAGATTCCATCAGAAAGCTTCCTGATTTTTCGTTTGATAAAAAATATAATTCCGATTATAACAATTTCCATAATGATTCCCGTGAGAAGCAGACCTCCCCAACCGGATTCCATAATATTTTCATTTGGATAATCAGGATTATATTTTACCGTTGCCTTCTTCTTAAAGCTTGATTTTGATCCGACAGTATCAGGCGAAGCATTATATTTTACACCATCCACTTCAAATTCATAAATACCTTTATATTCAACTTTCCCCTCCGAATCTTTGCTCACGGCATAATCGATAAGCGTTCCTTCAGCTTTCTTATAGTTTTTTGAAATTTTATTATTATGCATGATTGAATAAAGACTGACTCCTATAAATGCAAGCCCGGCCAATATCCACGGTATCATAACAATCGCAATGATTACATTCGAAAAACAACCAAATTTCTTTCCTGTGACAATTTCTCCCGGTGCCTCATCCGCCCTTGTATTCATACAAATATTCTTTTGAAATACCATTTCCGGACTTGTTGTTTCCTCATTTTTTATTTCTTCCTCAGGATGAAGAATTTCACCGCAAACTTCACATTTTATGTTAGTATTTTTATTTTCGTTACCGCAAAACGGACATTTCATACCAAATCACCTCAAGCCTTGTCCAATGTATTATATATTCATAATATTAATATATTTTTCAAAATACAAAATTATTTTATCCTATTGGATTTATATTTTCAATAAATAAAAGGAGAATTTCTAAATATACAATTTAAAAATTCTCCTTATATTCCAAATTAAGCTTTCAATTTATAATCTCATAATGAGCTCCGCAAGATAAACAGCAAGACATGCAAATATCGCAACCATCGTAAGACTTTTGTTTTTATACGCAAGAATTATCGCAACTACAATACCTGCCAATGCCGAAATAACCGAGCTTGTAGCATAAAATGCTGCCGGAAGTGTCATGGCCGTGAGAACCGCATAAGGTATATAATACAAAAATGAACGAATATATCTGTTTTGTATTTTTTCTTTAATAGCCACAAACGGTATTACTCTTATAAGGTAGGTTGAGCCTGCAAGTACAAGCAGATATGAAAAAAATTGAAAATTACTCATGGGCTAAAACCTCCTTATCTTTATCTTCCCTTTCACCTTTATCTCTTTCCGACTTTGAATCAATTAACTTTTCGTTTGCTTCATCAGCCTTGTCTTCATCGGAAACAGGGAAAAGCACAGCACATATAAGTGCCGCCGCTATTGCGCAAATACTAATCGAAAGGCCACTCGAAACCTTTTTTAATAAAGGTATGTAATAAAACATCGAAGAAAATCCGAAAGCAAGTATAACTGCAAGAATCACCGGCTTTGCCTTTCTCATTTCCGGTACAACTATCGCTATAAACATTCCGTAAATGGCAAGTGCCAGTGCACTCATAACACTTTCCGGAAGAATATTTCCAAGAAGAGCTCCTATAGCTGTTCCCATGCTCCAGCCGATATACGGTATCGTTGAAAGCCCGAAGAAAAATGAACGCCTTACACTCTCCTCCTGACTGGCAACCGCAAATATCTCGTCTGTCATAAAAAATCCAAGAAGCCACCTGTATATACCCTTAAACTTCTTGTCCGCCTTTTGTCCGATAGATATAGACATAAATGAGTATCTTATATTTATTGTAAGCTGTGATATAAGCATCTGCCAGTACAGTCCGGGTTCAGCCATCATACCTATACCTGCGAACTGTCCTGCGGATGTAACCGTAGTCATGGAAACCAAAAGAGCCTGCCACCACTTTAATCCATATGAAGTTGCTACTATTCCGAATGTAAAAGAAACCGAAAGATAACCAAGTCCTATCGGTATTCCTGCCTTCAGACCTCTTATATAATTTTTCATTTTTTGTTCCTGATTTTTATAGTATATGTCTTGTATGTTTTCTTTTTTCATAGTTAGCTTTTATCCTGATTGTTTATTCAATCAGTTAACCCTGATTCCGTTTACGATAAGTTCCTCATCTACTCGTATTACGAGGCATTTCTTTCCGTCAATAATCTTTGTTTCCACTATGTCCATCTTATCTGCATCAACCTTTATGGATACATTTGACGTCTTTATCTCAACCTTGTTTGTTGCAGGATAAAGATTTCTTACATAAAAGCTTTTATCCTCTTCTTCGCTTTCCTCAAAATGCGTATCATAACGCTTTTCAAAGTTATCAAGTTTCTCACTCTTAACACCGCTTGATTCAAGTATATTTTTTATTTCCTTTTTAGAAATGGTTTCAGGAATTGTCGGATCTTCCTTTCTGGTTTCAATTATCGAAGAAAGCTCCTCATGGATATTCTTTACAACCTCATAATCACACTCTTCCTCAAGTGTCTCGGTAATAATATCGTTAAATATATCCTTTTGTCTTATTGCCGGAAGCGGAACACGACAATTAAGAACATAATTCATAAATCCAAGATCAAACTCTCTGGTGTCCTTTGTATATAAAAGAAGCCTGTCCCTATCCTCACTTCTTTCCGTAAATGCAGGGAATAAAAAGCCCATATCCGGAAGTCCTACCATATAACTTCTCTCACTGTTATGGAATGTATTTTCCATCTCATAATACTCAAGTCCCGGCTTTGATAATTCTACCGGGCAAATGGAACATAAAACAAATCTATATACTTCTTCCGACGCATCTTCATTTTCCATATTATCATTTGTGATCGTCGGTACATCGTAGCTTTGATATACCAATATTATAAAAAAGTTTCCCACATAATTGTATGAATCTATTACCTTATCATAAAACTCATCTAACAGCTTCTCATCCTTAAGTTCACTGTCACGAAGTCTTATCAGAAAATCTCTTTGTTCATCATGTGCACTTTCATTAAATTCCATATTAAGCAGATTTTTTCCCAACTGTCCCGATAAGGATTTTCTGAATATTTCAAAATATTTATGCTGCTCTTCCTCAGGTAAAACACCAAACAATTCATCCACATTGGCAAGCTTGTTTTTATCACCGTTAACATAGCATCCAACTATTTTTGATATACCGCATTTTTCTAAAGTAAAAAGCTTTCTAAGCTCATTAATTTCAGTCTTTTCCATATGTACCTCCAATCAGACTTATCGGACAACACGCTTTTTCTATTTTATATCCTGGCTTAAAAAAAAACAAGACAAACTTCTGTTTACCGCAGTAACATCGGTATCATATTGGTTAATATACTGAACAATGAAAGCAGGCAGTTAATCTAACGCACATGGTTTTTTAAATCAGAACACTCGAATTTTTTATATTCGCACGAAACCGAAAACTCGCTACGCTCAAACATTCCGGTTTCTGAGCGAATATATGCAAATTCTCGTTGCTGATTTGACAAAAACCATGCGTATGTTACATTAACTGCCTGCTTTCCTGTATCAGTATTT
>ODAI013381204.1_pt1 | contig 10111 bp, 13 predicted proteins | sample 1539321 | NCBI WGS metagenome assembly ODAI01 (sample SAMN02144231, study PRJEB22623) | gut metagenome | biome: sheep rumen | host: Ovis aries | place: New Zealand | reverse complement strand
TGGTTTGACACCGTTGAGAATGTCAAGGTATCAAGCATACTGACAAGCAAGAGGTGGACAACCGAAATCACATCAAGGGATGCGCTCTACCTCGAAAAGCTCGGGGTAAAGCTGACGACATGATTTGAGTGCATATTATCTAACTTTTAGGGTACTATGGAAGACATCCTGATTCGCCCAGACGTGGTATTTGAGAAATATCTCACGATGGCTCGTGAGGGAAGTCATTATTGCCAAGATAATCTCACAAGCCTGCTGGCCAAGAGTGAAGGTTTTAAGCGTTTTTTGCAGCCTTCCGATGCGCAATGGATACATCAAAGGATGATGGAACAAGAAAAAGAAGCCGACGAACGAAAAGCCGAACAGGATGATCTTCCGTTTTAAAGAGGCAAGTACCTGCTCTCCAAGTACTTGCCTCGTATTCACTAATTATCTGCTTTTGCGATTACTCCTCAACAGCAGCCTGTGCGGCGGCTAACGGTTGTTGACAATCAATTATCTGCAACTTACACTTACAGAGTTGGTGTAAAGAACAGTCACCTTAAATCGGACACATTCTACGCGTTTTACACGCTCATAACGTGCTTTTACAGCAGAATAATCTTTTCCTATGTCATTTTTCAATTTTTTTGTTTTACACTAAATTGCACGAATGTTTGACCTCCATATTTATGTTTTTTATTATAAATTAAAAAAACAATAAAATACTATTTAACATCCTTTTCAATCTGATAAAGTTGCTTTTTAGCTGCTTCAATGACCTTTTTCAAGTCCCTGCTGTTCCATCCTATTTTAACAAAACACTTGGTGCCATCGGCAAGATGGAGTATATCCAAATCACGATTAAAGTAACCGGAAGAGACGAGCTTATTGGGATCAAGCTTCTTTAAGCTGTTATTGGGCAGATTGAAATGATTTTTCAGCTCATCTATCGTTGATGGAACTTCTGATACATAATCCTGAAGCATTGTTAGAACCAAACGCCCCCAAGAAAGACCACGCTTTGTAGAGTTGTCGGCATGAAGAGTGATGGAATAGGTGGAGCGGTCACGATGGCTCTTTGTACGCTTCATCAAAGCTTCAACATCAGAACTGATATTGCCTTTGTTTGCACGACGCACAATTTCCATAGCCGTTGTTAATAATTTCTCATTTTTCGTGTAGAATTCTACAAGCATCAGAGAATCCTCGGGAGAGAGACGCGGCTTCTTATATTCTGTCATCTCATACCATCCTAATTCTTTAACTTTTTCGCAAAAGTCAAAGAATTTATATGGTCCTTGTTCTGTCCATTGCCTAAAGACACAAATCGTGTCAAGATCTCTGGTTCTGACTTCTTCAATCCTCTCAAAATAAGACAATTTGGCATCCTTTGATATGATGCCGCAACTTACTATACTCTTAAAAAGCTGATTGATCTCACTGGTTGAGTATTCTGGCAGATGGTCGAGGATAATGGCTTCAACGAGGCGGCTCATGGAAAATGGTTGTCCATGATATTCATACACAGTACGCTTGGCGGCATTGTTTGTGCTATCATCCCCGCAATCATCATCATCTTGTCTATTCTTCTCATTAATGGCAGTTTCGAATAAGTCTTTATAGTCAGACCAGAATTTGCAAATCTCTTCGCTTTCCTTCTGACCAATCGCCATGATGGTGGTGTTAACTTTAAGTTTCTGGTTGTTACCGCCTTCAAGAGTGTAAATCTCGACATTGTCGAATGACACACCTAATGAACGTTTATACTCTTCAATGAAGAACCTTCCTCGTGGTGAAAGGCCTTTTTGTTCAAGCAACGGGTCGAGAACCCGGTCGAGAATGTCCTGATAGCAGATTTGTATGAATTCCTTGCATTTGCATTCAGGCTCCTTGAGTGCATCTATTTCTGATGGTGTTGCAGGGGTGAGATAGACGTAAAGGTTGTATAGTGATCGTGGGCCTCCTTTCCGTATGGAAATGTCCACTTGCTCTTCTGCTTTATTCTTTAAGAAGGCATTGAAATGTTGATAATACTTTTCCGTTTGCTTATCTTTTTCTCCTGCATAGATTTTGTTCTCAATGATAATATTCAAGAACTTGACATCCTTGCCGTCTTCACGTTCCAATGGCTTTACGCGACAACTGATAAGGATATCTACACGCCCGTTCTTGTCTTTTCCGTCGGAGAAGTTTACTTCGGTAGATACGTCAATATCAGAAAGGGAGAGGTTCCTTGCAAGAATAGCACTCTTAAGCGATGGAAATATTACTGTCTTTTCCGGATGTTCCTTCAATCTGGTATCCTGTTTGACGGCGCGTTCGAGAACAGCTTCCAAAAAGAACTGTAAGGGGAGTGTGCCAACATCGTGGAAAGAATCTTCCTTGAACAGTTCGGACAGAAACATGCTGTGCGACATTTCTCTTCGTGATACGGAAAGGCAATTCAAAAACGAATTGCTTTCATACATGGAATGCAGATGACTGAGTCGACAGTCTGCATTTAATCTTTGGATTTCCGAGTATAAGTTGATCATCGTTTGATATGAATAATAATTGTTATACAAATATAGGAACTTTTTCTTAATAATTCTATTTTTAGCTGATACTTCTGTGGAGAGAACACAGGTGACTACAGTAAACCATTGTGCAACGGGCCTGAAGTGCCTCGTCCACCTCAGCCTCTTTGGGTTTGGACACCTTCAACCTTAATGCCTCCGGGCATTGGCATAAGGCCGTGTGGCGTGATTTTGATAATCCTTTCATAAGGTTAAGGCATTTTTATATTGATTTTCCGATTGTCATTGCAAATATAGTCAATTCTTTTGAAAAACTCAGTTTTGAACATACATTTTCCCCTTTTTCGCCTACGTAAATCCTAAATTCCATCAAGATAGAATGTCACACCATCCATATATTTCTCGTACAATTCAGGTTTACGGGTTTTGAAGTATTCGAGCACCGTTTCCAGATGTTCTCCAGTAAAGTTGTAGCTGCCTGAATAGAAGTCCTGAAGGTCGTCATAGATTGAGGTACCTCTGTTCGACGAACTGTCATATCCATATTCATGAATGACGAGAGCCAAGTAGAAACACTTCTTTGCCTGTTCCGTCTCACCTTTGGGATCTCCCTCTACACCGATTGTCATGCCACGAGGGCACAAATGATGCCTGGTAGTAAAAAACATCTTGAAATCCGTCGAGAAGCACACTTTGTTCAGTGCCACTTGCAGTTCGTTTTTGCCTAATTCGTTCATCATATTTGTATTATTTCTGTTTTTCTAATACTTTCAACATCCTTTCCAGTTCTCTTATGCGATGTTGGCAATTAGCCAGTACTGCCACCCAAAGTACTCATCTTTATGTCTATTTTGGGAACGTTTGACAGCATACCTTGAGGAAGGTGATATGTAATAGACCGTATCACCGATGGATAATTCTCTTAGCCCTAGTTTTCGTAAAAAATCTTTACTCATGTGCCTACCTTCAAATCCGTTATTTTCTCCCTATTCAGAATGAATGCTACGACAGACGGCCAATCTGGGAACTTTTCTGAACCGATTTGTATATGCATTCCCGTAAACTCTCCGGCACCATTCTTGGTGGAGTCGTCGATGAGATAATCACCGATGTTCAGTTCTTTATGATGGCTGAATATCACGTTCTTGTAGGCACTAGGCAGGTATTCTTTGATCCACTCCATTTTCTCCACCAACGATGTGGGGGTGCTCCACGGTGCGGTCGATAGAATGTAGACATCAAAATATTTTGCCAGCAGATTATAGGATTCTATGGCTTCTGGCATGGGCTTCAGGCTTCTGAAGAAACCTTTGATGCGCTTTCCGTCTTCGGGACTCACATTCCTGGCCTTGACCTCACTCAGATAATCTGCCAGGGTGTTGTCCATGTCAATGTAAATGATTTTTTTCATTCTTATTACGATATCTAAAGTTGTTAATTAATCACGCTCCTATGTTCCACGCTAAGGTTGAGAATCTGATGCGGATTGGGGCTCCAAATGCTGTATTTGATGTCCTTGACTGTAATCTTGTCTGCATTCTCCACCATGAAATCATTGACTTTCTTCTCCTGTGCCTCGGTGGTCATCGCCTTCTTGTCTGCCGAATTCGAATACGTGGTCTCGGTAAAAATCTTTAAATGTTATCAGTTCATACATCTCCTTACGCCAAGAGCCTTCCATGGCCGCTTCTTGACGTTTCAATCTTTTTCGTTTAGTTTCTGTATGATTTGCTGACGAATCCACCAGACAGCATATGGAATAAACTTGAAATCGGCCTCTTCCGTGTTATATTTCTGGGCAGCTATCCTCAGACCTCCTGTTCCGGCCTCGATCAGTTCCTCAAATGAGAGGCCTTGGTTACGATACTGGGCAGCCACACTGACCACGAAGCGCCTGTTAGACTCTACCAGTTTCTCCATCTCTTTGCACTCTGACCCCAGCTTCTGAATGGCCTTAATCAGTCCACGTTCTTCCTCATCACTCAGCAATGGTGCACGGCCAATCTCAACGAGGAATTCGTCAATGTCAAAACTTTTCTTCTTTTCTTTTTCTTTCATCGTTTATTTTCTTTCGTATTCGTTCATATCTTTTATGTTATTTTTTTCATATATCACTATCACCGTCCAATGCTGCACGCTGAGGTTGAGAATTTGATGAGGATTGGGACTCTGGATGCTGTATTTGATGTCCTTGACAGAAATCTTGCCCTCATTCTCTGCCAGGAAGTCATTGACTTTCTTCTCCAGCCCGCCTGTCGTCATCGCCTTCTTGTCTGCCGGATTCGAATACGTGGTCTCGGTGAAGATCTTAATCTGTGTCATAACGTATATAACGATTCACCTGTACATCGTGAGGTTCAAATATAATAATTATTTCGTCATTGTATGCATAATATAGTCACAAGTAGTGAAAATTCAGTTTTGGGCACGTCGAAGTCGTCTTCGTCCTTCACGTCACGGTAGCGGAGCAGGCGGCGGCGCACCAGCGCATCGATGTCGGTGGCAAAGCCAAGCGCGCTGATTTTGTTGATGTCGAGATACGAGGTAAGATCGTCGTAATCCACGCGGCGTGGCCCCTTCTCCATGCAGATGCAGAAGAGCACCACCTGACGCTCGCTGATGCCATAACTCTCGGCGAGGAAATCTATCTCCTTCTTGGCTTTCCGCATGAAGGCGGCACTCATCTTCGAATCCTTCGACAGTTCCACCACGCGCTCGATGGCTTGGAGCAGTGTCATTTGCTTCTTCATCGTATTCTTCTTCGTCGTTGCTTTCTTTTCCATTTTCCAGTTGTGTTGATGATTGTTCGGCTTTTGGTTGAAGGATTCCCTGATAGGGGTCTCAGGCAGCAAGAGCCTCTGGCTCTTGCTGCCTGGGAATGAGATGGAGATGCTTGGTCATTTTCTGGATGAGAGTAGTGGTCTCGCTGTCGGAGAGGTCGAAGATGGTGAGAGCATAGGCCTCATTGCTGAGTGAGGAGGTGAAGCCCACCCTTTTGTTTTTGAGGTACTTCTGAATCTTTGAGAACAGATTCTCTGAACTTGTGGAAATTGTTGTCATATTCTTGAAAGTTTTAATGATTGATGTTTGTATCAAGAATATAGTAACAAACGAAAAAAATTCAATAAATGCGGCAACTTTTTTTGAAGTTGCCGATATTTTCTCGCAGATGGACATCTCAATCTGTGTAGGATATATGAAATTAGGGAGCTATCCCTAATTTCATTGTAAGTCATTTTATGCTTTTAGCAGTTTGCGATAGACGGTCAATTTTTCTTCATACACCTTTTGGTCCGGCTCTGCTTCAAGTTGGATCTTGTAAACGGAGAGTATCAGATTTCTTCTATTATTGAAAAAATCAATCAAGATGGAGATGTCTTTGCATTTCCCTATTATATCCTCATTCTCAAGTATCTTTATTTGATTAATCCCAAGAATCTTGTCATCGACTATATCCTTTCTGATAAAGAAGGGAGTGTCGTCCACTTGCACATAATTCTCCCCATCAACATCACGTATCAATTTACCTACTTCATCAGGCAATTTGTTTTCTGTAATGGGTTGATTAAAATACAATTGGATATTGCATTGCATCAAAGCGTTGTACGCCTCATCGTCGATAGGTTCAATTGACAAATCCTCTCCAAGAATGGAATTGATACCAGGTAGGCGGTCTGCAGGTATTTTTTTTCTTATAAACAGTCCGTCAATCTTGGCTTTTCCATTCCCGCTTTCTTTCTTCCCAGATACCAGTGGCAAGCCACCGCCTTTAGCCGAAAAGATGTTGGCGAAATCTTTTATAAGTTCTTCATTTGTCTTGTGATTACGTTCCATGTAATCCTTAATGGCATCAGAGAAAGCAGAAGTGATGGAGCTATAAACTCGATTGGAATACAGATACAGATGATCAAAAGGCAAATAATGGAGAAGACGGTTGCCAACGGGGTGCCAATTTACTGGAGAATAGACAAGGAACGGGTCTGCTCCCTTTTGCGGACCTGCTATTTTACAGTCAGCTACAGCCCTAAGTACCTGTAATGGTTCGTGATAAATATTTATCAGCATCTCAATACCTCTTGTCAACGCTTCCGTTGCATTAAACAAAGTCCCGCACGAAGCCACAGAGTATAGAGGCATATTGAGTTTTGCTGCGATGGATTTTTCTATTATCCTCTGATTGACGGGGTCTTCCATAAACGATTGTACAAGTTTTTTCTCCTTTGAGCTTGTCGCCATGATAGAAAGATCCTTTGTGGAGAGTCGCGAATCTAAATCCGGCATGGTCGGGAGTTCAAGGCACCTGACATATTCATTCAGGATGGTTTTCTTGTCTGTATCCAGATTCTTATCAGACAGAAGCGGCTCGATGATATAATCGAGCATGTCCTGATAACATATATGAATGTAGTGAGCACAGACTGGCTTGCATTTTGAATCTAAAGATATGTATTTCTCCATATCACGAAGAGGCTGAGGAGTAATATAGACAAAAAGTTGGAAAGGACGTTTGTGCCCACCATTGTCACATGCCTCAAAATATTGAGTTGTCTGAGAATCGAACTCAGAACTATTCACTTTGTTCTCAATGAATATTTCCAGAGTATCTCTTCCCGCTATGGTGTTTATCAGTTTGTATTTCAAGTATATATCTATTCTGTCGTCCTTATCTGCCGGCTTCGTATTATTGTAACCGCTGAGCGTCTGATAATTCTTTACGGAAAGTTCACAAACGGACTCAACCTTTTCAAATACTGCAGCTCGTGTAAGCATTGCCTTCTTTAGTTGAGGATTGATGTTTCCTGACTTATCCTCCTTGGCCGACCTGTAAAGAAGTAAGTCCATGAAATGATACAAAGTTGATTCGCGAGAATCCCCATTAAAGAACTCTCCAGACAGCAGCTCCGCAACAAACCTGCTATGTACGCCTTCATTTCTCGCTTTACCGATAATCCCGAAAAGATTGTTCTTTCCAATATAATCCAGGATTTCCGCATTCTTTGATATATTCCTATTGAACATCGTCAACAGCTCCTCCGCCGACAAAGCGCTCTCCTTTTCTATAAGTTTGATGTCATATAAATTATTCATAGTCTACATTTGTTTAAAGTTGTTTTTAGCAGAAATCGGTGAACTCATTGTCTGTGTCGAAAATCAAATAATTGCCTTTTGTCTCCATAATCATTGATATTTAATGTTCGCTTGGCCGTCTATGATTTCATATTTTGCCATAGGTTAGTATTACTATTACCAGTACATCGTGAGGTTTAAGTGTTCACTTTTTTCCATTTGCTTTACCTCGCTTCGCGAACAGTTTAGTAAGGTTGCGGATGCTACACATCCGCGACCGTTGGTTTTGCCCGCAGGGCACTCCCTTCATTACTTTTTTCTGATGTTGCCACTGTATTCCTTCAGATAGACATACCGGTCGGTATATACCTCTATGTCCTTCCCGTTGGGAGCGAGCAGCAGGTCCAGGATATGGTTGCCGTTGAATTCCGCCACTCTGCTCCAACTGCTGCTGCCATACTGGCAGCGCTGCATCTCCTTGTCATTATTGGGGTTGATTCGGTAGATGAATGTCCCCACTCTTACTTGATTTGCCATAATTGATGTCTTATTTGTTTCTATATTGCCTTTAGTTTCAAATTCTGGAGTTCACCCGTTTCATTTTCAATTTTTATCGTTACATTGACGATATCGTTATATTGTGAAAAAATCAGACAATAGTGGTGGAGATTTTTTAATCTCTATTTGAAGAAATCTCCACTGCCAAATTATCGAAACAGTATCTCAGAGCATAAAGTAGAGGCTCGCCATTGTCGGCCTCAGTAGTTATGACGAGACAATCAGGCGACACTCGTTCTATCGTCATGATATTGCCGCGATAGTATATGGAATCAGAACCTACGAGCACCTTCATCAGCATTTGTTGTGGCATATAGAGACCACATTCATTGCCTGGCGTTCCGAAGCGATGGCAGAGGTCTTCGATTAATGTTTCCACCCCATTGAGCACCTCTGCATTACCCGTGAGGGTGTAAAGGAATTCTTCTGGATCCTCATCACCGGGGTCATCCACATCGTCCCATTCCTCTTCATATTCCTTTGTAACATCTCCTGCTAAATCAAAATAATCCTTTGCCTTCACCTTGTTGATAAAGATGCCTCGCTCCTCATCACCCCACAAAAATTTTTGACATAGTTTGTAGGCGGCCCACTTGTTACCTTTGTCGCACAACTCTTGCAGGATGGCAGGGTCTTCAATATACAAGGCTTCATTTTCCTCACCGTTCTGAATGAGTACCATTTGCAAGGGAGTGGCATCAAATGGATAACGGCAAGCCATACGGAATTCTTCAAGGTCGTCGTAACTGGGATGCGCAGCCCTTTTCATCGCAATTTCATTTATCTTTTGTGCAAGTTGCTGTTTCAACGTTTCGTCTGGTTCGAAGAGTGTGCCGTCAATGACTTCCTCACGTAGAATCTTCACTTCCTCGCCCGTGTCTTCATCAGTGAATGTATCTTCCCAAGTGCAGGTCTTCCTGTCCATACCCAACAATAGCAGGCAACATGCAGGAATCCGGTCATCATCAGCCATATTCTTTAACCAGCCAAAGTCCTCTGTCTGAAGAAATTGTAGCGATTGCTGATAGAACAGGTAGTCTTCAACGGCAAACATACACATACTTCCCCCGGTTCGGACTTTTGCCAATGCTGCCTGAAGGACCTGCTCGGTTTTGAACAGGACTTCTCCATAGGTTATATTCTCATCAATATAATCAGAGTATTGCATCAAAGCCCTTAGGCCAGGATTTGGTTCTTCCCAATTTACCTCATAGCCGCGAAACGCAGCATAATATTGTATCTCCCGACCTTCTGCTTCCAAGCAATCAGAATATTTATAACATTGGAAAAGCATCTCTGGAAAATGTCGGCCGAGGTCGTTAAGGTATGCTGTGGTGAGGTCGTTTTCTGAATTGCCATCAAACTGCCATCCTACAGAATAAGGATCCTGAGGTCGGTGAGTAGCCCCTGTGCATTGGGTGATTTCGAATGCTGTCTTTTCTTTCAAATAGTCAACAACACTCTTGTAATCGTCTTCATTTTGCATAATCACCACAACATGCCACGGATCTATTGTTACCAACTTACCATCCTTCGAAACCGCTTCACGAGATAGTGGACCATTACAGGTCTCATAATAATGCAGCGACATTTTCGGGAATGTGGCCACCACTGCATCAATAACCTTACTCGCCAAATCTGCCTGTATTGGCGTCAGGCTTCCATCACCAATTCCGAAGGACGTATCATCATCTATGAGTACAAACTTCACACCGCTGTTGCCATCGGGGTCCAGTTCCTTCAAGACTTCTTCGGCACGTGCCAACATTTTCTCAACGTCCTGACGCTGTTTTGTCATCAGACTAAAAGAATATTGATTGCTCATATTACTTATGATTTGAGGTTTGAGATTTGAAAATTGTGCCCGTCAGGGCATTCTCTTCATCAGTCGCCTTCGGCGAACCATTTTCTTACCATTCTTTAGTTCATTTTTTTACCATTTCAGCCCGCAGGGCACTCCTGATAAACAATCATCCAAGCGCCTGAAT
>ODAI010954724.1_pt1 | contig 10112 bp, 9 predicted proteins | sample 1539321 | NCBI WGS metagenome assembly ODAI01 (sample SAMN02144231, study PRJEB22623) | gut metagenome | biome: sheep rumen | host: Ovis aries | place: New Zealand | reverse complement strand
ATTGGTAAATATTGATTTATGTAATTTTCATGAATAAATCCTAATGTTCCTTTCATTTTGATATGTAAGCTTAAGTTTTTATAAGCTGATGAACTACTAATCTTAAATACTAATCCTTGTGGATATAATGTATAAATATGATTTGACTCAAAATAATAATTCCATTCATCAGGATTAGTTGTATTATCTCTAAAACCAATTTTACATTCACCTAATACTTCATTTGTAAATTCATTTATCAAGATTGATTTATCGGATTCATAAGTTTCTGAATTAGGATCTAAACTATCAAATAAATTATCATACCAAATTTGTACATAATCAAATCTCAATACTGGTGTATAGTTAGTATAGTTAGATGATTCAATAATTCCGGTATTCAAATAAATATTATTGTCATCATTATTACCGGTTGAATATATTTGTACATCTAATTGGACTTCATTATTATCTAAATCAGTTACATGTACATAAGGATTCTCACTATTATAACTAAACATATTTGCATTTATTTGCTCACATTGATCTTCAGGAAATTGTTCAATTGTAAATGTTGAAGATGAATTATCTGAATCCTTTTCTTTCATTACCATACCTTTAATAATGACATAATTATCATATACCTCCATAACCGCTGCTTCAGAATCATTTTGAGCGGTTTGATATGATTTTATACCATAAGGTAATGGACGACTTAATGAAGGTAAATGAACATTATATGATTTGTTTGATTTAGTGATATTAATATTATGATCTAATTTTTCCCAATTCCATTTATAATGTGAATGTCCACAAAACCATAAATTATTTGAATATTTTTCCATTAATTGTTGAATAAATTTACCTTGGTCACCTCTTAGAATATCTATATGTGTTTCAGCATAAGGATAATAATTATCACTATTAGTCATATAATTATTTTCTTTATGATAATTACCTGCTTTATCCATCAACATCAAATGGGTAAATATAAAACAGCGATGATCTTTATATTCTTCTAAAATCTCTTCAAGACAACGTAAAGTTTGTGGATGATATAAATGATAATCATTTGAATAATCTACTGATTGATTAACTAATAACTCATCCTCATTCAACATTCTACAATCATGAGTATTGTAATCATCAGGATTATTCCAACCATATTCTACATTCAAATAAATATATACATCAAATTTATCTTCTCCAAAATATTTCTTAAAATAAAAACTAGTTCCTTCACCAGATTCTTCAGTATGATAATAGTCATCATTATCTCTGTATTGCTCATAATCTTTAAAATAAATTATCTCATATTCATTATTTGGATTTATAGCAGATACACTTTTCCATAACTCATGATATTTATATTTAGGTTTAGTATCATGGTTACCAGAACAAGTAAAAATAGATAAGTTTGGTGCATAAGTATCTATACATAACTTATAGTTCTTTAAATGAGCTGACCAATCCGTGGAGATATCACCAGAACAACTTACAAAATCTACACCTTCATCCATAAAAGTATGTAAAGCATTTTGAAGATCCTCTGAATATTCACTTCCATCATCATTTCCAATAGTAGTTGGGTCTTGGTCACTTTCATCAGTATCATTATAATGGATATCACTCATTAATCCAATTTTATATAATGGTTCTTTGTTGTTCTTATATAAATCTTTAATTGGAATAGATTCTTGCAAGTCATGATTATAGATATTATATACATTAATATATTCTACATCATTAGGTACAACATAGAAATTCTTGTTAATATAGTTCTTGTCTAATGGTAAATATTGTGGTAATATATTTTTATTTTTGTCAGCATATCGATATGAATAATTTTCAGTACCATCATAATTGAAATTCATATCAATAGTTTGACGATTAATCAACAAAGTCAATGGATATCGTTTGTTAATATTTTTTAAAGCTTCTAATTGTTCTACATAAGAATCAAATACTTGAATATATTGCATAATCTACATTATATAATTTTGTTAAATAAAGCTTCTATATATTTTTGTGGATTAAATATTTGGTTAATAATTTTTTGATTTTTATTACATAAAGATATATATGAATTTTTACTTATAAAATATTTATTAATGAGTATTTTATAATGATCTATATTATTTTCATCAAAATATATTGCACAATTTAAATCATATAATGATTGTTTAGGATTAATCTTAATTCTTTTAGCTTGATTAATATCTATAATCAATATTGATTTACCTGATAACACATCAATCATTGTATAAGTCAAATAATCAAAACTATCAAAATCAACAACAAACATGATTTGATCTAAAATCTTGTCATAATCAATATTTGGATATATATTTATTTTATTTTTATCAATATAACTTATATTAGTATTAGTTATTTTAGAAGGATTGCCAAATTCATCATAATATAAATTTGGTATAGACATAGTTTGGATATTTTTCACTAAACCATATAAAAACCAATCACAATTAATATCATTCTTAAACATTTCAAACATTTTCAAAAATAAACTATAATTAGTCTTTAATCCTCTATTTGAAATCATTCCTATTTGATTAGTTTTATGTTCAAAATTTAATGGTAAACTATTATATATTAAATCTAATTTAATAATCTTATCTATATCTATATATTTTAATAATTCATTATATATGGTATCATTCTTATAAATAACTACTTTATATGATAATGATAAAATGAACTTAAAATAATCAATATCTACATTATTGTACAATTCTTTAATTGTATTATAATGAATAAACAATATGATTTTACTATTTAATGAATATAATATATCATATAATTCTTTAGATTGTTGATTAGGTAAAGAATGAATAAATATATAATCACATGTATTCATAAAATCTACACTATTCCTATTCATATGAATCAATGGATATTTATCTTCATTTGAACCTGATAATAAATAAGTAAAAATTAAATGATTTGTAAATTTATTTATTGCAATCTCTAATTCTGAAACATATCGATTAATATGATAGTTTTTACTATTATTTAATAATTGGAAAATTCTCATTAAATTATTTTTTTACTATTTTTTTATGAATATCATCCCATTTATATCCTTCTTTATCTAATGCTTGATAAAATTCTTCACATTGTTCTTCAGTTGCTAATTTAAATAAATAAGGACGAGCAATAGTTCCTACACCTGTATCTATACCTACGTCTAATCTTTTTCTGTCATCAGCTAAATAATAAGCATGATATATAATTGTCTCTGGGCCAGTATTATTAATTTTATTAGAACCTGTATTTAAACATTTATAAATAAACAATAATGTATCATGAAGTACAACAATATCCCCATCTTGGGCATTTGTAATAGACCAATTTTCTCGATCAACTTTATGCTTATTTTTATAATGATTAGCTAATTCTTTATTTAAAACTAATTTTTCATGAATATACTTTTGAATACTTTCCATTAATTAAACAATTCATCTATTTTTGATTCGTTTTTATTATTTATAGTTAAAATGATTTGTTGCTCAATTTCTTCAAATAATTCGGGGTTATCTTTAAGTATTTCTATTACAGTTTGTTTTCCTTGACCTATTTTTGTATTATCATATGAAAACCAAGATCCTGATTTATGAATAATATCTAAATTAATAGCCATCTCAACTACTTCATTAAACTTGTTTATTCCCTTTCCATATTCAATTTCGAATTCCGCTTTCCTAAATGGTGGTGCACACTTGTTTTTCACAATTTTTACTTTTGTCAAATTTGCGGTTGCTTCATCTCCATCTTTAATTTGTGAAGACTTACGCACTTCTAATCTCATACTGGCATAAAATTTAAGAGCATTACCACCAGTTGTTGTTTCTGGATTTCCAAACAACACACCAATTTTTTCTCGTATTTGATTAATGAATATACATAAGCAATTTGATTTTTTGATTATTCCAACCATTTTTCTTAATGCTTGTGACATTAATCTTGCTTGTAATCCAACACGAGACTCTCCCATTGCTCCTTCTAATTCAGCTTTAGGTATTAATGCAGCAACAGAATCAATTACACAAATTCCAATTTTACCAGAACTTATAAGCTTTGTTGCAATATCTAAACAATCTTCACCACAATCAGGTTGGGCAAAATATAATCTATTTACATCTACACCTAATGCACTTGCATATTCTCTGTCAAATGCATTCTCGGCATCAATATAAGCTGCTTTTAATCCTATTTTTTGAGCTTCAGCAACTGCATGAATAGCTAATGTTGTTTTTCCAGAACTTTCTGGTCCATAAATCTCAACAATACGCCCTAATGGATATCCCCCAATTCCAGTAGCAATATCTAATGACAATGAACCAGTAGATATTGTATCAATATCCATTGTAGGTGATTCTCCAAGCATCATGACAGTACCTTCACCATATTGTTTAGATATTTCTTTCAATACTGCTTCTAACTCATGATCGGAACCAAATTCTGTTTCTAATATGTTGTTTTTCTTATTCATTATTTTTTATACCATTTAGGAATTCTCATACAATTATAAAACATAAAATCCATACTTTGAAGATTTGAAATATCCCAATTATTTAAATTTTGATTAAAAGATGGACAATCCCAAAACATTGATTTTGCATTTTTCAATTTTGATGGTTTCCATTGACTTATATCAGAATTGAATTTTTTACAACAATTAAACATATATTCAGCATCTTTGACATTTGAAACATCCCAAGATGAAATATCACCATTAAAGTTTTCACATCCAGAAAACATATTATCCATATTAGTAACATTAGAGACATCCCAATTATTTAAGTCTGAATTGAAATTTGAACAATCACAAAACATATATTTCATATTGTCAACATTTGATACATCCCAATTACTTAAATCAGAATTAAAGTTAGTACATCTAAAAAATATAAATGATATATCTTTAACATTAGAGACGTTCCATTTACTTAAATCTGAATTGAAAACATCACAACCACTAAACATCATACTCATTTCAGTTACATTAGAAACATCCCAGTTGCTTAAATCTGAATTAAATTTTTTACATTTGTCAAACATACCAGTCATATCAGTAACATTTGAGACATCCCATTTACTTAAATCAGCTTTTAGATTTCCACAACCACTAAACATATAAAATGTTTTTTTAACATTAGATACATCCCATTTGTCAATCTTAATATTATGTGGATCTAAATCTTTAAATAAATCTGACATATCTGTTATTTCACTAACATCTATATCATTTAAATTAGCATTTTTATCTTTATCTAATAATTCTTCAATAATCTTTCGAAGTTCATTAGAATATTTTGGTTTATATCTTTTATGAATAATATTCCTACCAATAACTAGTTTCTCAGTTATATAACTATTTAAATTTTTCATTCTTTATATCAATTAAATTTAATCTTTATACCAACTTGGTTTATTTTTTAAAGATTGACATTTTGCAAACATACAATTCATATCTCTAACCTTAGAGACATTCCAATGATTTAAATCAGAATTAAAATTTATACAATTAGCAAACACACCATTCATATTTTCAACTTTAGATACATCCCAATGACTTAAATCTGAATTAAAGTTTTTACAACAGTAAAACATACCATTCATATTTTCAACATTAGAGACATCCCATTTATCAATTTTAATATTATGTGGGTCTAACTGTTCAAATAAACATGACATATCTGTTATTTCACTAACATCTATATCATTCAAATCAGCATTTTTATCTTGATTTAATCTTTCTTTTATTATTTCTTTTAATTCTTTTTTAGAGGAAACCTTAATTTTCTTATGGATTATATTCTTACCAATCACAAGTTTCTCTGTTATATATGTGTTAAGTTGCTTCATATAAATATCTATTTATACATATATCTTATAATTAAAAATAAATTAAAAAATATATTAAATTAAATTTTTATGATTTTTATACTATATTATAATTGTAATTGAAATAAAGTATATATGGTAAAAAAGAAAATTGAAGAAAAATATCAAGAATTATCAGAAGTTCAGCATATTCTTTCTCGCCCTGGTATGTGGGTAGGATCGATTAAGACTGAAGAAAAAGATGCATTTATATATAATAAGAAAACAGGAAAATTTGAAATGAGAATTGTCAATTATATTCCAGCAATGCTGAAAGTAGTTGATGAAGTCATTTCAAATTCGTGTGATGAATTCAGACGGCCGGATAATATGGGGCTTACTGAACTTTATGTAAATATTAATAAAGAATTAGGTGAAATTATTGTACGGGATAATGGTGGTATTCCAATTGTTAAACATAAAGATGCCGGTGTATATGTTCCAGAATTTATATTTGGTAGGCTTCGTACTTCTTCTAATTATGATGATACTGAAGATAGAAATGTAATTGGAACAAATGGAGTTGGATCTGCATTGTGTAATGTATTTTCTACATATTTTGAAATTGAATCTGCCGATGGTAAAAACGAGTTCCATAGGTCTTGGTCAAATAATATGGAAACTATTAATGATGATTTGAAGGTTAAGAAATGTGGAAAAAAAACTCATTATACACAAACAAGATTTAGACTTGATTTTTCACGATTTGATACTGAACTAACTACGTTTGATGATGATTTCATTAATATTATTCATAAACGTTGTATTGATGCAGCGGCAGCTAATCCTGGTCTTAAAGTAATATTCAATGATGATAATGAATGGAAATTTAAGAAACCGGATGAATATATTGATTTATATTCTAATATATTAAATATTGCTGATAAGATTCCTTTTGAGAATAATTTATGTACAGCTTGGATATTTCCAGATAGTTCAATTGATATTGGATTTGTCAATGGTGCTGAATGTTCAAAAGGAACTCATATGCGGGCATTACGAAATGAAATTAACCAAGCGATTGTTGAATATTTAAGTAAAAAGGATAAACTTAAAGACTTAACAACTCGTGGTGTCGATAATAAATATTCAGTATTTATTAATATTAATGTAAGTAATCCAAGTTATGATTCTCAAACCAAAGATACATTGACTACACCGATTGATAAATTTTCTAAGGATGAGAAAATCAAATGGGAAGTTAATGATAAATTTTTGAATAAGATTTGTAAATCAGAAATTATTGAGCTTGTTCGTGATTGGTATAAACAAAAATCAGCAGCAGAAGATGAGAAAGCACTCCGTAAGATTAATCGTGAAACTAATAAAGGTCTGAAGCGACCGGATAAGTATATTACTTGTTCATCAAAGAAAAAATCTGAAAGACAACTTTTTATATTCGAAGGAGATTCAGCCCGTTCTGGATTTCGTTCTGGCCGTATTCCAGAAATTCAAGCTGGACTAACTATGAGAGGTGTTCCACCGAATGTATATGGCATGACTCCTGTTCAAATAATGAAGAATGAAGTTTATAATGATATAGTAACAGTATTAGGTCTTAAATGGGGGAAAGAATTTAATATTGATGATCTTAATTTTGGAAAGATTGTTATATCTACCGATGCTGATGTTGATGGGGATAAAATATGTGCTCTTCTTTTATGCTTTTTGGGAAATTGGCCTGAACTTTTTGATAAGAATATTGTTTGTAGAAATATTTCTCCTATTATTATATCTCGTAAAGGAAAAGATTGTCAGAAATTTTATACAATGGATGAATTTAAAGCAGCTGAAAAGAAACTTAAAGGATATTCTCATAAATATGTGAAAGGTCTTGGTGGTTTAAGTAATCAAGAATCAAAAGAAATGTATCAAAATCCAAATTTTTTATATTTTAAACGAGATGAAGCAACTGATAGTATGTTTAGAAAATGGTTTAATAAAACAGATTCTGATACAAGAAAAAATATGTTAAAATATTAAATTTACAAATTATGTACGAAGAGTGGAGCGATATAAGTGGTGATATTGGAGATCCAAAGAATCACATTTTTGGTATAATTATGTTTTTTATAATAGCATTATTTTTTGAATGGTTATTTATGTTCAAATAATATGGAGAAACAAAATAAAAGAACTATAACAAATTTCCTGAATACTGAGTATTTGAACTATGCATTCAGTGTTTTAGAGGAACGTGCAATTCCTTCGGTTATTGATGGGTTTAAACCTGGAGCACGTAAGATTATGCATGCATCTTTAGCTGGTACCACCAAAGATGGCAAACTATATAAGCTACTTGCATTAAGTGGTGATGCCATGCGAGTATCACTTTATAGCCATGGTGATGCTTCATTAAATTCTACAATTGTAGGTCTTTGTAAATATTTTAATGATAATTTGAATCCACTTGAGTCTGATTCTCAGGTTGGTTCACTTAGAGATCCTGATTCAGCAGGTGCTCCACGTTATCTTTATGTAAAGCATTCCAAATATATGGATATGATTTATAAAACTGATTATGATTTGCTTGAACATATATTTGAAGAAGGACAATATGTTGAACCAATGAATTATCTTCCAATTATCCCTACAGTTCTTTGTAAGAATAATGTAGGTGTTGCCGTAGGTTATTCAATGCATAATCAAGCTTATAATCCAATTGATATTATTGATGCATGTAAAGAAGTATTGAATTCTCGTGCTGATAAAAAAGATAAAATTAAGACTATTATCCGTCCATATCTTAGAGGTATTAAACAATCAAATTGGCGATATGAAGAAGGTAATTGGTATAATTATGGAGAATGGAAATTCAATCAAAGTAAAGATTTGATGATTGTAACTGATTTACCAGCTGATATTTCATATGAAGATTTTGAGAAACTTCTTAACAAATATGAAGATGATGATTATATAAAAGCTTGGAAAAATAAGTCGGTTGATGGTGGAATTAATTATGAAATTATATTTCCAAAGAAACAATTAGCTATTGAAATGAAGCGGGATAGATCTGGTAAACGTCTTGCTAATAAGTTCAAGTTGATTAAGCAATTACCAGATGATTTGTTTTGGTTACTTGATGAGAATCATAAATTAAAGAATTTCCCATCGGTAAATCATGTGATTGAATATTTTGTCAACTATCGAATGACAATTTATACCGAGCGTAAAAAGAAACTTGTGAAAATCCTTGAGCAAAGGTATAAAGAGAATTCAGAACTTGTACGGTTTATTGAATTAGTTTGTAAAGGTAAACTGAAGATTCGTAATCGTGCTAAATCTGAAATTAAAGTTGATATGGATGGATATAAACTTCCTATGACATTGATTTCAACTCCAATGTCAAAATGTACAATTGAAGAAAGAGATGAATTGCTTAAACAAAATGAAGAAATCAAGAAAGAACTGGATTATATTCGAAATACAACAGAAAAACAAATGTATTTGAATGATTTGAATGATTTACGGAAAAAATTAGAAAAAGATTTTAAATAATGAAAATAGATATATCTACATTAAATAAAGAATCATTCATAGATGTTTTAGAAGAAGAAATAGAACGTCAGATGGAAAATAAAAGAATGATTAAACGTCAAATTGAACACAATTCAAGATTTGATGGTGATGAAGAATTAGTTAAAGAGCTTGACAGACTTAAGTCATCATTTAACATAATGATTATACTGTTATCAACACAAAATAAATCTATATTAGAAATCACTGATGAAGATGTGAAATTCTTTGAACGAATGATTCATAATCAAATATGCATATCAGATTCTCGAATCAAAGATTGGGAGCCAAATGGGTCAATGAGAAATTTTATGAGATCTAAATATTTTGTAGAGAACCCGAATGCTAATGACAAAGACTTTGAAGAGACAATGCAAGATATTATACAATATGATATTGATTTGAAAGAATGTGTAAAAGAATTAGGTAAAATCATTAATATAAATAAAAAATAAAGGTGAGTAAAATACTCACCTTTTATATTTTAAAATACCATTTCGGTTTTTTATTAAAGATTTTAGTGTCATAAAACATATTTGCTTTTTGAACATTACGTTGAACATTCCAATTACTTAAATCAGAATTAAAATTACGACATCCATTAAACATTTCTACCATATGTTTTACTTTAGACACATTCCAGTTATTTAAATTAGAATTAAAGTTATAACATCCCTTAAACATATAGTTCATATATTCAACATTTGATACAT
>ODAI011910369.1_pt1 | contig 10113 bp, 8 predicted proteins | sample 1539321 | NCBI WGS metagenome assembly ODAI01 (sample SAMN02144231, study PRJEB22623) | gut metagenome | biome: sheep rumen | host: Ovis aries | place: New Zealand | reverse complement strand
AGGTGGCCAAGATATTATATGAAAACAAATTCATATTAACAAAGGCCATGCATCATGAGTACTGCAGTCTCTGCTTTACAAAGATGCGCAAAAACTTAAAGCGCATGAGCCTCATATTCTCGGTAATTTTTTACGCCGTGACCCTGCTCTTTATGTATTTAAGATGGACCATACCGGCAGGGATCACTCTCGTAATGGCAGTTTATTTCACGCTTTTTATATTCTTTGGATACAGGGTTTCCGAGTGGATAAACTACCGGAACATGCAGAGGGATTACGGTAAATATATAGTCATGCAGGTCTTTTTTGAGCCTGTAAATGTCAGGGTAAAGACCGGTGACAAGACAGTGGCTTTTAAATATACGACCATAACAGGCTCGTATGAGACAGATGATATAATCATCCTCATCCTGCAAACGGGAGGGATGGTAGAGCACGGTCAGGTCCTCTTTAAGAAAGGGTTTGCGGGAGACCCGGAGGGAAAATGCATACCTGACTTTAAAAAAATGGTAAATGAGAAATCCCACAACGGGGTTTTTGAAATACAGTAAAGTATAAGTATCAAGGGGAATTATGGGATACAGCAGCAAGGATAGTTACAACAGAAAATCCGTGACGGACGATATCAATAATCTGAAGATCGACGAAATCAGTATGGACGATATGTTCAACACTGACTCTCTCCTCGATCTCCTCGATGAGGTATCATCTCAGGAAGACGACTTAAAGAAAGCCGTAAACAGCAAAACCAACTCCTTTGTTGTAAAAAAGGCTGAGGAAAAGACTGAGAAGACCGCTGAGAAAAAGGAGAAGGAAGAAGAGGAATGGCTCAGCTCCCTCCTCGACGACCTCGATAAAGTCCAGGCAGAAGAGAAAAAGAAAGCAGAACTCTTTGATATAAATAATTATCCCAGGGAGATCTACTCCGACGCCCAGTTATCTGAGATTAAGAAGGGCATCGATCACAATGTTGATATCAGAATATATGCTGACGTAAAATATTCCGGCCGTCAGATGAGGGAGATCAGATACGGTCTCGAGAGAAATCTCGATGTGACCCACTATGCAAATGTGCTCTTCAGGGAGCGCCAGATGCAGCAGATCAGATTGGGTCTCCAGCAGGGCCTCGATGTATCATCATACGCCCGTCTCCTCTTTAGCGCCACGGATATGAAGGAAAAACGCCGGGCTCTCTTTATGGAAGAGAAGTTCGACAAACTGAGCGAGATCTCATACGATTACAACGATATCGATACAGGCATAAAGATATATGTGGAAAAGGGTCTCATGGAGGCCGGCATCATCATAAAGAAAAAGCTTCCCGAATCATTTACGAGGGGTGATCTCAAAAAGTTGATGGACGCATACGATCTCACCTTTGGATTTGCGGCTGATGAGCTGCCGGACAACCTGTCCAATCTCCCCATGAATGTAAAGATCCCCGTCCTCCACGGCAGGCAGCCTGTAAAAGGTAAAGACGGATATTTCGAATATTTCTTTCTTGAATCTGAGAAAAAACCTGAGATAAAAGAAGACGGGTCGGTAGATTATTTCGCACCGACCGAATATAAAAAGATCCACAGAGGCGATGTGGTAGCCGAGTATCATCCGGCAAACCCGGGAGATAAGGGACTCACCGTAACAGGTCTGCCATTAGAGGGACTCCAGGGTAAGGACCTCGAACCCCTTGATTCACCTGACCTCATCCTCTCAAGAGATAAGCTGAAATATCTCTCAAAAAAAGACGGATTCATGAGTATCAAGGACGGCAAGATCCAGATTATGGACTGCCTGGTATTCCAAAGCGATGTAACTCACCTCGACGGTGACATATCATTTGACGGTAATATCCAGATAAACGGCAATGTTTTGTCCGATGTAAATATCACATGCTCAGGTGACCTCTTTATAAAAGGGTTTGTCGAAAATGCAAACCTGTCCTCTGAGGGCAACATCGTCATCAGCGGCGGTGTAAATGCTGACGGCGAGTGCTCCATCATAGCAGCCGGTACCATCACATCCGCATTCTTTGAAAATGCAAATGTAGAGTCCGGCGGAAATATTGAGACGGGATATTCATTAAACTCAGATATCACATGCCGCGGCATGTTAAAGACAAAGGGCAAGAAATCCTTGATCTGCGGCGGCAAGGTCATAGCCGAAAAAGGTATAGAGACAGGTACCATCGGGTCAAAAGGTAAAGCCAGAACATATGTGGAAGTCGGTGCCGTGGATGATAATGATACCGATGAGTATTATGCACTCTACAGGCAGAAGGAAAAGCTTGATAATGACGAAGGCAAAACCCATGTGGTAATGGAGACACTCATCATGAAAATGGGTGCGCTTAAGGGTCGTCAGGATCCTAACTACATAAAGCTCCAGGCAGTAATGGCCCAGATAAAAGCCCAGAAGGATGAAGTGGCAAAACAGCTTAAGGAACTGGATTACCGGAGAATGAAGCGAAACGAGCTCACAATCGAAGTAACCCGTAACCTTTATGAAAATACCACAGTCTGCATAAACGGCAACTCCCTGTTTGTAAAGGAAGACAGAAAACGCTCAACAGTCCGTACCAACGGAAGGCAAATAGAGATATCATAAATAAAAGGGGAATAGGAATAGTATGGCAAGAAATACGATACTGATCATCGATGACGAAAAAGAAAATACCGATATCCTCGCTGCACTGTTTCATGAGGAGTACGATATCCAGGTATTTAACGGCGGACGTGTAGCCATGGAGTATCTGACAAAGAACTACAAGAATGTGGCTATCATCCTCTGCGACATGGTCATGCCTGATATCGACGGTATGGTCCTGTTAAAGGTACTCCATCAAAAGGGTATATCAAAACTGATCCCTATCATCATGATGAACGATTGGACCACTCCGGACAAGATCAAGGAATGCTACGCAAACGGGGTTGCGGACTTTATCAACAAGCCCATCATCGAACCTCTCATATACGGCCGTGTCAAAAATATAGTAGAGCTCTACCGCAACAGACTGAAGTTTGAAGCTGTGATCAGGGAGCAGACAGGACGTATCAAGGAGCAGAATGAACAGCTCCAGCATTACAACGACAGGATCATCGAGGTAATGAGCTCCATCGTGGAATTTCGTAACCTTGAGTCCAATGCTCATATAAAGAGTATCAAGGAGATGTCGAGGATAATAGCAGAGATGGTGAGACAGCTCTACGCCATGGAGTACGGTCTCACAGAGGAAGATGTAAATATCATCGAGAGTGCTTCCGCTCTCCATGACCTTGGCAAGATAGCCATATCGGATACCATCCTCCTAAAGCCCGGCAGACTGACACCTGATGAATTTGAGGTGATCAAATCCCATACCACCCACGGCTGTGAGATGCTAAAGCAGATAGAATTTTTACAGGATGAAAAATACAGAAAAGTCAGCTACAATATCTGCCGCCATCATCATGAGCGTCATGACGGCAAGGGTTATCCGGACGGACTGTCCGGAGACAACATACCTATAGAAGCACAGATCGTCTCTATCGTAGATGCGTATGAAGCACTTGTCGGAGAGAGAGTTTACCGAGATGCCTTTGACAGGGAGAAAGCCTACAACATGATCATGGGCGGCGAGTGCGGTACCTTCTCAAATCATATGCTGACCGCATTCTCAAAAGCTGTGCCGCTGCTTAACAAAGTTGTAGACAAGTACTCAATAAATGACAATTATTAATCAGAACTTAATATCATTGAAATTAATATCATTTCGTTTCTTTGATGATTTACGATTTTGTTTTGATTCAGATGATTTAACGGAAGACGTTCCTCTTGAAGGACGTCTTCTTTTTGATTTATTATAATCTCTTCTGGTCGAGATACCCTGACTGTCCCTGAATCTCTTTTTCCATCTGATCTTTTTCTTATACTTATTCCAGTAGACCTTGCCTACGGTCCAGAGGACTATGACAATAACTATTATGACAAAAATGATAAATATCGTCTTTATGACTGACCAGATATTTACGATGACTGTCTTTTTACCTGTCTCATTACCGCTTAAGCTCTCAGCCTCTGCTACCGCCCTGGCTTCATCGAGAGTCATAAAGTTGTCGGGAGCCTCCTCTCCCGCAAAGGCTATACCTGCAGAGCCTACTTTGTATCCGTTAAAATAATAATTAACATTTCCAAAATAGGGAGCCCCGGTGCCGTCGTATGTGACATCACTTGTCAGAGCGGAGAAATCCGTGCCGTTTGGCAAAAGGAGGGATGCCCTGGTATCAAGGGATATGACAGGTGCGGTATTTTCAAATATCGTACTCTCGCCGCTAAAGAAATCCTGATGACTGATATCATAATGCGTCTCATTTGATGCGATATTGATACGATAGAAATTGTTAAAACCGTAATTAAAGAGGGCTATCGTATCCTCAAACTGATACGGTGTCTCCTCTTTCATAATGACGCAGATGAGTCTGATGCCGTCCTTTTCCGCACATGAGACAAGAGTCTGACGGGCCACACTGGTAAAGCCTGTCTTGCTGCCTACAAGATACTCGTATGCGTACTCCCTGTTTTTATAAAGTTTATTTTTGGAATAAAGTTCGTGAGCGTCATGGAGACCGTTGTCCTGCATGGAATAATATGCCGTACTGGAGAGTCTGCATAACAGATCGTACTTAAAGAATTCCCTGCCTATTAAGGCAAGGTCCCTGGCCGATGAATAATGATTGTCATCCTGAAGGCCGTTCGTTGTGACAAAATGCGTATTGACACAGCCAAGCTCCGCGGCTTTCTGATTCATGAGTGCCACATATCCGTCCATGGAGCCGCTGATATGCTCGCCGAGAGCATTGCATGCCTCATTGGCAGATGTGATGAGGATACCGTACATGAGCTCCTCAACAGTGAGCTGCTCACCTTCCTTCAGTCCCATGTTGGAACCGTCAGCTTCGTTTGCAAATATTGCCTCCCGGCTGACTGTCACCAGCTCGTCAAGTGAAGCATTCTCTATACCAACAAGACATGTCATGAGCTTTGTGGTACTGGCGGGATAAAGGCGCTCATCTATATTTTTGGCATATAGTATCTCACCTGTATCGGCATCCATGAGTATGGCTGACTCGGCACCGATGGCAGGACCCTCAGGCCAGCCCGGTACTTCGTTGGTATCTACCTTTTCACTCTTTCTCTCCTCTGCCTCTGCTGTATAATCAGGCTCGTCGGCATGGATATCTATAGTGAATATATTGTTGAAAGTCATTAAAACCAAAACGAATATGATTAATATTCGCTTCGATACATGTTTTACATGCTTTGCTGTTGACATAATTATACTCTGTAAACCTATTCCCCATCAGGATAATTGATCCTGCCCTGGAGCCAGATATTTCCCTTAAATCTCCGGCCCTCCGCAACCTCGCCTGTCACATCGGCTTTATTGACGCAGACATCAAAAATCATATCGTTTATATCAAGAGTCAGTATGTATATCTCTTCACCTGTCAGTTTGTTTTTTGTCAGTTCATATGAAGTGATCTCACCTATAACCGAATAAAGGTCGCACTCGATGCCGTAGGGCATAAAGCATGTATCCACAACGGAGTAAAGGTCCTCCTGCATCACACGCTTCTGGACGATACCCATCGTATCCATATCCTTTATGGTCAGGTTGTTGATGGCTTCCTGGTCACCCTCTGCTGCCCTGGCGAGCATCCTGGCCTTGCGCATATTTTCATGCTTTACCTGTCTCTTTTGCTCCTCGTCCTTTTTGATGGGCAGGAGTATGGTACCGCCCTCCGAGAGTCCCGAGAGAGTCAGAGTCGTACCGGTAAGGGGCAGTCTGTCTGTATTCAGATATTTAATATAGGTGATAATGCTTTCGAGATAAAAGATAATGGCTATGCCCATGTTGTAATCATCAACAACGCCGGCATAAGAGAGTTTTTCGAGCTGACGCTCTATGCAGACATCCTCCTCAGATGTGACACCCTTGCCCTCAAGAAAAGGAAAGTAATAATCATATCTGAAGGTATTGTCGTCTGCGTATTCTCCGCGCACACAAAGTCCGCACCGGTCGGCAAACATCGTATGATACTCTCCGTAGAGGACATCACCGGTTTTGCCTACCGTGGTATATGACTTCCTGTCAGCCTCTTTGACCGATCTGGAAATAAGACTCTGCAATTCTTCTCTGGTCTCTATATTAGAGAAACCTACTGCGCGAAGATATTTGTGAAACATAAGTTATCCTGTAAATTATTTAACGGGGATCATCTTATCCTTGCCACCCATGTAAGGACGAAGGGCTACAGGGATATTGACGCTGCCGTCTGCATTTAAGTTGTTCTCGAGGAATGCGATGAGCATACGGGGAGGAGCAACTACAGTATTGTTAAGTGTATGGGCAAGATACTTGCCATCCTTGCCGTTTACCCTGATCTTTAATCTTCTGGCCTGGGCATCACCGAGGTTAGAGCATGAACCTACCTCAAAGTACTTTTTCTGTCTAGGGCTCCATGCCTCTACGTCTACTGACTTGACCTTAAGGTCTGCAAGGTCTCCCGAGCAGCACTCAAGTGTACGTACAGGGATGTCCATGGATCTGAAGAGATCTACGGTATTCTGCCAGAGCTTGTCAAACCACATAGGTGAATCCTCGGGCTTGCATACTACGATCATCTCCTGCTTTTCAAACTGATGGATCCTGTATACGCCTCGCTCCTCGATACCGTGGGCACCCTTTTCTTTTCTGAAGCAGGGTGAGTAGCTGGTAAGTGTATAGGGGAGATTTTCCTCAGGTATAATCTGGTCGATAAACTTACCTATCATTGAGTGCTCTGAAGTACCGATGAGGTAGAGATCCTCTCCCTCAATCTTGTACATCATGGCATCCATCTCGGCAAAGGACATAACGCCTGTAACTACATTTGATCTGATCATGAAAGGAGGTACGCAGTATGTGAATCCCCTGTCGATCATGAAATCTCTCGCATAAGAGATAACAGCTGAGTGGAGTCTTGCGATATCTCCCATCAGGTAGTAGAAACCGTTTCCGGCAACGCGGCCTGCAGACTCAAAGTCTACACCGTTAAATCTCTCCATAATATCTGTATGATAAGGAACCTCGAAATCGGGAACGACAGGCTCGCCGAATCTCTCTACCTCGACATTTTCAGAGTCATCTTTTCCGATGGGAACAGAGGGGTCGATGATGTTGGGGATGGTCATCATGATCTTTGTGACCTTCTCCTCAAGCTCTGACTGCTGCTTATCAAGCTCTGAGATCTTTGCACCCTCGTCTGCTATCTCTTTCTTTACAGCCTCGGCCTCTTCCTTTTTGCCCTGGGCCATAAGTGCACCGATCTGCTTTGAAATCTTGTTTTTATTGGCCTTGAGCTCATCTACTTCCTGCTGACATGCACGGCGCTTTGCGTCGAGCTCGATCACTTCGTCAACAAGGGGAAGCTTGTCGTCCTGAAATTTCTTTTTAATGTTTTCCTTTACGGCGTCCGGATTCTCTCTTAAGAATTTGATGTCGATCATTTTAATGTTCCTCCGTTTTTGATAATTATTTTACATTAACCGTAATACCGGGTAATTTGTCTGCAAGTTTTTTTGATGCTGTATTTTCTTTATCAATGACAATTATTATTTTGTCATAATCTATATTCTGCTCTGCATATTTAAGTACTGCCATGCAGGCTTCATAGCCGTAGCCTCTATTTCTCTTTTCGGAAACTATGACATAGCCCAGCTCAATGGTCTCATCTGCTCTATGACTGAATCCTGCCATACCGGCAAACTCACCGGTCGCCTTTTCATATATGCCCCAGATACCGTATCCGTAAAAGCCGTATACTTCATTGATGTACTTTTCCATCAATATCTCCGCTTCTGTATCATCTGTAAAAAATGATTCAAGAAACGGTGCCTCGCCGGATCTGTAAATATTTATGATATCTTTTGTATCATTAACCGTCAGCTCCCTTATTATAAGGCGGTCCGACTCCGTGACTGTAAGGGGCTCACCTTTTATCCTGGCGATGACCAGTCTGCAATAGTCTGCTGTCAGTGTATCATCATCTGCTGACTCAACAGCAAATCTTATGCTAAATGAATCGTCCGATCTGTTTTCATCCGTAAGCAGCAATATTGCAGGTCTTTTTGTGTCACAAAGATTTCTGACATATTTAACGTCATCACTGACGATCAGCTTTTCACCGGCGACTGTTTTCTCAAGGTACATGGCCTTTATTACATTAAAGGCGACTGGAGCGCCTTATCTAAAGATGCCTGTTCCTCAGGAGAGAGATCAAGATCGCAGGTACCCTGCTTGATCCTCTTTGTATATGAGTAGCATCCCGCACTGGCATGAACGGAATTGATGAGATATCCGTCATTGTATTCATCAAGGAGGGTGAGGGCGTAGCTTAACTTCCCTCCCATTTCCTTGTAAGCGTCATATTTAATGAGTCCCATCTTCTGGAAAGCTTTTGCATGCTTAGCAAATAATGTATTTATATTTTCCTCATGGATAGCAGACTCTTCATTAAGCTGATTTACATTATCAATGAGGTCTGTTATCTCGCCCTCAAGGCTCTGGGCCCTTGTACCCTGCATGAATTTCTCATATCTCTTTTTAAGTCCGGATAATTTTACTATGAGGACTATATTTAAGATAATGAGTGCCAGCAGGAGCACTGTTATGATTATTATTAACAGTCCGATATCGATACTGCCGAGACCGAGCTGTGTCAGAATATTACTTGTCATATTTCCTCCAAAGGGAAAATCTATTTATTAAGGAGCTCATAAAACTTTTCAAATTCATCGGTAGATGTAAATGTGAGCTCAAGCTTGCCGGATGTCTTGTTCTTAAGATTGACGGATACTTTTGCTCCGAGCTTTGCGGAGAGTTTGTTTGCATAATTATCATACTGGAGTCTGTATCTTAAAAACTCAGTATCTTCTTTCTTCTCAGGCTTCTCCTTGGCCTTGGTGCCGAGCTCTGATATGAGCTTCTCTGTCTCACGTACAGACAGTTTTTCATTAACAATCTTTTCAGCCAGTTCGTACTGCTTTTCCTCATCGTCTACTGCAAGGAGTGCTCTCGCATGACCCATGGTGAGTTTCTTTTCTATTAAGAGCTGCTGAACCTTTGCTGAGAGATTAAGGAGACGGAGTGAATTTGTCACTGCAGACCTTGATTTTGATACCTTCTCGGATATCTCATCATCGGTGAGCTTGTAGTCTGTCTTTAATCTCTTGTATGCCTGGGCCTCCTCGATAGGATCAAGATCTTCTCTCTGAAGGTTTTCGATCAAGGCTATCTCCGCTATCTCCTGGTCCGTGTAATCTTTAATGATACCGGGGATCTTTGTAAGTCCTGCCTTGATACATGCCCTGTATCTGCGCTCTCCGGCTACGATCTCGTAGTGGTCGCCTCTGTCTTTTAATATGACAGGCTGGATGACGCCGTGCTGCTTAATTGAAAGAGCAAGCTCCTCAAGACCGCCCTCATCAAATTTTTTTCTCGGCTGCTGCTTGTTGCGCTGAATCCTGTTTATGTCTATCATAACTGCACCGTCTTTAACCGGTGCCTCAGCAGGTGCTGTCACTCCCTTATCCTGTATAATGCTGTCCAGACCTTTTCCCAGTCCAAATCTCTTATTTACAGCCATATATCCCTCCGTGATATCGATTTATTGCATCTTTTATTTAACTCCGGCTACTTCTCTTGCAAGAGCCCTGTATGCTTCCGCGCCTTGTGATTTGGGATCGTACTCTGTGATGGGCCTGCCAAAGGAAGGTGCCTCGGACAGTCTGACTGTTCTCGGAATCTTTGATTCATATACCTTGTCAGGGAAATGCTCCGAAACATTTTTAACCACATCATTTGCCAGGTTTGTCCTTCCGTCATACATGGTAAATACGATGCCTTCGAGGTCTAACTTTGGATTGAGTCTCTCCTTGACCAGGTTAATGGTGGTGATGAGATCCGACAGTCCCTCGAGGGCCAGATACTCACACTGGATAGGCACGATGACTGAGTCTGCAGTCGTCATGGCATTAAGTGTCAGTGTGTTTAAAGAAGGAGGACAGTCAATGATGATGTAATCATAATCGTTATTT
>ODAI011843974.1_pt1 | contig 10113 bp, 6 predicted proteins | sample 1539321 | NCBI WGS metagenome assembly ODAI01 (sample SAMN02144231, study PRJEB22623) | gut metagenome | biome: sheep rumen | host: Ovis aries | place: New Zealand | reverse complement strand
GCGTTTGAACCCGACCGCCGCGAGGATCCCCACCAGAGTGCCCAGCAGATAGAGCCCTGTCATCACCTGCCAGCCGTAGCGCGGGAAGAAGGCGCTGACAAAAAAGGCGTAGATGGGGAGCTTCGCTGTGCAGCTCATAAAGGGAGTAAGCAAAATGGTCATTTTCCGGTCCCGTTCACTGGGGAGGGTGCGGGTGGACATGACCGCCGGGACCGTGCAGCCGAAGCCGATCAGCATCGGCACGATGCTGCGGCCGGACAGACCGATCCTCCGGAGCAGCTTGTCCATGAAAAACGCCACTCTCGCCACATAACCGCTGTCTTCCAGGATGGACAGGAAGAAAAACATGGGCACGATGATCGGCAGAAAGCTCAGACCGCTTCCGCCCCCCCAAAAGACCCCGCCGATGATCAGGCTGTGGATCGCTTCATTCACGCCCGCTGCCGTCAGCGCAGCATCTGCATAATCGCTCAACGCACCGATGCCGGCCTCCAGAAGCTCCTGCAGGAACAGGCCGATCACATTGAACGTCAGGAAGAATACCAGCGCCATGACGCCGATGAACACCGGGATCGCGGTATATTTTCCCGTGAGGATGCTGTCGATCCGCTGGCTCCTTTTATGCTCCCGGCTCTCATGCGGCCTGGTCACACAGGCGTCGCAGACCTTTCCGATAAAAGCGAACCGCATATCCGCCATGGCTGCGCTGCAGTCCAGCCCTCTCTCCTTCTCCATCTGCAGAACGATATGCTCCAGCATCTCTTTCTCGTTCTGATCCAGGCCGAGCTGGTCGAGGATCAGCTGATCGCCTTCAATGATCTTGGACGCGGCAAAACGGACCGGCAGTCCGGCTCTCTCCGCATGGTCCTCGATCAGATGGATCACGGCATGGATGCATCTGTGCACAGCACCGCCGTGGTCTTCCGTACCGCAGAAATCCTGCCGGAGCGGTTTTTCCTGATAATGCGCGATGTGAACAGCATGGCGGACCAGTTCGTCCACGCCATGGTTCTTGACCGCGGAGATCGGCACGACCGGAACGCCGAGCATATTCTCCATGAGGTTGATATCCACCGAGCCGCCGTTCCCGTGCAGCTCGTCCATCATGTTGAGCGCGACGACCATCGGGATGTTCATTTCCAGAAGCTGCATCGTCAGATACAGATTGCGTTCAATATTGGTCGCATCCACGATATTGATGATCGCCTTTGGTCTGTCCTTCAGGACAAAATCACGGCTGACCAGTTCCTCGCTCGAATACGGCGACATCGAATAGATGCCCGGCAGGTCTGTGATCGAAGTATTGCTCTGTCCTCTGATCACACCGTCCTTACGGTCCACCGTAACGCCGGGGAAATTTCCCACATGCTGGTTCGCACCGGTCAGCTGATTGAAAAGTGTTGTTTTACCGCTGTTCTGATTTCCGACCAGCGCAAAGGTCAGAAGCGTATCGTCCGGAAGCGGGTGGCCGGTGCCCTTCGGGTGAAATCTGCCTTCTTCACCAAGACCGGGATGTTCGATTTCCCTGCCGCTCTTCTTCCGGCTGCTTTCGATACCGGAACCGGCGGACTTTCTGTCCTCTGCTTTCTCTGTCCGGCTGATCTGTATTTTCTCCGCGTCAGCCAGGCGGAGCGTAAGCTCATATCCGTGGATGCGGATCTCCATCGGATCGCCCATCGGCGCAAGCCTGATCAGCGTGACTTCCGCACCCGGAATGACGCCCATATCCAGGAAATGCTGCCGCAGCGCACCTTCACCGCCGACCGAAAGGATCCTTGCCGACTGCCCGATCGCAAGATCTCTGATTGTCATAACTGTTGTTTCCTCTGATGTTTCATAATGTAGAGATTTTTATTCCGGCACACAATCAGGGAGTGCGGAACGCTCCGCACTCCCTGGTGATTCCTATGAATGCATCCGATTTAAGAATTATTCTCCGAAATATCTCTTCAGAAGACCCGCAAAGGCTTTGCCGTGTCTGGCCTCATCCCTTGCCATCTCATGGACGGTATCATGAATCGCATCCAGCCCCAGTGCTTTCGCCTTCTTTGCCAGTTCGGTCTTTCCGGCTGTAGCGCCATTCTCGGCATCCACGCGCATCGCAAGATTTTTCTTCGTGCTGTCGGTGAGGACTTCTCCGAGAAGTTCCGCGAACTTCGCGGCATGCTCGGCCTCTTCAAAAGCAGCCGTCTTCCAGTATTCTCCGATCTCCGGATAGCCTTCGCGGTAAGCAACACGGCTCATGGCAAGATACATGCCGACCTCAGAACATTCTCCGGTGAAGTTCTCGCGCAGTCCGTCGATGATATCTTCCGGTGCGCCCTGTGCAACGCCTACGACATGCTCTGCAGCCCAGGTCATCTCTCCTTCTTCCTGTTTTGTGAATTTGGAGGCCGGTGCCTTACAGATCGGACATGCTTCGGGAGCAGCATCTCCTTCATACACATAACCACATACCTGACATACCCATTTAGCCATATTAAAATCTCCTTTACAAAGTAGTCTGACGTAATCCGAATTAAATTGATTACATCATCCATTATCTGTTATCGGCCGGTTTATTGCAAGTGTTTTTGGAAATATTTTTGTGAACCAGCGGTAGAGGAAGTCCCATTTTTTGTGCTGTATGGATCCCGCTCTTGATTGTTCCGCGTATTTCTGCTACTCTAACAAAGTAAATTCCGCACCGGGCTTCCGCCCGTCTATTTGGAGGACTGCAATGAAAGAATACGCACCGGTAAAAGAAGGAAAAGTCCGTGAGATCTATGATATCGGCGATTCCCTGATCCTTGTGGCGACCGACAGGATCAGCTGTTTTGATGTGATACTCGATAATACCGTTACGAAGAAGGGCACCGTGCTCACGCAGATGAGCCGTTTCTGGTTCGACATGACGAAGGACATCCTTCCGAACCACATGCTGTCGACCGATGTAAACGATATGCCGGAGTTCTTCCGCCAGCCGCGCTTTGACGGCAACTCGATGCTGGTCAGAAAGCTGACCATGCTCCCTGTCGAGTGCATCGTCAGAGGCTATATCACCGGCAGCGGATGGGCCAGCTATCAGAAGAACGGCACTGTCTGTGGGATCCGGCTTCCCGAGGGCTTAAGGGAATCCGACAAGCTGCCGGAGCCGATCTATACGCCCAGTACGAAGGCCGAGATCGGTGACCATGACGAGAATATCTCCTACGAGCAGAGCATCGTCCATCTGGAGAAGCTCTTCCCCGGAAAAGGCGAGGAATATGCGACCGCGCTCCGCGACGCTTCGATCGCAATGTATAAGAAATGTGCGGACTATGCTTTAAGCCGCGGCATCATCATTGCAGACACCAAGTTTGAATTCGGTCTGGATGAGAACGGACAGCTCGTGATCGGCGACGAAATGCTGACGCCCGACAGTTCCAGATTCTGGCCGGCAGACGAATATGAGCCCGGCCGCAGCCAGAGCTCCTTCGACAAGCAGTTCGCAAGAGACTGGCTGAAGGCGAACGAGGGACACAACTGGAAGCTTCCGCAGGAGATCGTGGACAAGACCATCGACAAATATCTCCAGGCCTATGAAATGCTGACAGGGAAGAGGCTTTAAGCCTCTCCCCTGTTTTTTCGTCTTGCCGCCGACGCCGATCCGAGCGTTGAATCCGAGTGCTTTCGCGCAGTATGCCAGCGCCGCTGCCCCGCGGTAGCAGTTTCCCTTTTTCTCGACGAGGAATTGCTTCGCATAGGACGGCAGGTCTTTGGCAGACACCTTCAGTCCGCCGCTCCGATAGCGGAATTTTTTCACAAAATATGTGAAGCAGGAATACAGCCGTTTCTCCGGCGTATCCTTTGCTTTGGAATGCTTCCGGACAAAGGCCACGGCAAGCTTCATGGTCTTATCCTTGCAGCGGACACCGTCCTGATCCACATAGTAATATCCTCCGGATTTGTCTCCGGCGATCGTATTCTTCGCAAGTGCTTTCGTCTTTTTATGGAAGAAATACCATTTCTTCTTTATTTTCTGCCAGCCTTTGACGGCTTTTCCTTCTTTATAATAATATGTCTGCTTCTTTTCGGTGACCCACCCGCTCTTCGGCACATCTGCCGGCTCATCAGCCCGGACCTCTGAAGCAGCAAATAACGGCAGAAAAACAAAGAGCGCGATCACAGTCAGCAAATAGTTTCTCATAACATCCCCCTCAGATAAAACAATGCGTTCTGCTTCTATATTACTGGAGCAGAACGCACTTTTCAACGGGATCAGTCCGAATATTTTCCTTTTTTCCAGGATGCCTTTCCATTTTTTACATTCAGCGAATAATAATACTTCCGCTTCAGTTTGAACGGATATTTCTCATACGTGACCATTCTGAAATTTGTTCCCCTGTTCCATCTGGTCCGGTTGATATCAAAGAGATACCATTTCTTTCCGACCTTCACCTCCGCCCAGCCGTGGGCCGTCGGTCCCATATAGGAATTCCCGACACCGAGCCTGGTCTCGTATCCCAGCACCTTTGCGCAGTAGCACATTGCAGAGGATCCCATAAAGCAGTTGCCTTTGTCTGTGATCAGGAATTTTCTGCCGTATTCGGGCAGCTGGCTCTTCTTCAATTTGTAGCCGTGATTCACATAATGGCATTTGTCGGTGAAATAATCGTAACAGGCCAGCAGTTTCTTCTTGGCTGTCTTCTGTTTCTTTGCACGCTTCCGGACGAATTTGACAGCAGCATTGACCGTCTTGTCATCAACTCTGATACCGTCTTCATCCACGTAATAATAACCGCCCTTTTTTGCTCCGGCGATCGTATTGCGGGCCATCACTTTTGTCTTCTTGTCGAAGAAATACCATTTCTTATCGATCTTCTTCCAACCTTTGACGGGCTTGTACTTCTTATAATAATAGGTATCCTTCTTTTCCTTGACCCAGCCTTCCTTCACCGCCTGACCGGGCGTCTCCGCATGCACCGCCGCCGGCATCACGCAGGCAATGATCAGTGCCGCGCACATCATGGCAAATGTTTTCTTCATCTCTCCCTCTCTCCCTGCCGTCCGCAAAACTGCGTCAGTCCGGTACGGCAATACTCTATTTTCATAGACCGACTATATCTATCATATAACTATTTCCGTCTTCCTTAAACCATTTTGTGCACAAAAAAGACGGTACCTTCCGTCCGAAGACAGAGGCAGTACCGCCTGTCTGATTCATTCTGAAAAGAAATCTCTGATTATTCCGCGTCTTCCTTTGCAGGCATCGCAAGCTTCGCTCTCTTGTTCGCACGCCATACGTACAGACCAAGCGAAAGTCCGATAACGCCGTACACCATGAAGGTACGGAAGTACTCGCCGAGCGCCGCCTGTCCGAAAACAGCCTTACCGATTTCAGGGCTTAAGATGAACATGGCATGGAACAGCAGGCAGCCGGTCACGGCCTGTCCGATGGTCGCCTTATCCACGGATGCGCCGCCGACAAGGATGGCCGCTACGGAGAAGTAACCGACATTGTTATGCGCCGTATACGTATTCAGCGTACCCATGTTCTGCAGATAGATGATCATACCCCATGCAGCAAGCACGGTGGAAATGATGGTGGCGATGACACGGGTGCGGTCCACATTGATGCCGTTCGCTTCCGCGATCGTCTGGTTCATGCCGCAGGAACGGAAATCCTGTCCGAGCTTGGTGTTCATGATCCACTGGTTGAACAGCGCGAGCGCTGCGATGATGAGCATGAGCACGACAGGCACTTTACGGACATCATTGAGAGGCCCCGCCGTCACCAGCTGGTAAATGAAGTAAATGCCGACACCTGCCGCCAGAATAACAAAGACCCAGAATTTCAGCGGGTTCATCTTATAGGACTGCCCTTCCACCTTCGGCTTCCGGAGGAACTGATTCCACAGCACGAACAGCAGAACAGCCGCGGCTGCAGCGATCATGAAGGGAACGAAGGGGATCTGCAGCAGATTATCCAGCGCATATGTGGTGCTTCCCATATCCACGCTCATGCGGATACCGATGCCGTCGTACAGGATCATGGGATGTGCTGCAGCCACGGGAATGACCGCGCCGATCAGGAAAAGAACGATGAACTGATATACACCGTTTCCGAAATAGCCGACGATCAGGGAGGCGATCATTTCCTGTCCTTTTGTCTTGTTGTAAAGCGTACCGGTCATCCAGCCGATCACGGCAGCAATCGGAAGCGCGATCAGGAACATCAGAAGCAGGCCGGGAAGCCCGCCGAACGCTGTGCCGCCGACGAGTTCACTGTTGATTCCCCAGTAACGTACGGCAATGATCGCCAGCTGTCCGGCGATCGCGCCGACAACGATACCGAAGTTCAGTCCGAGTCCGGCAATGACCGGAATGATCAGGGACAGGATCAGGAAAGCGTTGCGGTAGAACCGGTTGCAGAGCTCCGTGAAGAAGCCTGTCAGGCTGAGGTTCTTTGCCGTCAGCATTCCCAGAATGATAAAGATCCAGAAGATGATGGTAACGATGTTGTCGAGCACCCAGTTGCCAAGATCAAAAGAGGGATCCTTCGTGATTTTTTTCAACCATTCATTCATTATCTGTCACCTCCGCTCTTTACCTTGGTCAGCGCATACAGGATAACGCCGTTCTGAATGATAATACGCATGATATCCGACAGATCCGTACCGGTGAAGATCTGGTTCATGACCGGCATGGCCGTGGTCATCAGGCCCTGGAACAGACAGACGCCGATCAGGACGTTCGGGATGCTGGCCTTGCTGGCGGTCGCGCCGCCGACAAGTACTGCGGCAACAGCCGGGAAAGCCATATTCAGCGGGCCGTTGTAGAGCTGTGCATAGCCGTATCCCTGGGAGTACATGATGATGCCGAGTCCGGCAAGGATCGTGGAGAGAATATTCGCGATGATCCTGTTCCTGTCGATCGCGAGACCGGAGGCTTCCGCGAATCTGGGGTTCTGACCGCCGGCGAAGATCGCCATACCGGTCTTGCTGCGGAAGAACAGCCAGCTGATCAGGCAGAAAATGGCAAGCACCAGGATCATGCCGGTAGGAAATACAATATCTCCGATCTGGAAGGAAAGGAAATTCGAAATGACCTTATCCGCTTCAAAGCTGTCCATCTGGATCGTCTCACGAAGTCCGTTTCCGAGCATCCAGCCCATCTTGCGGTTCGAGAAAGGAATCGCGAGCCACAGAATATTGAAGAAGGCAACGATCGAGAAACCCGAATAGGTAGCAATCGTCATCTCCGCGCCTTTGACGGCATTCATCAGCTTGCCGTACAGCCAGCCGAGAATCGTGCAGAAAACGATGCACAGAACGGCGGATGCGCCCATCAGCGCCCAGCCGGAGAAATCGAACTGCATGCAGACGACAAGCGCCATCAGTCCGCCCTCGATGCCGACAGGAAGCGCGAAGTTCGGACCGGTACCGGACTTGATCGCCGGCAGCATGGCAAGAACCAGAAGGCCGTTCATGCCGACACGCTTCAGAATATCGGAAAGCAGCGTCGGGATCGACTGGCCCATGACGCCCGCGGCTACCAGCAGCACAACGAGAAGCGCGCCTACCGCGAAGGTGGGAATACCGATGCGGTTGATGAAATTTCCTATTTTCTTAACCATTCGCTTCACCTCCCGCACCGGCCGCGTGATGCGCCGCCGCAGCCTTCATGGCTTCTTCTTTGGAAATGCCGGACATCATCAGTCCGTATACTTCATCGGAATCGAACGGCGAGAGTTCGCCGGCCACTTTTCCTTCACAGATGATCAGGACGCGGTCGCAGATGCTCCGAAGCTCCGCCAGCTCCGAACTGGTCATGACGATCGTCATGCCCTGCTTTTCCGCCAGATCCTTCAGAAGATCCAGGATCAGCTTCTTGGCTCCGATATCGATGCCTCTTGTAGGCTCCGATACGAGAAGCAGGTCGGGATCCAGCGCCAGCGCTTTGCCGACGCAGACCTTCTGCTGGTTGCCGCCGGAAAGAGCACCTGTGTTCTGGGTAACGGATGTACACCGGATATCCAGATCCTTCACCATCTTTTCCGCATTCTCCCGGCTGGCCTTGTCATCCGTCAGTGTAAACGGTCCGACTTTCCTGAGGAACTTGCCGTGCACTTCCATGGCGGTGAATGCGATATTCTGTTCAATGGAGCTCTGCAGAAGAAGGCCGACGCCTTTGCGGTCTTCCGACAGGAAGGCGATGCCCTTCTTCAGTGTCTCATTCGTCTTCATGACATCCAGCTTCTCACCCTTGAATGTCACGTCGCCGATCACGGGATACATGCCCATCAGGCCGTTGGCGATGCCGAGTTTTCCCTGGCCGGCGAGGCCGCCGATACCGAGGATCTCGCCTTTGCGAACGTCAAAGGTCACGCCCTTGACTTCTTCGCCTGGCATATTGACGCGGAGATCCTTCACGGTGAGGATCTTCTCATCACTGATCTGACGGGTACCCTCTTCCCGGTCAAGCGTCAGCGCGCGGCCGACCATCAGACGGGCGATCTCCGCAGCTGTGATGTTCTTCGTCTCCTCCGTAGCCACCCATTCGCCGTCGCGAAGGATCGTGACGCGGTCGGAAAGACGAATGATCTCATCCAGTCTGTGGCTGATGAACACGATGCCGATGCCCTGCTTCGCAAGCTTCCGGATCGCATCCAGCAGATGCTCGGTCTCGCTCTCGGTAAGAACGGCGGTCGGTTCGTCAAACACCAGGAAACGGATCCCGGTCTTGTCGATCTCGCGCGCGATCTCCACGAACTGCATGTGACCGACAGGCAGGCCATGTACCTTTGTATATTCTTCAATGTCCATTCCCATGGTATCCAGCGCTTTTCTGGCGTCCTTCGCCATCTCTGCGTGCTGCAGCGGCTCCAGGCGCTTTCCGAAAACACGGGACATCACGGCAGGCTTGGTGATTTCTCGATTAATTTTGATATTTTCGGTAATGGTGAATCCGGGAATCAGCATAAATTCCTGATGCACCATTCCGATCCCCGCGAGCATTGCATCATGGGGATTCATGATTTTCGCATCCTGTCCGCCGATACGGACTTCTCCCGTAAATCCGCCGGTGGAATGAATGACAGGCATTCCGAACAGGATATTCATCAGCGTGGATTTTCCGGCGCCGTTTTCTCCGATCAGTGCGTGGATCTCGCCCGGACGCACATCCATATTGATCCCCTTCAGGACCGCATGGCCGGAATACTCCTTTCCCACATTGACAAATTCAAGAATTCCGTCGTTCAAAACGTATCCCCTTTCGTTCTTTTACTATACATGGAAAGCGGGAGGCGCGCAGATGCGGGCCCCCCGCCGGTCAGCCTTATTTCAGCTTATAAGCAGGAAATAACAACTGATTATCTGTCTCTGGTAGGCTCGCCGAAGTTCAGGAAGCCCTGCAGATATACAAGATAGTTGTCATAGGTCTGGCCGGTAGCCGGATCTTCGTAAGGCATCAGCGTTACGCTGGTCTGGCAGTAGTCAGCGATCAGATCCTGTACAGTCTGCATGTCGCACTTGCCGACTTCACCGTTCATCCACAGGAATGCATACTCAGTGGTAGCAACCGTGTTGGCGATGGAAGCGGGTACGCTCCAGGTGGAGAAGTGACCAAGAAGGTCATCAGCTTCGAAGGTAGCATTGATAGCATCGATGGTCGTCTGCAGTCCGCCGATAACATCTTCAGGGGACTCGATACCCAGCGCGCTGGGGAAGCCGTGATACGGGCTCGGGCAGCAGGGAAGTGCATAGTAAGCACGTGCCTTGCGGACAGCCTCGATCAGCGGAACCTGCATAGCGCAGTTGGTGGTGAAGAAGCAGGTATCTACGCCGTACTTCTCGACCTGCTTCGGAACATCCTCAAGGATGAACTGCTGTGCACCGGAAACACCGGCATCAGAGGTGGGGTCGGGAGCAGTCTCATCATGGAAAGTGATTCCGAGCTCTTCGCACTTCGCCTGGATCTTGTCACGGCAGCCGGACAGAGGAGCCTGCGCCATGTGACGAGGGAAGCTGTAATGTACGAAATCGGTGCAGCCCATATCATAGGCCTGCTGTGCGATATCGGTACCCTTGTTGATCTCATCGATGGAGATGATGATGTCAGCACGCTGCACGATGTCGTCTGCGTTCTCCT
>ODAI013945588.1_pt1 | contig 10114 bp, 8 predicted proteins | sample 1539321 | NCBI WGS metagenome assembly ODAI01 (sample SAMN02144231, study PRJEB22623) | gut metagenome | biome: sheep rumen | host: Ovis aries | place: New Zealand | reverse complement strand
CAGCTGCGGGTCATAAAGGCCATGCAGGAGGCCCATGTGGGAGAAGCCCATCTCAAGGGGACCACGGGCTACGGCTACGACGACATAGGAAGAGACGGCCTGGAGCAGGTCTACGCCTCCTACTTCCATACGGAGGACGCTCTGGTAAGGCCCCAGATCACCTGCGGGACCCATGCCCTGGCGCTGGCTCTTATGAGCAATCTGCGGCCGGGGGACGTGCTTATGTCAGCGGCCGGAAAGCCCTATGACACCCTGGAGGAGGTGATCGGCATCAGGCCCTCCAGAGGGTCTCTGGCGGAATACGGCATCTCCTATACCCAGGTAGACCTGGTAAATGACGACTTTGATTATCCGGCCATCGAAAAGGCCCTGGAGGACAAAAGGATCCGCCTGGTGACCATCCAGAGGTCTAAGGGCTATCAGACCAGAAGGACCCTGTCGGTCACGCAGATCGGTACAGCCATTTCCTTTATCAAGGAGAGACGGCCCGACGTGATATGCATGGTGGACAACTGCTACGGCGAATTCACAGAGCGGATCGAGCCCTCGGATCTGGGGGCCGACATGATCGTGGGCTCTCTCATTAAGAACCCCGGCGGCGGCCTGGCTCCCATCGGAGGCTATATCGCCGGCACCAGGGAGTGTGTGGAGAACGCGGCGGTCCGTCTGACTTCTCCCGGCCTTGGCAAGGAAGTGGGGGCTTCCCTGGACGTTCTGCCTTCCTTCTATCAGGGCTTCTTCATGGGTCCTGTAGTGGTGGCAGCAGCCATGAAGGGAGCCATCTTTGCCGCAAACTGCTACGAAAGACTGGGATTCGACGTCCTTCCGGACGGAAAAGAGGAGAGGCACGATATCATCCAGGCCATCACCTTCCACGATCCAAAAGGCGTCATCGCCTTCTGCCAGGGTATCCAGTCCGCCTCCCCGGTGGATTCCTACGTGGACGCCCAGCCGGCGCCTATGCCCGGCTATGACTCGGACGTGATCATGGCGGCCGGCGCCTTTGTATCCGGCTCCTCCATCGAGCTTTCCGCGGACGGCCCCATCAAGGAGCCCTACAGCGTATATTTCCAGGGCGGCATGACCTGGCCCCACGCCAAGCTGGGCATCCTCAAAACCCTTCAGAATATGCTTGACCGGGGTCTTGTCACTTTATAAAATAAAAAATGGATACGGGTCTTCTTTCCGGAGGAACCAGAAGAAATGCTGTGGGGCAGTAGATGCTTCATGGCTCTTTTGGGTTGAATCAGAAACTGCTTCTTTCCGGAAAGGAAGACAATTTGAATCATCAGGAATTACCCTACGAACGCTTTCTGGCCTGCGGGCCCGGGAGTCTTACCAACGCCGAACTTCTGGCCGTGATCCTTCGGACCGGGACCGCCAATGTCAGCGCTACGGAACTGGCCAGACAGGTCCTGACCAGCCGGGATCCGGACAATACGGGCCTGTCGGTCCTCTACGACCTGACCATGAAGGATCTGCTTGCCATGAAGGGGATCGGAGAGGTCAAGGCCGTAAAGCTGCTCTGCCTGTCGGAGCTGTCCAGGCGCATTTCCATGGAGAAGGCCTCCGAAAAGCTGTCCTTCTGCTGTCCCGAGGCGGTCTCCGACTACTATATGGAGCTCCTTCGGCATGAAAAACAGGAGAAGACCTTTCTTCTGCTCCTCGACAACAAAATGGCCCTGATCAGGGAGATCCTCCTGACCATCGGCACAGTAAACAGTACACTGCTTTCTCCCCGGGATATCTATATCAGGGCCCTGCGGGAGGGAGCCGTCAGCATTATCCTGCTCCACAATCATCCCAGCGGAGATCCCACCCCCAGCAGAATGGACATAGAAATGACCAATCAGATCTGGATGGCGGGACGCCTGCTGGATATAGAACTGGCGGACCACCTGATCATCGGGGACAACTGCTATGTGAGCATGAGGGAGTCGGGATATCTGGAGACAAGCGATGTCTGATAACCAAAACACAAGGAAACAGAAGATCAGAAGATTCGGGCAGAACCGTCCGGCCATCCTTTCCATCATCATGGTCCTTCTGACAGTCCTGGTGATCGGGCGGCTCTACGTCCTGCAGATCGTCCGGGGCGACGAGTATCTGGCCGAATTCCAGTCCAGCATCCGCAGAGAGATCGCCGTTCCGGCGGAACGGGGCAGGATCTTTGACCGCAGCGGAAAGCTCCTGGCCTACAACGAGACGGCCTACAACATCGTCATCCGGGACGAAACGACCCAGGAGGACGATACCGACGCCCTGCTCAACGAGACCATCCGCAATACCATCCTGACGGTGGAAAAGAACGGGGATACCATGACCGGGGACTTCGGCATCACCCTGAACCTGGGCGGCAGCTACCGCTTTGTGGACGAGGGAATCCTGCAGCAGCGCTTCCTGGCAGACGTCTACGGACACGCCTATATAGAGGATCTGTCCAGCGAGGAACGCACCAGGACCGCCGAGGGGGTCATCGAGGATCTGGCCGAGCGATATGAGATCGATACCAGCCACGCCTACTATACCGGAGGCTATTCCGGCAAGCTCCATCTGCTGGATACCGTCATCTGCCGCTATCTGATCTCCCTGAACTATTTTCAGAAGTATATTCCCGCAGTCATCGCTTCCGACGTCAGTCCCGAGACCGTTGAGGAGATCCGCCGCATGTCCGACTCTCTGTCGGGCGTTTCCGTGGAGGAGACCTTAAAGCGCGTCTACACCCAGGGGGAGACCATGTCCAACGTTCTGGGCTACACGGGCGAGATCTCGGCCGCGGAGCTGGAAGAGAAATCCGCGGAGGGAGAGGACTACCGCAGCGGCGACATCATCGGCAAGCTGGGCATTGAAGCCTCCATGGAGGAGGAGCTCCACGGAACAAGCGGCCGCAGGACCATCAACGTGGATTCCCTGGGAAGGGAGCTGGGCCTGATCAGCGAGACCAGATCCACATCCGGAAGCGACGTCTATCTGACCATTGACTCCGAACTGCAGGCAGCCGCCTACCGCATTCTGGAGACCAGCCTGGCCAACATCATTCTGGACCGGATCCGGGACAGGGTGGAAGACTTTGTGATCGACGAGGAGATGTCTGCCAGCAAGATCATCATTCCAATCAGCGATGTGTACGCGGCATGCTTCAACAACATCCTGGATCTGGATGAATTCGAGACGGAGGACGCCACCGAAACGGAAAAGCAGGTCTATCAGGTCTTCCAGCTCTATCTGGACGGCGTCATCATGGGTCTGCAGAACGAGATCGAATTCGCCAGGACTCCCTACGGCGATCTTTCCAACGAATACAAATCCTACGAGAACTACCTGGTCACCTACCTCTACAACAACGGGGTCCTGATCAGAGACAATATCGATAAGACCGACAGCGTATATGTGGGATGGACCGAAGACGAGTCGGCCTCCCTTTCGGAATTCCTGGCCCATGCGGTCTCCGCCGGCTGGATCGATCCCTCCTACCTGAATGCGCAGTCCTCCTCCGACAGCGACGTCTACAAGGCTCTGTGCGATTATATCCTGGAAAACGCCAGGACCAGTTCGGGTCTTGCCAAAAAGATCTACCGCTACATGATCGTCAACGAAGCGCTGGATTCCAGGATGGTCTGCCAGCTTCTGCTGGACCAGGGCATCGTATCCCTGCCCGATGCAGAGCTGGAGAGCTTTAAGAACGGAAGAGAATCCGCCTATACCTTTATGGTCAACCGGATCAAGAACATGCAGCTGACCCCTGCCATGCTGGCCCTGGATCCCTGTACGGCCTCCTGCGTTCTGACAGATCCCAGGAACGGCCAGGTCCTGGCCCTGGTCTCCTATCCGGGCTATGACAACAACCTGCTGTCCAACGGGGTGGATCAGGACTACTTCAAGAAGATCTCCCAGGACGCCTCCAATCCCATGCTGGATTACGCTACCCAGCAGATCACGGCGCCCGGTTCCACCTTCAAGATCGTTTCCTCCACGGCCGGTCTGGAAGAGGGCGTGCTTACCCTCAGGGACCGCTTCTCCTGCGGAAGAGGCTTTACAAAGATCGGCAAGGGCGTGGGAAACGAAGAGGATCCCTCCCCTGTATGCTGGGTCTATCCCAGCTCCCACGGGTCCCTGGCCCTTTCCAGCGCCATCACCCATTCCTGCAACATGTATTTCTATGAAGTGGGCTACAGACTGGGGCAGAAGGACGACAGCGGCAGCTTTTCCACCGATAACAGCTATAATTCCGCCAGAGGCATCGAAAGACTTCAGAAATACGCCGCCATGTACGGCCTGAACCGCAGGTCCGGCGTGGAGATCGAAGAGGCCGCTCCCCATGTGGCCACAGGCGACTGCGTCCGTGCCGCCATCGGCCAGGCCGACAACGCCTATTCCACCGCGGGCCTTGCCAGATACGTTTCCACCATTGCCAACAGGGGCACCTGCTACGATCTGACCCTGGTGGACAAGATCATCGATCCCCAGGGAACGGAACGGTTCAATTCCGCCGAGATCACCGGAGGCGTTGCCCTTTCCGAAGACTACTGGAACGCCATCTACGAAGGCATGCGGGGCGTTGTCCGCGACCTCAACTACTTCTACAGACTGAGCTTCCAGGTGGCGGGCAAGACGGGTACTGCCGAGAACGCTTCCAACCGGCCCAACCACTCCCTCTTTATCTGCTTCGCGCCCTACGACAATCCCGAGATTGCGGGTGCCACCAGGATCGCCTACGGTTATACATCTACCTACGCGGCCCAGGTCACCCAGATGATCCTGTCCTACTATACCGGAGATTCCAGTCTGGATTCCATTCTTCAGAACGCGGAGCTCTACGGCAACATCAACGTGGACTGATAAGGAGAGCAGGATGTTTGAGAATTTTTCCATCAGAAAATTTGATTTTCTTCTGACCGTCATGGTGCTGGCCCTGACCCTGATCGGGATCCTGGCCATCCGAAGCGCCGCTCCCTCTCTCATGGACCGTCAGGTCATGGGACTGGGCATAGGGATCCTGGCCCTGATCGCCGCGGCGGTCATCGACTACAGAAAGCTTCTGGATTTCTACTGGGGCTTTTATGTATTCGCCGTTCTTATGCTGGTCTCGGTCCTCCTTTTCGGCTCCACCGGAGGCGGCGCCCGCAGATGGATCTCCCTGGGCGGGCTGACTTTTCAGCCTTCCGAGGCGGCCAAATTATTATTGATTTTATTTTATTCTGCCCTCATAATAAAATTGAGGAGAAATGTACACTGGTTTCTGATGCCGGTGATCGTCCTTGCTCTGGCCGTTGCTCCGGCCTTTCTGATCGTGAAGGAACCCGATCTTTCCACGGCTCTGGTCTTTATGATCATTGTCTGCAGCCTCCTGTTTGCGGGAGGTCTTGACTACAAGATCATCTTCGGAGCCATAGCTGTGATGATTCCCTGCGCGGCCCTGCTGATCTTTATGATCCTGCAGCCGGATCAGACTCTTCTGAACACCTATCAGCAGAGCCGTATCCTGGCATGGATTCATCCGGAGGAATACGCTTCTACCACCGCCTATCAGACCATCAAGTCCATGACGGCCATAGGGTCCGGAAGACTGATGGGCAAGGGCTACAACACGACGACCATCAGCTCGCTGCTGAATACGGGTTTTATTTCGCAGGCCCAGACCGACTTTATCTATGCCGTGATCGGCGAGGAATTCGGCTTCATAGGCTGCTGCCTGGTCGCGCTTCTGCTCCTGGGCATATGTGTCAGATGCTTTTCCATTGCTTCCAGGGCAAGGAACCTGAGGGGACGCATACTGGCCTCCGGCATCGGGGCCTGGATCGGCTTTCAGGGCTTCATCAATATCTTTGTTACCATAGGGCTCCTGCCCAATACCGGCATACCGCTTCCTTTTGTCAGCTACGGTCTGACCAGTCTGGTCAGCCTCTTTGCCGGCATAGGGTGTGTGCTTTCGGTGGGCATGCGCGGATAAGGGGCAGAGGATCTCCGGGGGGACGTCCGAGGCCTGACATTGTATCATACGGATTGGGGTGATCCGTAAAAATAATCAGTCATCATGTTGCAGCATTCATAAGTAAGCGGGGTTTGGGGAAAAATGAAAATTGCTTTAATTGCACACGACGCGAAAAAGAAACTGATGCAGAATTTCTGCATCGCTTACAGAGGGATCCTCAGCAAGCACGACGTCTATGCCACCGGCACCACAGGCCGTCTGATCGAGGAAGTGACCAACCTGAATGTCAGAAAGCTTCTGACAGGCCATCTGGGCGGCATGCAGCAGGTGGCTGCCATGATCGAACACAACGAGATCGACCTGGTCATTTTCCTGCGTGATCCCGACAATCCGAAGTCCCACGAGCCGGACGTCAACATCGTGATCCGTATCTGTGACAGGAACAATATCCCGCTGGCGTCCAATCTGGCGACGGCAGAGCTTCTGATCAAGGCCCTTGACAGAGGCGACTATGAATGGAGAGAAATGTATAAATAAACATTATTTATGCATAAACATGCAGAAATGGCGGCGTTAACTTTTTTTGCGTGTTGTTTTTTGATTCTCATTCACTTATAATGAATCTATCATCCATCAGGATGAAATCTTCAATAACCACAAAAGGTAGGAGGACATAGCCAATGGTTCAGCTTATTGTAGGAGACAAGGGAAAAGGAAAGACCATAAGCTTGCTTGACAAAGTCAACAGCGAAGTGAAAGAGGCACTCGGCAGCGTCGTCTATATCGATAAAAGTACAAATCATATGTACGAACTGAACAACAGGATCCGCCTGATCAACGTCAGCGATTTCAGCCTTGAGAATACGGATCAGTTTATCGGTTTCATCTGCGGCGTCATTTCACAGGATCATGACCTTGAACTTGTCTACATCGACAGCTTTCTGAAGGTAGCAAAGCTTTCCGAGAATTCAGATTACGCATCTGTCATCAGAAAAATCGAGGCCATAGGCAAAAAGTTCGATGTCAACTTCACCATCTGCATTTCTGTAGATATCTCTGATCTGCCCGAGAGCATCAGGGATCTGGTTGCACTCTCACTCTGATTCATCCGCTGTTTACAGCCCCGCAGCATCTGCTGCGGGGCTTGTTTTTTGGCCCGGGCCGGGTGAAGGCTGCGTCCTGATGCGTCCCTGACGGTATCCTGCCAGTTTCTCAACTATTTCAGAAACATTTAACAATTATGTATAAATTGCATCCTTTCCGTTCCCGTGATAAGATTAATAACTGTACCAACCCTGCACCGGACAGACTCTGGAAGGAGAAAAGCATTGGCGTCTCTTAAAAGCGGATATAAAAACACAAAAAGAAAACGCCTCGGCCGGAGAGGCTTCAATCTGAATGTCAGCCTGGTCATTTTTGCCGGCATTCTGTTTTATTTGATCAGTCAGGTCTTTACCATCATGACCTCCAAAAAAACGGACGTATACGAGGTGCGGACCGGTTCGCTGGCCGACGATCTGATCACCCGGGGCATTGCGGTCCGCGAGGAAAAGATCGTGGAATCCGGATATACGGGCATCATTAACTTCTACAATAAGGAAACGGAGCGTCTGGGATACGGGGCCCTGGCCTATACCATCGACGAAAAGGGACTTCTGCAGGAGTATCTGAGCAAGTATGCCGATCTGGAGAAATACTATACCGAATCCATCCTGACAGAGTTCCGCCAGGATGCCATAGACTTTACGGCGGATTTCGACAGGACCAACTTCCAGACCATCTATGACTATAAGAATTCCATCCAGTCCGCTTCCCTGAAGATCACCAACCGCAGCGTGCTGGAGAGCATCCAGGACATGTCCTCCGCCGATATCCATACCTGCTATTCCGAAGTGACGGGGGATATCGTATACGCGGTGGACGGCTATGAGAACAAGACGGCGGACACCATCCGGAAAGAGGATTTCAACGAATCCGCCTATAAGAAAAAGGAAGTGGCCAACAACCAGCAGGTGAGGGAAGGAGATCCCATCTTCAGAGTCTGCGACAACGAGACCTGGTCCGTGGTCATCAGGGTGGATACCCCGGAACAGGCCCTGGCTCTGGAAAAGGAAGGAAATATCAAGATCAAGTTCCTGAAGAACGGGCTGGAGTCCTGGGCTTCCGTATCCTCCCGCGTGGACGAGGCGGGAGACTGCTTTGTGACATTGACCTTTACCAATTCCATGGTGACTTTCTGCACGGACAGATTTATCGACGTGGAAGTGGTGACCAACAAAAAGACCGGCCTGAAGGTGCCCAATTCCTCCATCACCACGGGAGAATTCTTCCTGATCCCCAAGGATTTTCTGACCACCGGCACGGAAGGCAGAAAGGGCGTCTACCTGCAGGTCTATTCCAGCACGGACGCGGAACCCACCATAGAGTTCGTTCCCACGACGCCTTATTCGGAGAATGAGGAGTATTATTTCCTGGACGGATCTGTCCTCAAGGCAGGAGAAATCATCCTGAAAAAGGATTCACAGGACCAGTTCACCCTGGGGGACGTGGCCCAGCTGACCGGCGTTTATTACATCAATAAGGGATATGCGGACTTCAGAGAGGTCTCCATCCTCTATCAGAACGAGGACTTTGCCATCGTGGAGCCCCACTCCATCTATGGCCTCATGGAGTATGACTATATCGTCCTCTATGCCAATACCATCAATCCCGAGGAGTTTGTAAATCAGTAAGGAGGACCTATGTCCCAGAACAATATTGCAGAAAATCTGAAAGCTGTAGAGGAAAGGATCCAGGCGGCCTGCCGCCGGTCCGGAAGAGACCGGAAGGACGTGCTTCTGATCTGTGTCACCAAAACAAAGCCGGTCTCCCTGCTGGAAGAAGCCTACCGGGCGGGAGAGAGGGCTTTCGGAGAGAACCGGGTCCAGGAGATCGTGGACAAGTTCCCCCAGCTGCCCGGGGATATCAACTGGCATATGATCGGCCACCTGCAGAAGAACAAGGTAAAATGCCTGATGGACAGGGCGGTCATGATCCATTCGGTGGACAACGAGGCCCTGGCCGCAGTCATCAGTAAGGAAGCCGTAAAGGCGGGCCGGGTCATGCCGGTTCTCATAGAAGTCAACGTGGCGGGAGAGGAAACCAAGTTCGGCGTAAGCCCTGAAGAAACGGAAGCTCTGATCCGAAAGATCGCGGATCTGCCGGGGCTTAAGGTATCGGGCCTTATGACCATCGCCCCCTATACGGAAGACCCGGAGAAGAGCCGGCCCTTTTTCAGACAGCTCCGGGAATTATCGGTTGACATAAAAAACAAATCCATTGATAATGTGTCTATGGATCACCTTTCCATGGGAATGACCGGTGATTACGAAGTCGCCATCGAAGAAGGGGCGACGATGATCCGTGTAGGCACCGGAATCTTCGGTGAAAGGCAGTACGCAGTGCAGTGAGGAGCCCTGATAATGAGTGTAATGGACAAACTGATCAACGCAATGAAGATCAATGAAGATCCCTATGACGAAGACGAATATTATGATGAAGATGATCTCGACGATGAGGCTGTGGAAGAGGTGGTAGCGGAAGAACCTGCACCTGCCCGTCCCCGCCAGTCCAGACCTGCAAAAAGCGATCAGGCCCCCAGACAGAACAGACCGTCCGGCCAGACTGCGCAGGCCAGAGCATCCAGACCTGTAAAAGAGGAGAGAACCATGCCCAGAGACAGAGATAATGATTATGAAAACACTGCTCAGGTAAGAAGACCCTCCGGCGGCCCTGCCCAGAGAAGAACTCCCCAGGCAGCCCAGAGAGTGCCTCAGACCCGGGAAGGACAGACAGCCAGAAGCGTCAAACGGTCCATGACGGAAGCCGGCATGGAAGTGTGCGTCATCAAACCCACTTCCGTCAACGACGCCAGGGAAGTGACGGACAATCTTCTGGTAGGCAGCACCGTAGTCCTGAACCTGGAAGGTCTGGACGTGGATATCGCCCAGAGGATCATTGACTTTACATCCGGCTCCACCTATGCCATGCGGGGAAATGTCATGAAGATCTCCCATTATATTTTTGTGATCACTCCCGCCAACGTGGATATTTCCGGAGACGTGGCCGCCACCACCAATTCGGGAGCGCCCGCAAACCTGACTTCTCCCTTCAGCAAAAAGTAAATTTCAGATAGAAGCTGTG
>ODAI013620502.1_pt1 | contig 10114 bp, 5 predicted proteins | sample 1539321 | NCBI WGS metagenome assembly ODAI01 (sample SAMN02144231, study PRJEB22623) | gut metagenome | biome: sheep rumen | host: Ovis aries | place: New Zealand | reverse complement strand
CGACAAGGAACCTTACCTTGTTTCCATTTGTCTTTCCCTGGACAACACATACGCCATTCGTGTCCGTCTTTCCATAGACCGAGTGCGGACTTGGTAGCATATCAAAGACTGCCGCCACACTCGCATTTGTAACCGGCCGCCCCATGTCATCGAGGACTTTCAGGCAGATTTTAGCCTCCGCACCATACGCCATGGCGTGTTCAACTTCGGGCGCAAGTTTTCGCGCGAACACGGCAGATGGCAGTGCCAACAGCAGCAACACAAACTCGCTCTTTGCTTTCAGTATCATCTTAGGTTTCCTTTCTCAATTGCCTTGTCGTAGAACTTGAAGTTGTAGAAATACGCAATGTCCTTCATGTCTGAATGGCGATTTGGGTAGTCGGGATGCGTCAACTCGCACTAGAAGGAAAAGTTCTGGGGGTGTCTTGCGGTTTCCGCATCCTCGAGGTTTGGATCAGTAGGCGTTGGGTTTATGTCCCTGAAAATGTAGAAGTTTCCCTTACCTACTCCGCCGCCGAAGTCAAGACCACGAAAACGTGCATAACTGCACGAAACCACTTTCCCATATTTATTCGTCACACTACGAAGTCTGCAAAGCATTTCCGAATCATCTCCGAGCTTATTGGCAATATAGCGACCGTTCTCTCGTTTCATCGAAAACTCAAAGGCATTCGTGTAATATGCGTTCGTGTTCGCAGCATACGAATACATGAAGTTGCTGTAGGTTGCATTCTTTGAAGTATATGCGCCGTCAACGCAATTCGGGAACTTCAGCTGAAGATTCTGAAATCTTGACACGTTCTGGAACAATCCGTCCCATTCAAACTTCAGCTCAAGGTCATTTACATCGCCGTTCCCGTATGGATGCACCCAGTCCATCTTCACAACGTCAAATGCAATCCAGCTGTTCGTTGTTGGGATATCAAACAGCTTTCCTTTCGAGTCCAATTCGACAGGTTTCAACATTCGGCGAAGCACTATCTTTTCGTTCGCGCCGTATGGCTGCCATTTGCCGTCCTTGACGTCGTGCTCCTCTCCCATCTTGGCGTAGCAGTACACTAACCTCGTACCATAAAATCCGGTCTTCGTCACGAAAACCTCGATCTCGTCGCCGCAGGTCTTCCCCTCAAGCACAAACACGCCGTTCGTGTCAGTAATCCCATTGACCCATGTCCCTTTGGGTCGGAAGTTCATGCCGAGGTACGCCTTTATCTTGGCGTCCGGCACAGGCGTCCCGTCATCATCCTGGATGTGTAACTCAATCTTCGTCTGCGCACCGTTGCGACGCGCGTCACGATAGACAGGGTCTTTCTTCAGTGTCGCAAATGCCACAGCCTGCAATGCAGACAACGAGATCACAAGGGCAGCAATGGACTTTTTCATTTTAGGTTTCCTTTCTCAATTGCCTTGTCGTAGAACTTGAAGTTATAGAAATACGCAACGTCCTTCATGTCAGTGTCTGGCCTCGGCCTTTACTCCCTCTGAGGCTCGCACTGACGAATGAAGTGACGCGATTGATTGGCTATTTCCTCGTCTTCGAGATTCGTGTCGTTGGGCGTGGGATTGAAAGCACCTGTAACGCAAATACATGCAATACCACCTTTGTCACAGCCGAAGGTAATATTATTGATAACTGAATAATGCGCAGACACAAGATTGCCTTCAGCATCCACTTTGCATCGACTGCGAACAACCCAACACTTGTTCTTGTCAAAAACCTTTCGTTCATATCGTCGCCCATATGCATTAGGGTCAATTATAACACGTTCATAGAAATCGGCATCTTGCTGGTATGTAGCGTCAGGAAATGCAGTATATGGCCCTTTGAATTCACTAACTGCGTTGACCGGGCATTGATAATAGCCAGAAAACTTATCAGTAAATCTAATCTCCTTTTCCATCCCAGTATAATCGGGCAACCATTTCCCATCCCAGTCGAAGAACACTTCAAAATCCGCTATTTCCCCTTTTCCATACGGCTGAACGAAATCACGTTTCTCTAGATCAAACCCTACCCAAGCGTTAATTACCTTTGTGTTGTTGAATTCGCGCATATTTGCGACTACCAAATGAGCAGGGTTGCGTATCTTCCGCAATCCAATATTCTCTATGGCCCCATACGGCTGCCATTTCCCGTCCTTGACGTCATGCTCCGCATTCATAGGAACATACGACAATTCCTTTTGGGAACCATAATATCCTTCTTTCCCGACGAGAAACCTTACCTTGTTTCCATTTGTTTTACCTATGGCGACACATACGCCATTTGCATCAGTCTTCCCATAGACCGAGTGCGGACTTGGCAACATGTCAAAAACTACCGCCACGCTCGCATTTGAAACAGGCTGTCCATGGTCATCGTGGACTTTCAGGCAGATTTTTGCTTCTGCACCATACGCCATTGCGTGCTCTACCTCAGGTTTAATCCGCCCCGCGAACAAGGAGCCCGGGATCACAACAGCAACAGTCAACAATGTTTTTAACTTGCGATTCATTTCAGATTGCCTTTCTCTATTGCCTTGTCATAGAATTTGTGGCTAAAGAAGTATGCAACATCTTTAATGTCCGAATGACACCATTGACCTTGATAGTCCGATCGTGCCGGCCAGCCATTTGGACGAGAGATTCCATATTGAGTTTGCGCATCATTCAAATCTATATGCATGCCTTCATCCAGCACATCCTGCAAAGCACATCTTCCCGTCGCCGGCGTCAGCGCCGGAATCCCCTGTGCAAGGTGAGCGCCGCGAACAAGCAACGGTATTGTCGGCTGGTTCATGCTTGACGGATAGCAGTAGAACACGGTGTTGGTCTTGAAGTCCTCCGGCTCCATGCCCTGTGCCTGCGATACCGATATTTTCCTGATGCCTGGAAACTTCTCTTCTATGTTCCACCCCGACCAGCTCGTTCCACCAAGCCCGCCCCTTCCCTTGAACAGCTCCTGCTTGTGCCAACTGTAGTGGCCCCATGAACTTCCGACGCCAGTCCAAGTATGCACATTATTGTTTGCAGCAAGCTCCAAAATCTCGTCGCCAGTCGAGTAGAAGTTAACCGCATACTGCGAGACATTGGCGAAACGCCCCGGCCAACCAAGGAACTTCCGGTCATCGTTGGAATCGTTACGGAAGAGCCAATGCCATGTCGAGGCCCATGAATTTGTCGGGTACTCCGTCCACTCTGGATGAACAAGCTGTGGAACCCGTAGCGCCTCGTCGGTGTCATACGCCTCAGCTGGAACTGCGGAGTTGCACATTAGATAGCAATCAACATTCAGCTCGTAGTCTTGAATCATCGACGAGCAAACCATGTTGCCAAGCGAGTGGGCCATCAGGACCTTTGTGCCAGGGAGAGCCGAAACCTGTGGGGCCAGCACGCTTGCCGTGAAGAAAGCATTCGACACGTTCTCATGGTAGTTTGCGTCGCTACCGATGTCGCTCCTCCACGTCACGCCAGTAAACTTCGCCGTCATGCCAGACTGCCACATCCGCTTGAACACCTCCGCCGACCATCCCCGCGCACGCGACTGCGTCACGTTCGCTCCATGGAGGAAAACAAGATGCTTGTCTGACGTCTCCAGGTCTGGCCTGTTCATTGGATCGCCGACTGATGGATTCCATGTCACCGTCTCGCCGGACAACCCACGCATATTCAGATGGCGATACATGTCCTCGACACTGGAAACGCTGATATTCGCCTCGCCAGAGACGATCTTCCGACCCTCGTTGCCCGCCGTCCAACCTTCGACTACGAGATTGTCCCCCGCCGCACATCCCTCAATCAGAAACACACCGCAATCCTGCGAACCACGAATCGCGGAAAGAATTTGCGCAGGCATCGCAGCTCCGTCAGATGCATTCGTCACCGTTGCGTTTACCATCTCTAACACGGCGTAGGTTCCAAAATGAAAACCGAGAGATGTGCGGTGGAACAAACCAGCTTGAGTTCTCGATATGTCCGTCCACATGACATTCGCACAATCTGAACGCACCTTCCAAGTCACCGCTTCGCGGATAGCAAGTGGAGTTGTCGGCGGGAAGACGGTTGTCGTATCAATCCAGACTGGTGTGAAGTCAAGGATGTCCCCTTTCCCGTTTACATGATTGTCGGCATAATCTGTCCCAGCGCCCGGGATGTCGTCATCCGGGCCATTGATGTTTCCAGAGTCGCTATCGTCATTCACCCAGAACCGGAAGGTCTTCGTGCCCGCCCGTGCGATTGCAGCCTCGGCGTCGGTAATCGCACCGTCGCGGTCATAGTCGAAGACGAGGACCGGATCACCGAGCACATAGAGCGTCGCAGAAAGGCCGCCAGCGACATTGCCAGGCCTGGGATTGCCGTAGTAGTCGTAAGTACTCTCATGGACATGCTCAGTCAATAGCCCGGCGGCGTTCTCCGCTATCCAACCATTGCCAACGACAACTTCGTTGCCGGAGCGCCGAGTGGCCGAGTAGTCCTGATAGCTTTGAGTCTGCGGCAACCCGTCGATCTTCGCCTGCCAGCAGTACCAAGGCGCATACTTGTCATTGTGCCCGTCGCAGTTGAGCCACCGCATCGTGAGGCGATAAGCATTGCCCTTTCGCATCTTTAGGGTTGTAGCATTAGCAGCGCTGGGCGCCCCCATGCTTATCTTCCTGACTCTCGTGTCGTCAGGTCCGAGGCCCTCGATCTTCATCTCCCACGCGGCATAGTCGCCGTTGATGTTGAACTCGAGATCCCTATACTGTGCGGACTCTGGCTGGATGCCGCCATCAGAGGCATTAGTCGGGTCAGAGCCCTGCTGAACCTCTGCCACGTCCGACACTCCGTCACCGTCGGTGTCACCGTCGGTGTCCGAAGGATCCGTTCCGTTCAGATATTCGCCAAGGTTCGAAAGCCCGTCGCAGTCAAGGTCGCCCGCTGCGCCGTTCACGCCGTTTGCCGAAAGCGGATCAAGGCCATAGGAAAGCTCCCAGTCGTCAGGCATGCCGTCTCGGTCGGTGTCGATGTAATGTGGCGATAACCCAGCAGCGACCTCCGCCCCGTCCGTGAGACCGTCGCCGTCGGTGTCGGGATTCGCAGGGTTGGAATCGGTGCCGAAATGCAATAGGTGCACTTTGTAATTGGAGACGGAACCTGGTTCCATATAGGAAATTGACTTCCGGCTTCTACCGCAGAACGACTGAGTCCCCACGCCCGCGTTGCGACCGTCCATCTCCTCCCCAATGACATCTTTGTAGATGATGAAGACGTCACCGGGATTGGCGCGGCTCGGAACGAAAACCTCGAATGATATGTTATTCGTCTCAGAACCCGCTCCAACACGGCCAATGTTATTGTACTGTATGCAGGCCGAGTCGCCGCCGGCAAATACGGTCTTTCCGACAAGGACTGTGGAATTCGTCTTGAGGAAAAGCTGCGCATCGGAAAACGGAGCGACGACAAGGGCATTCGCGTCAATCGTCCACGAGAAGTCGTATGCCTGGACACTCTGTCCGTAATTCACATATCCTGGATTATTGAAGAATATCACGCCATTCGCCGAAATTGTGACGTTCGTCAACGTCTTGCCCTGCAAGATCGCAGGCTCTGGCAATTCACAGCTTGCACAATGGCAATTCCCAGTGGCCAGATCAAGCGTAATGTCAGTATAGCTGACCATTTGCTCCCACATCGGCCTGATAATAGTGTAGACATACCCCGCCTCGTCGCCGTCGACAATCCCGTCATCGTCGGTGTCGACGACAAGGGGCGAGGAACCTATCGCCACCTCCTCCCCGTCGGGGATATAGTCGCCGTCGGTATCGCGGATGGTTGGATTTGTCCCGTAGACGAAGCGCTCTTCTGAATCGGAAAGACCGTCGCCGTCCGTGTCGGTCGCGTCGCCTACTGAGAAGAACGCCTGCGTGTTTCCGTTCGTGCCGGAAACGGATTCATCGGCTATCGCTACAAATGCATTGCTGACGCACTGCGACACGTCAAGCGCGAACACCTTCGCAAGTTCGAGAAGGTTGGTCCCCGCATAGACGTAGACAAGGTCGTCAACAGGGCGTTGTCCGAACGGCCACGCAACGACGACTGCCGTTTCGTTGCTTCCGCGCGAAACCGCTGCGGCCATTAGGTTCGTGGCAATTGGCATTCCGCCGAAACCCTCGTCCTCACCAATGTCGCAGCCGTCAGGGAGCCGGGGCGACGCGCCAGACCTCGGCGGCATCCCGCCCGAAGACTGTCTGCCCGCTTCGCAATAAACCTCCGAAGGATCATGGGGATCGCCGCCGCTTCTTGTCGGCTTGTCGGCGGCTATATACCCCATCCACATGCACACGACGGTGAAGGAGAGAACCTTAGTAAGACCATGCCGTGAAACCTTGTACGAGACCAGATGAACGCTCCCGATTACTGCAAGCGCCAGCAAGAGAGTTCCGACAAACGTCAGAATCCAACACGCCTCAGATATACCGAATAGCGTCACGACTCTAAACTCTCTGCGCCTCTGCGCCTCTGCGTTAAATCTTCTACACGCCCACTACAGCGGCAACGAAATCCTGACCGTCGTACCTTCGCCGATCTTGCTCGAAATCGTTATTTTTCCGCCAAGTTCCGCCGTGCGGCGCTCCATGCCGGAAAGCCCGTAGTGGCCTTCCTTTCGCGCCGCCGCCGTGTCAAACCCCGAGCCGTCGTCCGCGACCGTCATCGCAAGCCCCTTCTCGCCAAACACGATCCTGACCTTGACATGCTTCGAATGGCCGCGGTCAATCGCATTGCCGACCGCCTCCTGCAGAATAAGGAGAATCGTGCCCGCGAAATTGTGCGCGATCTTGCGCTCCTCGCCCTCGCTCGCGATTTCGACGATCCCCTCCCACTGCGGGAGGCGACGCGCGACGAACTGGATAAGCTCGATAAGCGACTCCGGGCCCTCGCTTTCCTCGTTCATCGCCCAGAGCGTAGACCGAAGGCCAGACTGCGTGTGCTTCAGGGCGTCGTTCACCTTCTCTAGCTGCGCTCTCGATTCGTCGGCACCTTCGGGAAGGTAGTTCATCGCCGCCTTGAGCCGGAATGTCGCGCCGGCGAGATACTGCTGGAAGCCGTCGTGTAGATCGGCGGCAAGCCGCAACCTTTCGCGGCGCGCGGCGTCGGCCTCGATCTTGACGCGCTCGCGCTGGCGCACCGACTCGGCAAGCTCCTGCGTGCGGCGCGCGACCATCCGCCTCAGCGTAAGCGTCCAGACGGAAAGCGCCGTGGCGAGGAAGCACACCCACATCAAGATGAAGAGAAGCCGCCCTACGGTCCAGAACGGCGCGCGACGAATGACCTCGACCGAGTCGGGCGTCGGAGGAATCAGCTCGACGTTCTCTATGCGGCCGAAGATCCCCTCTTCGTAGTTCTCGATGGACGTCCACGTGAGAACGCCCTTCACGCGCACGGTCGCACCCTGCACGAGATTTGCGGGAAGCGCCTCTTCGAGCGCCCACGGTATCTCGACCTGGAGATTAGAGTCGCCTTCGCCAACGAGCAGCTGTGTCGTCGTCTGACGGCGGTTTATGTCGCGCAGCAACCCCTCGGTCACGACAACTCCGCCGTAGAGGTCGGTGTTGCCAAACGGCATGAGGCGAGAGAAGAGATCTGCGATGCCAGTCTCCAAAGGCGGCGGCACTGCTGCATTCGCATGGCCCTCGACGGTGATCGTCGCATCAGTAACGCGGCGCTTCGAAGTCATCTCGCGCTCGCCGTCGACATGGACGATGTCACCGATCTTCACCGTCGGCGCGCCCTTCGCGCCCTGCACGCGCCAGTGCGAACCCGCCGTATCGTCGATAAAGAAGAACGACAGGTCATTGCGCTCGAAAGTCACGACGCCCGTAAGATTGGTCGTCGCGGCATGCGCGGCCACCGCGACAAACGCGGTAAAAGCAACAAGAACTATTCTCTTCATATTTTTCATAGGGTCAGACCCTTCTGACACAGTACGAGTGACACAGTAGCGGGGGCGGGAAGACAGGCGTCACATGTCGTCTATTGACAGAAGGCCTGTTTTGTAGTGGAGATTGCGCTTGTCGGGGTTCTTGGCAAAGAATGCCTCAACTTTTTCGGCAAGGCAAGCCGCGTCGAATCGCGAAGCGTCAATCTTTACCTCGTAGAACGCAAGCGTTTCGGCAATCTCGTCTTCGCAAACGATATCAATCTCGTTTTCGCCTTTCCTGTCCCACCACGAGCCGATTCGCGTGCAGCCCTTGTCCTCGACAATCTTCGCCGTGAAATAGCGCTCCAGCGCATAGCCGCTGAAAACGCCAAAGTCCCTTTCGGCAATGTCCCGCATCCGGTCTCGACGGCCAAGCTCGTTTAGGTAGCTCAACTTATGCACGAATCGAAACCAGAATCGGAAGAAACAGTCGTCGACCTGGAAGTGGGCGTTCTTCGACGTCGGCTTCCCGAAGATTGGCTGTTTCTTTTCGACAATGGAATACTGGTCCTCCAGCTTGGCGAGAAATCCTCCGACTTCGGTGCCAAGAAGGTTTTTCAACTCCGCAGAAGTCGTCTGCCCCGCGGAAATCGCCGCAAGCAGCGTAAAATACGTCCCATAGTCAGAACCGAATTCGTCGGCAAGAATCGTCCTGCCCTCTGGAATGTATGCCGATAGCGGCGAGAATATCTCCTCGAGCATCTCCGCCTTGGTGAATGCGTGCGCCGACATCATCATGTCGACATATCGCGCAACGCCTCCGCTAACCGTCCAAAGTGCAAGCAAATCGCTGTTCGTGTAGTCTGGCTTGTAGCAGCGGAATATCTCCTTTAGAAGCGAGGGGCCAAAGGGCTTGAGCATCAATGTTCCGGTGTTGCGTCCGTACAGCGGCTGCGAATCGTCGAAGAATATCTTGTTCATGAGGCGATTTACGCTGCCGTTGACGACAAGATTCAGCTTCGTTTTGTTGTGGTACTCGTCCCAGATGTGCTGTATGTCGCCGTAAACGCCTGGGTTCGTGCGGCCAAACTCCTGAAACTCGTCGATAACAAGAGTGTAGGGGCGCCTCTCGGCCTCTTTCATCAATTCTCGGAAGAGTTCGCCGAATCTTGTGCATGTTCCGTGTATTCCAAGATGCAGAACCCTCTCCGCCTCTTCCTGAAGCTGGGCGCAAAGCGTGACTTCTGGCTGCCGCGTGATGGGCAAATTCAAGTATGGTGTCTTGCCATCGTCAAATGCCTCGCGGGAAAGTTCGGTCTTTCCCACTCGCCTCCGGCCAGTCAAGACCGTAAAACGCGATCTCTCTTGAGAAAGTTCGCGCACCTTTCTAAGTTCTTTCAATTCGATTTCACGCCCGAAGAATCTCATAAAGTAACTCCTTCGCCACCCCCGTTACGAAATGTCTGTTTCGTTAACGGTCGTTTCGTTTGCAAATAGTATCATATTTTGTCTCTACCCGTCAATAGGGATTTTAGACCCCCGCCCTTGCACCCGCTTTTGGGGACAGACCCCACGATAGCCAATAAAATCAAGGGTTCGAAAGGGTCTGTCCCCAAATCTCCCGGAAAGGAGACTCGGATTCACTTCCCGAGATACGCCTCTTCGAGCGAGCGGCCAGGGGTGACGGCGATGACGCCGAAGGGAACGAGGCGCGGCAGAAGCGCCGCGTTCACGGTCTCCACCGCAAGCCCCTCTCCAAACTCGGCGACAAGCATCTTCTCACTTGGTAGGGGCGGCACTCCGTGCCGTCCGCTGGCGTCTTGGAAAGACGCCCCTACCGAGAACCTCACTCCCGGGCATTCTTGCTCAATCGCTGCGAGGTCGCTCGGCAACTCCTTTAGCGCGTAGACGATCCGTCCGCTGTCGGACGTGATCGCGCGCAGCGTCTCCATCCGCTCCACTTTTCCGTCCGCGACAAAAGCGACGTGCGTGCAAAGCTTCTCGATGTCGTCGAGCTGGTGCGACGAGATGACGAGTGTCGTCTTGCCCCTGAGCGAAAGAAGGAACGAGCGAAGACGCTCGGCCTCGACCGGGTCAAGCCCGCTCAGCGGCTCGTCGAGCATCACGACTTCCGGGTGGCCGAGAAACGCCTGCGCCACCATGACGCGCTTTCGCATTCCGTGCGAGAGCGAGCGAATGGACGCGTTCGCCTTGTCCGCCAGGTTCATGACTTCGATG
>ODAI012839753.1_pt1 | contig 10114 bp, 10 predicted proteins | sample 1539321 | NCBI WGS metagenome assembly ODAI01 (sample SAMN02144231, study PRJEB22623) | gut metagenome | biome: sheep rumen | host: Ovis aries | place: New Zealand | reverse complement strand
CAGCAGAACGACCGCATCATGGCGCGGGATAAGCTCGAAAAGGTCGGCCTTGTCATGGATTATGACGCGACGCATTGCATCGGCTTTGCCGTGTCCCAATCCTACGCGCCCGGCACGACCGTTCCGGTCGGAACCGTCGTACATGTGGAATTTGCGCCCAAGGAATGAACCCTGATTTTGTTATCCACAGGAAGGAAAAAGACTCCGTATGAAAGTATCTGAAATCGCAAAAGAGCTGAACGCGGCCTATATCGGCGGCGACGCGGAGATTACCTCCGTCACCTACGATTCCCGCCGCGTCACGGAGGGCTGCCTCTTCTGCTGCCTGGTCGGACTCGTGTCCGACGGACATACCTTTGCAGCGCAGGCGGCGGACAAGGGTGCGGCGGCGCTGCTGGTGCAGAGACGGCTGCCGATCGAGCTGCCGCAGATCATCGTGCCTGACGGCCGCAAGGCCATGGCGCTCGCGGCGGCTTGCATTTACGGCCACCCGGAGCGCGAAATGATGATGCTCGGCGTGACCGGCACGAACGGCAAGACGAGCACAACCTATATGGTCAAGGCCATTGCCGAGCATGCGGGCTTAAAAGTCGGGCTGATCGGCACGATCCAGAACATGATCGGCAATGAGGTCATCGAGACCGGCCGCACGACGCCCGAAAGCGCGGACCTGTTCGCGCTGCTGCGCCGCATGGCGGACGAGGGCACCGATCTGTGCGTGATGGAGGTTTCGAGCCATGCGCTTGTGCAGGATCGCGTCTACGGCATCCCGTACCGCGTAGCGATGTTCACAAACCTTACGCAGGATCATCTCGACTATCATAAGACGTTCGACAATTATCTGAACGCGAAAAAGCTGCTGTTCTCGCAATGTGAGATCGCGGTGATCAACCACGACGATCCGCATGCCGAGCGCATCATGGAGGGGCTCGAATGTCCGATTTATACCATCGGCATCCATACGCCCGCGAGCTTCAACGCATCGAATATCGACATTAAGACCTCCGGCGTGCGCTTCCTTTTGCGGACGCCGAAGGGCGAAAGCATGGTGAACCTGAAGATCTCCGGCCTGTTCTCGATCTACAATGCGATGGGCGCGGCGGCGATGATGCAGCTTTGCGGCTTTTCGATGAAGGACATCGTCGGCGGACTGGAGCAGCTGGACGGCGTGGCGGGACGGCTGCAGGCCGTGGACACCGGCGACAAGCCGTATACCGTCTACGTCGATTACGCGCACACGCCCGACGCGCTCGAAAATGTGCTTTCGACCGTGCGCGGCTTTGCCAAGGCGCGTGTGGTGGCGCTGTTCGGCTGCGGCGGCGACCGCGACCGCGCCAAACGCCCGCTGATGGGCGAGATCGCGGGGCGGCATGCGGATTACGTGATCGTCACAAGCGACAATCCGCGCTCCGAAAGTCCGGAATCCATCGTCAAAACGATCGAGGACGGCGTGAAAAAGACGGGAGCGCCGTACACGGTGATCGTGAACCGAAAAGAAGCGATTGCCTACGCGCTGGACAATCTGCAGCCCGATGATATTCTTGTCATTGCAGGCAAGGGACATGAGAATTACCAGGAGATCAAGGGCGTCAAGTATCACTTTGACGACAAAGAGGTAGTGGAGGAGCTCCTGCGGGGATAATGTGCCTGCGGGATGAGGGGCATGTACGGAGTTATTTTACATTCGCTGTCGGCGCTGCTGACAGCCTTTGCGCTGGCGGCGGTGCTCGCGCCGGTATCCATTCCGATGCTGCGTTCGCTGAAGGAGCCAAAGGCGGAGAAGGCGGGCGGGCTGCCGACGATGGGCGGCATGATCCTGTTCGGCGCGGCGCTGATCGGCTCGCTGCTGTGGGCGCGGGACAGCTATGCGTTTCTGCTCCCCGCGCTGCTGCTGACCGCCCTGATGGGCATGGTCGGTTTTGCGGACGATCTTTTACAGGCGCGCATCGGGAGCGGGCTTGTGCTGTGGCAGAAGCTGACGCTGCAGGGCGTGATCGCGCTCGGCTTTGCGGTGCTGTTTTATTTGATGGAAAACGTCGGGCCTGCCGTATGGCTCGACTGGGGCACGCTCGGCTTTTTCTACGTACCGCTGGCGGCGGCGTTCATCGTCGGAACCGTCAATGCGGTGCGGCTGACCGAGGAGGTCAACGGCCTGCCTTTGGCGGCGGGCGGCACGGGCGCGCTGCTGTGGTGCGCGCTGCTCTGCATGCTGGTGCAGACCGCGACGCCAGTGAAAAACAGCGCGCTGCTGCTGAGCCTCGGCGATCTTGCGGTGTTCGGCGCGGCGATTGCCGGCGGGGCGTTGGGCCTGCTGCTGTATAATTCGCCGCCCGCACGGCTGCGCATCGGGGAGACCGGCACATACGTGCTCGGCGGGGCGCTGGCGGCGCTCGCGCTGCTGAGCCGCACGGCGCTTGCCTTGCCGCTGCTCGGCGTCGGGTTTGTGGCGACGGGGCTTTCGGTCGTTGTGCAGATCGTGTCCTATCGCATGGGCAAGGCCGTGTTTCGCGCGGTGCCGTTCCATCGGCAGCTGGCGGCGATGGGCATGCCCGAATCGAAAATCATTATGGTCTACGCGATCTTCACCGTTGTCGGCGGCGCGGCCGCCATGCTGATCGCGTGGTTTACAAAATAAAAGGTTTAGTGGAGGGATTATGGAACGACAGAAAACGGCATTGATCGTCGGCATGGCAAAGAGCGGCATTGCGGCGGCAAGGCTTTTGTATCAGGACAATTATCGCATCATCATCAACGACATGAAGCCGGAGATTAAGGGGCTGTTTGACCAGCTGTCCGGCATCGCCTACGAGGTCAAGCTCGGCGCAAACCCGATGGATCTCTTGGACGGCGTCGATCTTCTGGTTCCGAGTCCGATCATTCCGATGACGCGCGACTTTATCGTAGAGGCCAAGCGCCGCGGGATCGAGGTCATTTCGGAAATCGAGCTCGGCTACCGCTATGCCAAGGCGGACTTCGTCTGCATCACCGGTACGAACGGCAAGACCACCTGCACGGCGCTGACCGGCGAGCTCTTCAAGGCAGCAGGCAAAACGACTTACGTGCTCGGCAACATCGGCGTTGCGATCTCGGCGCATGCGCTCGAAACGAAGCCCGGCGATATCGTCGTGGCGGAAACCGCCGCGCTGCAGCTGGAGGGCAACAGCCGCTTCCACGCGATTGCGGCGGGCGTCTGCAACATCACGCCCGACCACCTCGATCACTTCGGCACGATGGAAAACTACATTGCGGCCAAGGCGAAGATTCTGGACAACCAGACCGAAAACGACTATGCCGTGCTGAACTACGACGACGATACCGTGCGCGATTTCGCCCGGCTCACGCCCGCGCATGTGCTGTATTTTTCCCGCAAGAGCGAGGTCGAGCAGGGCATGTTCCTGCGCGGCAACACGCTCGTCTACCGCATCGGCGACAAGGAAGGCGAGCTGATGGATGCGCGCGATATCCGCATCCCCGGCGGGCATAACCTGGAAAACGCGATGCTGTGCGCGCTCCTCGGCCTGTCGCAGGGGATCGCGCCGGAAACCATCGTCGAGGTGTTCAAGACGTTCCCCGGCGTGGAGCACCGGATCGAATACGTCTGCACGCGCGGCGGCGTCGATTATATCAACGATTCCAAGGGCACCAACCCGGCTTCGACGGTGCGCGCCATCGAGTCGATGAAAAAGCCGACCGTGCTGCTGCTCGGCGGCTATGACAAGCATATCAGCTTCGATGAACTGTTCGAGGCGTTCACACCGATCGTCAAGGCGTGCGTCGTAATCGGCGACACGCAGGCGCAGATTCTGGAAACTGCGGCGCGCTTCGGCTATGCCGACCTGTGCCGCACCGCCGATTCGTTCGGCGAAGCCGTCGATCTGTGCAGAGCGCTGGCAAAGCCCGGCGACGCGGTGCTGCTGTCCCCGGCCTGCGCGAGCTGGGATATGTTCGACAACTATGAGCAGCGCGGGCGGGTGTTCAAGCAGATCGCCCGCGAATACGCGGATTAATCCATCACACAGAACGGAGAGCAAATGCATGGAAGCCATCCCGGTCAAACGAGAACAACGCACAAAGGCGCGCGGCTATAAGCTGTTCGGCACGTCGCAGGGAAGGATCGACTTTTCGATCCTGCTTGTCGTGTCGATTTTGTGCGCGTTCGGCCTTGTGATGATCTTCTCCGCAAGCTATTATTACGCACAGCATTATTCCGGCACGAACCACGACGGGTTCTATTACCTAAAGCGGCAGGCGCTGTACCTGCTGATCGGGTACCCGGTCATGCTGCTGCTGTCGATGCTGAACTATCGCGTGATCCAAAAGCTGAACGTCGCGGCACTGCTGTTTTCGATCGCGCTGCTCGTTCTGGTGCTGCTGATCGGGCAGAACAAAAACGGCGGAAAGCGTTGGCTCGAATTTGCCGGCGTTTCGATTCAGCCGTCCGAGGTCGCCAAGTTCGGCATGATGATCTTCATGTGCGCCTACATGTCCAAGCACCGCAACGAAATGCACACGTTCCGCAACGGCATGCTGCCGATGCTGATCGTCATCGGCTTTATCTCCGGTTTGATCATTTTACAGCCGAATATGTCGATGGCCGTTATCGTTGCGTTCCTCGGCGTTGTGCTGCTGTTCCTCGGCGGCTGCGATATCCGACCGCTGATCGTCGTCGGCATTATCGGTATCATCGGCGTGTTCGCGCTGGCGTATATCGCGCCGTACCGCTGGGCGCGCGTGACCTCGTTCCGTAACCCGGAGGAGGACCCGCTCGGCACCGGGTATCAGCTGCTGCAATCGTTCTACGCCATCGGCTCCGGCGGGCTGTTCGGCAAGGGCCTCAACAACAGCTATCAGAAAATGCTGTATATGACCTACGGCGAATCGGACTTCATCTTTGCCATTTTGTGCGAGGAGTTCGGCTTTGTCGGCGGCACGCTGATTATCGCGCTGTATGCGTTTATCGTGTGGCGCGGGATGCGCGTTGCCATCAAGTGCCGCAACCGGTTCGGCAGCCTGCTCGCTGCCGGTATCTCCATCGTTTTCGGCTTCCAGGTGTTCGTCAACATCGCAGTCGTGACCGGGCTGATGCCCACGACCGGGCAGGCGCTGCCGTTCATTTCGGCGGGCGGCACGCAGCTGCTGGTGTTCCTTGCCGCTATGGGCGTGCTGCTGAATATTTCCCGCGACGTGAACCCGCACGACTGATTCCGACACCGTTCGCAGTTTTACGCACGTTTTGCCCCTGTATTGCATAAGATGCAGTATCTTTTTGAGGGGGCAAGGCTATGGCAATCTGGACAATCACAGGCGGTACGCGGCTTGTCGGCGAGGTGCGGGCGCACGGGGCCAAGAATGCGGCGCTGCCGATCCTGGCGGCGACGGTGCTGATCAAGGCGCCGGTCACGCTGGATAACTGTCCGCCGCTGTCGGACATTGAGGACATGTGCGAGATTTTGCGCACGCTCGGCTGTGAGGTTGTGCGCGAGGGCGATACCGTCACCGTGGACGCATCGACGGCGACGCACGGCAATCTGCCAGAAGCGCTGTCGCACCGCGTCAGAAGCTCGGTGTTTTTGCTCGGCTCGCTGCTGTCGCGCTTCGGCGCGGCCTGCGCGCCGTATCCGGGCGGATGCGAGATCGGCAACCGGCCGATCGACCTGCATCTGTACGCGCTGCGCGCCTTGGGCGTGGCCTGCTGCGAAACCGACGGCCGGATCTGCGCCGAGGCGACAAAATTACAGGGCGGCACGATCGACCTCGATTATCCGTCGGTCGGCGCGACCGAAAACGCCATGCTTGCGGCGGTGCGTGCGGACGGCGAAACGGTGATTCGCGGCGCGGCATGCGAGCCGGAGATCACCGACTTACAACACTTTTTGAACGCCTGCGGCTTTGCCGTCTCCGGCGCGGGTACGCCGGAAATCCGCATCGCGGGGCGGCCGGAGGGCCACGGCACGCGCTACCGGATCATGCCGGATCGCATCGTGACCGGGACGTACTTATTAGCGGGCGCGATCACGCGCGGCTGCGTCACCGTGACGGATACGGACCCCGGGACGAACGGGGCGCTGCTTGCCAAGCTGTCGGCCTGCGGCTGCGAGGTCAAGCCGTATCGTGACGCGATCACGGTTTCGCTCGACCGGGCGCCCGGCGAGCTGTCGGTGGAAACGCGGCCGTATCCGGCGTTCCCGACGGATTTGCAGGCGCAGCTGTTTGCGCTCGTTTCGCTCGGCAGCGGCACGAGCGTGATCACCGAGCATATCTTTGAAAACCGCTTCCGCCATGCGGCGGAGCTGAAGCGCATGGGCGCGCAGAACGACATCTTCGGGCGCACCGCGATTATCCGCGGCGTCGGCACGCTGCACGGCGCGCATGTGACGGCGCACGATCTGCGCTGCGGCGCGGCGCTCGTTCTGGCGGGACTTGCGGCCTCCGGCGTGACCGAGATCGCGTATGCGGAACGGATCGACCGGGGCTATGACCGCATGGACGCTGCGATGGCGGCGCTCGGCGGACGGATTACACGAAAGGAAGAATAGGCATTGGCGAAGAAGGGCAAGGAGCGGGAGCCGATCGTTTTTCAGTTCGATCATGAGGACAGCGCGGCGGGCGAGGAGCCGGTCATTGATCTGTTCTCCGATACGGATGAGGGCGAAAAGCCCGCTTCACAACCGGAAAAAAAGCATAAAAAGCTGAAAAAGGCGTCGTCCGGGAAGGCCGGGGAGAAGGCGAAAAAGGCCGATCTCGAGGTCGCTCCGGCGGACGCCGCTTCGGCGCAGGCGGACAAACCCAAGCGCGCGGACAAGCCCCAATTCGAAGCGGACGAGGCCGAGGAAGCCGCGGCGATGATCCGCGCCGAGTTCGACCGGTTCGGGCGCAACGTGTCCAAGCGGAAAAAGACGCGCTACGGCTCGCGCAAGAACGTGCCGAACGCTGCGCCGGTCGCCGTGCGCAACGACACGATATCCCGCCGCGAATACGAAGCGGCCAAGGCGCGTTCGAGAGCGCGCGCGGAGCGCCGCGAGCAGAAGGCGCAGTACGAGCGCGATAAGAAAAAGCGCGAACGCGCGGCCCGCCGCCGTTCGATGCTTCGGAATCTGGCGCTCGGCGTCGGTGCGATTGTGATTTTGGCGTTCCTCGGCTGGTTTTCCACGCGTGTGACGACGATCACGGTCGAGCATGTTCCGGAAAACTATACCGCCGAGGAGATCGAAACGATCTCCGGTATCCGCCGCGGCCGCAGCATCCTGTTTCAGCGGCTGAACGACGCCAAGGATCGCATCGAAAAGGACGCGTATCTGCAGGCGAACGTCCGCTATACCTTCCCGTCCACCGTGACGATCTCGCTGACGGAGCGGACGCCTGCCGCGTGCGTGCGCTGGGGCCCGCAGAACGAGTATATTGCGATCATCGACTCCAAGGGCATTGTGCTGAACACCGAAGCCGAAACGACCGGCGGCCTGATCGTGGCGGAGGGACTTTCGATCACGGCGGCGCAAGCCGGGCGCGCGCTCGGCGATATGACCGACCTCCAGATCGCAAGCCTGATCCGGATCCTCTCCAAGCTGGAGGAGCTCGATCTGCTGCGCCGCAGTCCGCGCTTGTCGCGCATCGACATGAGCGAAATGATGAACATTTCGATCTCCACCGAGGGCGCGCCGTACAGCATCGAGGTCGGGGACAGCGCGAATCTCGACACGAAGCTGGGCCTTTTGCAGAAGCATTGGGATCAGATCATGCAAAGCGCGTCGCGCTATATCTCGGACGGCTATTCGACCGCGACGATCTACCTGTACACCAAGGGCGGCGTTTCGGTCTCGCCGTATGAGCCGGGGTATAATCTGGCGATGACGCCGATCAACAACTATGCTCTGCCGAGCGGCGACGCGGTGGTCGTCACACCCGCGCCGATCACCGGCGACAATCCGGAGGAAACGCCCGATCCCGACGCGCCCGCGCCGGAGACGCCGACGCCTGCGCCGACGCCGATGCCGCATCAGGGCGGCACCTTCACAGGTTAAAAACAGATGGCACCCGCAGCGGGCTTATTCCGCGCGGGTGCGTTTTCGATAGGAGGACGGTTATGTTTGTGTATTCCAGAAAAGCGCAGTACCACGAAACCGATCAGATGGGCGTGATCCACCATGCGAATTACGTGAAATGGATGGAGGAAGCGCGGATCGGATGGATGGACGCGCTCGGCTTTCCGTATGCCGCGGTTGAGCGGGACGGCGTGGTGTCGCCGGTCGTGTCGGTGTCGGTATCGTATCAAAAGCCCGTGCGGTTCAACGATGTAATGGAGATCGCCGTTTCGGTGCTGGCCTACACCGGCGTGCGGCTCACGCTCGGCTATCGCTTTACGGACGCGGCGGGTACGGTTCATGCCGAGGCGTCGTCCGTGCATTGCTTTTGGAAGGACAACCGAATCGTTTCGCTGCAAAAAGCCGCGCCCGCGCTCCATGCGGCGCTGCGGCAGGCGCTGGAAACCGACACAAAGGAGGACGAAGCATGAGCCTTGTGAAAACTGCGATCCGGCTTGCCGTGCCGTTTCCGAAGGTCGAAGCGTTTGACCGGTATCTGTTCATCGGCCCGCATCCCGACGATATCGAGATCGGCGCGGGCGCCACGATCAAAAAACTGACCGAAGCCCATAAGACCGTCACGTTTCTGATCTGCACCGACGGGCGCTACGGCGACGGCGCTTCGGGCGGCGTCACCGGTGACGCGCTTGCGGCGCTGCGCAGGGAGGAGTCCATCGCTTCGGCAGCTCGGCTCGGCGTGAAGGACGTGCGCTTTTTGCATCTTCGTGACGGCGCGGGCTATACCGCGGACGCGCTTGAACGCGGCATTGCGGCGGTGCTTGCGGCGGTGCAGCCGGAGACCGTCTTTGCCCCCGACCCGCTGTCGAAAAGCGAGTGTCACGAGGATCATCTCCGCGTCGGCCGCGCCGCGCAAAAGTTGGCGTGCTTTGCACCGTATGCGGGCGTGATGCAGAATCTATACGGCGTGCATGCCGCGCCGGTCAAGGCGCTCGCGTTCTATATGACCGCAAGGCCGACGCGCTTTGTCAAAACCGGTACGCGGCTGAAGGCACAATGCGCGGCGATCTTCGACTGCCATAAAAGCCAGTACCCCGTGGGCAGCGGCGAAGCGGACGCGCTGCGGCTGTATCTGCGACTGCGCTCGCTGCAATACGGCCTGCGCACATTTTCGCGCGGGGCGGAAGGCTTCCGCGTGCTTGGACAGACGCACCTGCATTGTCTGCCGGAGGCGGGGGAGTAACAAACGCATAAAAAACAACGCACCGGATGGTTTGTCCGGTGCGTTTTGTGAAGGGAACGGGAATCGGCCGATTGGCCGGAAGGGATCTTTTTTCAGCGGAGCCGGTCGAGCAGCGTATACAGCAGCCGATACAGCTCCTTGGCGTCGTCGGGGTCAAGCGGGATGCAGGCGCCGACCTTATGCGGCACCTCGGCGGCCTTGGCTTTCAGGGCTTCCCCGGCCTCGGTCAGCTCGACGAGCAGGACGCGTTCATCCTCCTTCGAGCGCGTGCGGGTGAGGTAGCCTTTCTTTTCGAGCGCCTTCAGCACCGGCGTCAGCGTGCCGGAATCGAGGAACAGGCGCTTGCCGAGCGCACCGGCGGTCAGCCGCTTTTCCTCCCACACGACCATCATCGTCACATACTGCGTGTAGGTGAGGTCGAGCTGCTCAAGGAACGGATAGTATTGCTTGATGACCTCGCGCGAGGCGGCGTAGAGCGGAAAGCACAGCTGGGCTTCGAGCCGCAGCGGATCAAACGGCTGCTCCATCTTACATCGCCTGCTTCAATTCGGCTTCGCGCGCTGCGCGGACGGCCTTCGCAAGCTGATCGGCGCACGACGTGGGCCGCGGGCCGCAGGTGTTGCCGAGAAGCTTTTCCTCGATCTCATCGGCGGTCATGCCGTTTACAAGCTTTGAGATCGCCTTGAGGTTGCCGTTGCAGCCGCCGAAAAAGACGATATTCGTTACCACATCATCCTCCAGATGAAAGTGGATCTCCTGCGCACACACCATTTCCGTCTGATACACGTAATCCATTATAACAGCTCCTTTATCTTGTCTTCGATTGCCTTCGGCT
>ODAI012774360.1_pt1 | contig 10114 bp, 7 predicted proteins | sample 1539321 | NCBI WGS metagenome assembly ODAI01 (sample SAMN02144231, study PRJEB22623) | gut metagenome | biome: sheep rumen | host: Ovis aries | place: New Zealand | reverse complement strand
ACCCTCACCAAGAATTTCTAAACTCGTTAACACTCGTTAAGAAATTCTATCCTCTCCCAATGGAGAGGAATAAGCTTTGTATACAACAAAATATGTTTTTTGTTGCATTTGCACGTGTCAAGTAATTGCAAGAGTGATTAGTCCATTTTGCTAAAAGTAAAGTTGACTAAAAGCCACGTTTTCTTGAAAGGTAAATCCGGCTTATTATTAACTATGATTGCTAAGATAAACTAAAGTAAATTTTCATTAACATATTATTGATGTAATAAAAATTTTTTTCTAAAATATGAATGACGCTATCACGTTTTTAAGGAGAAGAGATGGAATTTTTTGGAAAAAACCCGTTTATGGATTATAGAAATTGTGTACCTTTTATGGATTTATCCGGATTTGTAATCCAACAGCCGTCAGAAATTGAAAACCATCCGGCACAATCCCTTAAGGCACAGCTGTTTAAGAAAAAATGTTCAAGAATGATAAATCTTCGCAGACTTAAATATCGTTCAATGTGTGAGGCATACAGAAATGGAATTTAGTTTCTCTCAAATAGCAAAAAATGCAAAATCTGCTTCAAAACAACTGGCAACCCTTTCCACTGAGCTCAAAAATTGTGCTCTTAAAAACATTGCATTAAATATTGAAAATAATAAAGATAAAATTTTTGAAGCAAATTTGAAAGATTTAGAGGAAGCAAAAACTCTGTTAAATAACGGAGAAATTAATCAATCAACGTTTAACCGTCTGAAATTAGATGAAAATAAAATGCGTGATATGATTCAAGGGATAAATGATATTATACATTTGGAAGATCCTGTGGGTAAGATTTTATTAAAACGAGAACTTGATGAAGGTCTGGTCTTGACTAAAGTATCTTGCCCGATTGGAGTACTTGGGATTATTTTTGAAGCAAGACCGGACGTTATTACCCAAATCTCTTCGCTCGGAATAAAGTCATCAAATGCCGTAATTTTAAAGGGCGGAAAAGAATCTGTTAATACAAACAAAATGATTATGTCTTTAATACAAGAAGCTTTAGATAGAACTGAAGGTTTCCCTAAAAATGCTCTGAATCAAGTTTACACAAGAGAAGACGTTGCAGAAATGCTTAAGCAGGATAAATATATAGATTTGATTATTCCACGAGGCGGAAACAAACTTGTAAAATTTATTAAAGAAAATACAAAAATTCCTGTTTTGGGTCATGCTGACGGAGTTTGCCATATTTATGTTGATGAATTTGCAGATATAGAAAAAGCAAAAAAAATTATAATTGATTCAAAAACACAATATCCAAGCGCTTGTAATTCTGTAGAAACGGTGTTGGTTCATAAAAATATTAATGGGGAAGAGTTAATTGAATCACTCAAAAATGCAGGAATCGAGATTATTTTTAATCCTGAAAGCTGGCATAAGGAATACGGCGAAAAAAAACTTTCTTACAAAATTGTTAATTCCATAAGTGAAGCAATAGAACATATTAACGAGTTTTCTTCAGGACATACGGAGTCAATTATTACAGAAAATGAAGAGGAGGCAAAAAAATTCTTGTCTGCAATAGATTCAGCAGGAGTATATCACAATGTTTCAACAAGATTTGCGGACGGGTTCAGATATGGTTTCGGAGCGGAAGTCGGTATTTCTACAAACAAAACACACGCAAGAGGTCCGGTGGGACTTGAGGGATTGACAATATACAAATATACTATAGAAGGATGTGGTCAAATAGTTAAAGATTATGCTGAGGGAGTGAAACAATTTCATCATAAAGATATATAAATATATGGGAGTACAATAAAACAGGTATGAGAATAGGAATTATAGGTTTGGGGTTAATAGGAGGTTCTATTTTTAAGAATCTTCTTGAAGGGAAAAAACATGATGTAATCGGTATATCAAGAAGCGTAAATGAGTTTAACGTAAGTAATGATTACGAAAATCTAAAAGACTGCAATCTGGTTTTTGTATGCACACCAATGAATGTAACTTTGGATATTTTAGATAAGCTTAATGATATTTTGGACGAAAATACTATAGTTACGGATGTTTGCAGTCTGAAAGAATTTGTATCCAAAAAGAATTATAAATACAAATTTATCCCTTCTCACCCTATGGCGGGAACAGAGCACCAAGGATGGGAATATGCTTTTCCGGATTTGTTCGATGGAGCTGTGTGGGCCGTAACACTAAAAGAAGATACAGATTTAAAAGATTTTGGAGTTTTAAAATCAGTAATCGAAGAATTGGGAGCAAAAACAATTCTTACAACTCCTCAGGAACACGATAAAGCCGTTGCATTAATTTCTCATGCACCAATGCTTGTAGCACAGGCTCTTTGTAAAAATATTGAAAACAACGAACTTGCTCAAAAGCTTGCAGCTTCCGGATTTAGAGATACGACAAGACTTGCAATGTCAAACATTGAAATGGCAAATGATATGATTGTCATGAATCGTAATAATATCCAAGATGTTGTATCTATGCTTAATTCTAACATAGATAGCTTGATGAAATCCGATTACAAAAAAGAAGCAAAAAAAATAAAAGATTTTAGAGAAAATTTATACGAATAAGTACGTTAAAAAATCATAAATTTAGTCAACATGCTTGATGTTAAATGGTAATTACATGTAAACTTATATTAACTTTTTAAAAAAATTCTGACACAAAAACTTTACATTTGATTCTCTTTAAAATAGTATGTTACTATAGTGGTATAGTATAGAAAAGAAGAAAAAGAGGAATAATCGTGGACAATTTAGGACCGGATATTTTTGGAAAAAATGATATCAATTCTGCACAAAATGATAACAGTATGAATCATTATCAATCTAATGATTCTTATCAATCTGCAAGCATTCAGTCTTCAGACAATATACAAACAGCACCCACTTCAGGCGGCCCTGCTAAGATTAAAGTAATAGGTGTAGGCGGCGGCGGCGGAAATGCTGTTAACAGAATGATTAAGAATGGTTTAACCGGAGTTGAATTCTGGTTAATGAATACAGATTTACAAATACTTAATACTTCAACCTGCAAAAACAGAATTCAGTTAGGTGCAAAATTAACAAACGGTCTCGGTGCAGGCGGAGAACCTCAGGTAGGTGAAAAGGCTGCTGAGGAAGCTCAACAAGAAATAACATCTGCTATTGAAGGTGCAGATATGGTGTTTGTAACAGCAGGTATGGGCGGCGGAACCGGTACAGGTGCAGCTCCTATTGTTGCTAAAATTGCAAAAGATTTGGGTATACTGACAATCGGTGTTGTTACAAAACCGTTCTCATTTGAAGGAAAAAGAAGACAAAATCAAGCTCTTCAAGGTTTGGAAAAGTTAAGAGAATCTGTTGATGCTCTTATTGTAATTCCTAATGACAAATTGTTGGATGTTGTTGACAGAAGAGTATCACTTACTGAGTCATTCATCGTTGTTGATGAAGTTCTTATGAGAGGTGTTCAAGGTATTTCTGATATTATCACAATCCCCGGTTTAATTAACGTAGACTTTGCTGATGTTAAGTCTGTAATGGCTGCTTCAGGTTCTGCGTTGATGGGTATCGGCAGAGGTTCAGGTGAAGGCAGAGCTATTGAAGCTGCTAAGATTGCTATCAACTCTCAACTTCTTGAAACTTCTATTAACGGTGCAAGCGGTGTTATTGTCAACATAACAGGCGGCCCTGATATGACATTGCATGAAGTAACAGACGCTACAAACATAATTAACGATGCAGTTCTTGATGACGCAAGAGTTATTATTGGTGCTGTAGTTGATGATAATATTCAAGGCGAAATCCAAATTACTGTTATTGCAACAGGTTTTGAATTAAAATCTCAAATGCCGATTGAACAAAAAGTGGAAAATCGTTCAATCAGTGCAGCAGAGTTCTTTAGCGGTGCATTTAATAATGCTGCTCAGCCTAAAGCTCCGACAATGACTAATTTTTCAGATATTCAAATCCCTGATTTCTTAAGAAAATAGGGGTAAATAAATACATAAATTAGGTATTAATAAACAAAAACGATTCTAATAAATAGAATCGTTTTTGTTATAGAAAAATTTTATCATTTAACTTTTATTTTTATTTTTATTTTTATTTTGTAACAACAAAAGATATCCATTGGTCTTGTGATATTGTATCAATTATATTTAGATGTTCTCTTTCAATTGCTTCCAGTACTACACCTTTTTTTTCTTCTAATATCCCACTCAATGACAATTTTGCATTATCGTTCATAATGTTTTTTAAATCTCCCATAATCTCAAACAAAACATTATGAAGAATATTAGCACATACAAAATCATATTTTTCACTAATTTTATCAGCAGTATTTAATTCAAAAACAAGGGGAGGGTAAGCTGCGAGTCCGTTTTTAACCGCATTTTCTTTTGCTACATTTATTACTGTCGGGTCATTATCACATCCGTATACAAAAGACGCTCCCAGTTTTGCGGCTAAAATTGATAGAATTCCGGAACCCATACCTATATCTGCAACTTTATCTCCGGAATGCATATATTTTTCTAAAGCTTTCATACATAGCTGAGTTGTCTGGTGAGTTCCGGTTCCAAAAGCACATCCGGGGTCAAGAAGTATGGTAACTTCATCCTCTTTAGGTTCATAATGAAGCCAGCTCGGAACAACGGCTATCTTATTCGTAACATGTGTTACAGTCCATTTTTCTTTCCATTTTTGTGACCAATCCTGATTTTCTTTTTCATCCAAAGAGATTTCCCAGCTTCCGAGTTCTTCATCTGTAAAACCTCTTGATTTAAGCAGTTCTCTTTCTGTTTTTAAAACTTCTACAGGATTTTTTTCAACATCCGATAAAAATACTCTTAGTGTTCCTTCTGTGGTCGCTGTCATTACAAGATCTTTGTATGTTTCTTCCGCCAAAACAACCCCTTCACAACTAAGATTTGTAAAGCAAATATCAGATATAATATCTTCCATTTCGGGATTAATAGAAATTTTCAACTCATAATAATTATCCATTCAAAAACCTTTCAATTTATTGATACAAATTTCCATACATCCAGTATGTTCTAAGGACTTTTTTTACATAATTTTTTGTTTCCGGATAAGGAATTTGTTCAACAAATTCATCTGTATCGTTATAAAAAAGTTTAGTAAACCAGCTTGTTACAGAGCCGATTCCGCCGTTATATGCTGATATTGCGTACAAATCTCTGTTAACAAGAGATTTCTTAAGTCCTGCATAATAGTAACTTCCGGCAAGAATATTTGCGGTAATAGGCTCCATTGTACTTGGAATTTTGTATTTTGCAATTACTTCCGAATAAGTTGAAGGCATCAGCTGCATTAACCCAAATGCGCCAACGTAACTTTTTGCCTTTGGATTAAAGTGGCTTTCTTCTTTAATAATTGATTCTAATATTATAGGATTATTTTCGCCTTTTACTTTGTCTACAATATTGTAATAATGTAGCGGATATACAAGACGCCATCTCAAATCTTCATATGGAGGTTTAACTTCCAACTCATCCATTGCATTTCTTGCTAAAACTGAAGATACTGTATAATCTCCTTTTTCGTGTGCTATCCAGCTCTGGATAAATTTATCCTTTTTACATAACTGTTCTACTAAATCATAGTCTTTTAAGAGTGCCAAATTTACAGCAAGATTATTATCCAATGATTTTGTGTAAGGAAATACAACCGGTTTTTCAAATATTTCCAAGAAAGGTAAAAACCCGTCTTCTTTGTTCAAATTATAATTTGCTCTAAATGCGTAGTATGAATCAGGAAACTTCTTAAGAACTTGTTTAAAGTAACTGTTAGCGCTTTCGTAGTGTTTTAATTTATATGCAATTTTTCCCATATAGTATAAAACAGCAGGTGAGGATTTGACATTAGGGAATTTCTTAATATGCAAATATCCCATTCTCTGCGCATCATAATACTTTTTCTGTAAATATTTGCTCAAGAAAACATTGTATAAGCTATCCGCTGAAAATTGCCCGTTCGGGTACTTTTCATACAAACTTCTATAACATGCTTCTTTTGCACCTGCTTCAACTGCTTCATTACAATTCAGATACCACACATAATCTGCACCTGTGGATTTTAGATTCATATTAACAAGGCTTGAAATTCCTTCTTTTCTTGTGGGATATGATGATATGTAACTGTCTATTACTTCTTGAATATCTTTTGGTTCTGTTGCTGAGGCAAATTCTTTTAATCCTTTTTCTGTATATTCTTTACCCTTTGCTTTATTACCAAGCTTGAATTCATTTTTTGCAAAATCTGACCAGCTTTCTGATATAGTTGTTTTATTCAAATAATTACGCGCATTTTCATATTCGCCGTTGGCGTAATATCCTTTTGCAATTATTAAATTATCATAGTTGTTCAATGTTAATTCTAAATTTATCAGTTCTTTTATTGCATCTATTGCAAACCTCCCGTCAGGAGCTTTTTCAATATATGTTTTTAAATAAATGGCTGCTTTTTCTTTAGCTTTTGCAAGCTTCTTAGGTGATTCAGGTAAATTATTTACGGCAATTTTTCCCAGATAATAATTTGATGCTATAGCATAATCACTTTGGGGATACATTTTTATAATTTTTTTAAAATATTTATCAGCATGCTTATTTTTATTTTCATACATTAAAATTGCCATGTTATATCGGCTGATAGGGATAATAGCGGATTTTGATTTAGAGCTTATTATTTTTTTATATTTTTTTATGGCAAGTTCTTTTTTGTCTAAAATAGTTGCACATCTCGCCTGCCTGAATAATGCCGCTTGTTTGAGATTTGAGTTATAAGGCACTTTGCCGAATTCCGTAAATGCTTCTTCATACTTGTTTTCTTTATATATACTAAGTGCATTCGAATACTGTTCAACGCCTTTAACTCCGGCATTTGTACCGCTGTATATGAAATACCCAATGGTAAATACTGCAAGTATAATAACAAAATATAAATCGTACTTGTGTCTTCTTCTCATCCAACTTAATCCCAATATTATAATTACCCTTTTAAAATACTTTAGAGGGAAAAACTATAACTAATTATATTTTAATATAGATTTATGCAAAATCAAAATCCAATAATAAAAAACTACATTTTATCTTCCAGTCCTTTTGTTTTGACTTATACAGACAATTATTATATTAAAAAATGTAACAAAAAATATAAACTGTGTTATAAAAAAAACTTTTTTGATAAAATGGTTGTAAAATACAACCGAGTATTTTAGTTAGTGTTTGTTTAGGATTGGGAGTATGATTATATGAAGAAATTTTTAAGTGTGTTGTTGTCTTTAATGATATTTATTATGTATTCAGGAGTTGCCATTGCTGCCGGAGCAAATAAAGGGGCAAAGGGGAGTAAAACAACTTCTGTAAAAACCGTAAAGCTGGCATCAAAATCCGCACCGCAGGCTGCATCTATTGAACAAACAGAAGCGATGCAAAAAGCAAAAAAACAAGCTGTTGCTTCACAAAAAGCAGCCGCTCAACAAGTACAGCAAATGGCAGTTGCTGCGAAATCATATATTAAACCCGCGCCAAATGCTAAGCAAATTGAACTTGCATTTGTATTTGACGGCCCATCTGATAAAAACCAAGAGGTTTTAGCAAAATTTCAACAGACGATAAAACGCCAATTATTACCCGATTATATTGCAATTTTTCCTAAGGATTTAGTCTTTACAGGCAACTGGACAGAGGCAGGAGCAAAATCCGCTTCTGATAAAGCTTTGGCATCACGTGCCAGAATGGTTATTTCTTTAGGATATTTATCAAGTAATTACTATTCAGATAAAAAAGATAAGAAAAAATATGTAGTAACAATTGACCAATACGGTTTAAGAGACTTTGGCGACCATTTCTTTAACCCGATTCAACAGATGGCAAGTGATTTTACTACATTTAAAGTTTTGAATCCTAATATTAAAAAAACTGCAATCTTAATGAATGAAACATATTATAAAACAAGAACAGACTGGAATTCATTTATCTCTAAAAAATTACAAGAAAAAAAATGCGATTTAGCTTTTGCCGTTATCCCTGTTAATTCCAATATTAGCGCATCATTATCTAAATTGCCAAAGGATGTGGATTCTGTATTTGTAACACCGTTATATAATTTGTCTTCAGAACAAAGAAAAGAGTTGTATAAACAACTTTTATCAAAGAAACTCCCTTCTTTCTCATCAGTAGGAAGAGAGGATGTTGATCTTGGTGCAATGCTCGGAACTTCTACGTTTGATGTTGACAAAAAATTAGCAGAAGCAACTTCATTCAGTATCCATGGCGTTCTTCACGGTAACGTTGTTAAGAATGAAAAAATACCTTTCTATGACGACAAAGTTATTTTCTATAACGCTGATACAGGTGAAGCTTTAGGGTACACACCGCCTTTAAGATTGTTAAATAACTCTACTGTTATTTCTCATAAACAAAAACAAACATACGATTTAGGAGCTCTTATCAATGCTTTGGACGAATCAAACCTGGATATGATAAGGAAAAATTACTTGATTAATGCCGCAAGACGTTCTGTTACAAGCGCGTATTTGAGATACTTACCAACTTTGAGATTAGATTTGGGTTATCAAACATTTAATAGCGACTACGCTCGTTCATATGCAGATGTTCCGACTAGCGTTGGGGCATTCACAATTGGTATGGATCAAATACTTTATTCTCCTGATTTAGTTACAAATATTATTGTTAAACATAAAAAACTCAAATTTGATAAGGCAGAATCAGTTTTAACAAAAGCTAATACAGAATATCAAACAGCAAATCTGTATATTGAAACTTTAATGCTAGGAAATATGATTAAAGTTCAAGAAGAGTATGTACAAGAAACAAGAGAAAACCTTGCTATAGCACGTGTGAGAGAAAAAACAGGCAAATGCGGATACGAAGAAGTTTTTCGTTGGGCAGGTGAAGTAAGTGAAGCGGAAAAGAAACTTCTCTCTATGCAAGCGGATTATAAAAACCTAAAGGTTAAAATTAATAAATTGTTAAATCAGGATCAGAAGAAAGATTTTAACTTTAAACCGCTTACGGCAAGCGATCCTGCATTTTTCTCATCAGACCTGCACATTATTGACCACGTTCGTGACCCGAAGAAATTGGATAAATTTACGGAAATGCTAGTTGAAGAAGTTCAATATCTTTCACCTGAAACAACAAAGCTAAAAGCTGCTATTGCGATGAAAAAAGCAGAAATGTCCAATTACGGTCAAAAATTCTTTATGCCGAATGCTAAGATGTCACTCGAATATCAAACACAATTTGGAAGAAACCTTCCGTATGAAAATGAGGGGCACAATCAAATGAAATTAGTAGGAGGAGGATATGGTTATGCAAAAGCTGCAACAGAATACGGTACGCCGGCAGCAGGTCCGATAGGATATAATCATGGTTTGGAATCTCCGTACTTAGGTTTAAAACAACAGTCATTCCGATTTTTTATCGGTGCACAATGGAAACCGATTGAAGGCGGACATAAGATTGCGGAAATTGCTCGTTGTAAGGCTGAGTTAAACGAACTAAACGCATACTTGGAAGAAGTAAACACTGAAATAGAAATGCAGGTTCGCTCGGTTGTTAACAGAGCAATCTCAAAATACTTTATGATAGAAAAATCTTATAAAGCTATGTTTGCCGAATCAGAAAACTATGATATGGTTAAAGCTAAATATTTAAGAGGCGAAGTACCTATAAATCAAATTGTAGATGCTCAACAATTGTATATGAAAGCAAAAATCGATGCTATGAATTCGCAATACGAGTTCTTTAAAGAACTTATCTGGGTTCAAAGAGGTTTAATCTCTGTTAACTGGGTAAATGCAAGCGAGGATGCTAAAAAATGGATTAAGAATATTCCAAATATTCTTCCTGCAGAGCCCGATTTCAGTCTGTAAAAATTCGGACGGCAGGGAATCTAATCAAAGCAAATTTTGATTCTCCCCTAATAGGGGGCTTACAATAAATGCAACAAAAAACATATTTTGTTGTATACAAAGCTTATTCCTCTCCATTGGGAGAGGATAGAATTTCTTAACGAGTGTTAACGAGTTTAGAAATTCTTGGTGAGGGTTAGGGTAAATTCTTTTTATGAATTATTCTTTTTTT
>ODAI010900884.1_pt1 | contig 10114 bp, 5 predicted proteins | sample 1539321 | NCBI WGS metagenome assembly ODAI01 (sample SAMN02144231, study PRJEB22623) | gut metagenome | biome: sheep rumen | host: Ovis aries | place: New Zealand | reverse complement strand
GGCGCCGACGAGGCCGTCGCCCCGGCAACAGAAATGATTATCTGCGGCACGATGGGCGACCTCGTGGAAGACGGCGCCCAGGCCCCTGCGGATACCCCGGACACCCGCACCCAGGTGAGGAACACCAAAGAGGTCTGGTGGATTTACACCGACCGGATCGCCGTGTTCATGTCGACCAGCACCACGGCGAGCGAGTTCACGTCTACACTTACCAGCGGTATGTCCAAGACGTCATATTTCAGCGGTACTCTCAAGAAGACGGGAAGCAAATACTACGTCGGATATCCCTCCGGCGGAGCGGAATACAGCACGTCTTCTGACGGCACGCTGAGCCTCAGGGTGCCGTCCAGCCAGACGGCAGTATCCGGCTCTTTCAGCTCCAACACGCTTCCGTCATACGGTTCGTTCACATCGAGTTCCACGGACTTCACCATGAAGCCTGCTGCCGGCGGTCTGAAATTCCACGTCAGCCGCGACGATATCAAGAGCGTGAAGTTCGAAGGCAACAACGGCGAGAAGGTAGCGGGAACTGTGACTGTGGCGAAACTCAGCAAGACTCCCGACATCAGCCGCGGCAGCAGCGGGTCCACGAGCATCACGCTCAAGCGTTCCGGTTCCACCGACAACCTGGTGGCGAATAGGGATTACTTTATCGTGATAACTCCGGGAAGCCTTTCCAAGGGCTTCACCATCACACTTACCACCGATGGCGGCGAGTCTCTGGTGGTCAAGAGCACCAAGTCCCGCACCATCAAGGCGGGTGTCTTCGGCACGCTCTCCAAAGCGCTTGACGAATATGCGGAGCAGACTGCCCAGGCAGTCGACCTTGGGCTTCCTTCCGGCACGAAGTGGGCCGCGTTCAACGTCGGTGCCACCAAGCCTGAAGAGTACGGCGATTACTTTGCGTGGGGTGAGACGGCTATGAAGTCTGAATACAAATGGTCAACGTACAAGTATTGTAGTGGCAGTGAGACGACTCTCACCAAGTACAACTCCAGTAGCAACTATGGTTCAGTGGTTGATTACAAAACAATACTTGAAGCCACGGATGATGCCGCCAGTATTATCTGGGGTAATAGTTGGCGGACTCCGACTGATGCGGAGTGGAAAGAACTGAGAGAGAATTGCACATGGACTTTGACCGATAATTACAATGGAACCGGCATCAAGGGTTATGTAGTAACAGGCAGCAATGGTAACAGTATTTTCCTTCCTGCCGCAGGCAATAGACAAGACTCCAGCCAAAGCGGTGTAGGTTCTGATGGCTACTACTGGTCTTCTTCCCTCTGCGCGTTCCTCCCTATCAAAGCATGGTACTTCAACTTCTCTTCCGTTGATGTCACTGAGCGCTCCTCAGGGTTACCTGTCCGTCCCGTCTACCGCAAACTGTACCCGGTAACGGGAATAACCCTGCCGGAAGAAACCATCCATGTCGGAGTTGGCAAGTTCATTTCGTTCCAGGCAACGCTCACGCCCTCAAATGCCACGGACAAGTCTATGCAGGAGAGAATTGCCGACACAAACGTTGCATCATGCTTTTATGATAACAGCACCAACTCCATAGTCGTCCAAGGCGTCGCCCCCGGTACGACCACATTGACGGTCTACGCCAGCAGCGGAGTCAGCGCCACCTGCGAAATTAAGGTCGTCAATGAACCGCAGTATGTCGACATGGGGCTGAGTGTCAAGTGGGCCACCTTCAACCTCGGAGCAAGCGCCCCGCAGGAAACGGGCTCCTATTATGCCTGGGGCGAGACGGAGGCCAAGTCTGACTATAATTGGTCAACCTACAAGTATTGTAACGGCAGCAATACTACCTTCACCAAGTACAACTTCCGTAGCGATTTCGGCACAGTCGACAATAAGAGCCTCCTTGACCTTGCGGACGATGCGGCGCATGCCGCCCTTGGCGGAGACTGGCGCATACCTACGCTCAGTGAGGCAAAAGAGTTGCTGGACACGAAGAACTGTACCTGGGAGCTGATTGCGGATTACAATAGCACAGGGGTCACGGGCTATAAGGTAACAAGCAAGAAGAACGGTAACTCCATCTTCCTCCCTCAGGCAGGTTGTCAATATGGCACCAATGTCATCGACTCGTATGGTTATTACTGGGTTTCTTCAAGCAGTATTGGTGATCCCACACGAGGCAACGATTTCTATTTCGCCGGTAATGGCGGAGCCTTGATAGGTGTACAAGAACGTTTCGCTGGTATAACAGTGCGGCCGGTTTATGGTAAGCTGATACAGGTTGAAAGCCTTGATGTACCTGGTTCTCTCACCATTGAGAATGGCCAGACGGTCGATCTTCCCGTCACCGTGTCCCCTGCCAACGCATCAGATAACACCATCACCCTGATTAGCTCCGACACCCACCTTGTCACTTGCAACCGGTTACAAATAAGTGGATTCAATGCCGGCCAGGCGACGGTTACGGCGTATGCATCCAACGGTGTCTCTGCGTCCTGCGTGGTCACGGTAACGGCCGTGCCCGAGTACGTCGACCTCGGCCTGAGCGTCAAGTGGGCCACCTTCAACCTCGGCGCGGAAACTCCTGACGGATACGGAAACTACTACGCCTGGGGCGAAAAGGATGCGAAGAGCAGCTTCAGCTGGGGCAACTACCTCTGGGGCGGCAGCGCGAGCACCATCTCCAAGTACAACCTCCTCAGCTCCAACGGCACCGTTGATCACAAGCGCACACTGGATCTTGACGACGATGCCGCCAGGGCCGCATGGGGCGGAGACTGGCGCCTGCCGACGCTCGACGAGTTCAACGAACTCAAGAACACCTCCAACTGCACCTGGACCTGGACTACTCAGAACGGCAAGAAGGGTTACAGGGTCACCAGCAAGAAGACCGGCTACGAGGTCAGATCAATCTTCCTGCCCGCCGCAGGATCGTACGACGGCTCAAGCGTAACAGGCACTGAGCAGTACGCGCTGTATTGGACGTCAACTCCTTATACTTCCGATTACAGCAAGTCTTACGATCTGTCCGCCCAGCAGAGCAGCGTTGGCTTTGGCACACCGGACCGTTACCGCGGACTTCCCATCCGTCCGGTTTACGGCACCTTCGTTCCCGCGACCGGCCTGACTGTTGACGCCAGCGTCTCCTTAATGATTGGTGAGACAGCAAGCATCACCAAGACCGTCGCACCCTCCAACGCGAGCAACAAGAGCCTTGAGGTCATCAGCAGCGACAGCTCCATAGCTACCTACAACGGCAGCGTTGTCAAGGGCGTCGGTATAGGCACCGCTACTCTCACATTCTACACGCACAACGGCATCTCCGCCTCGTGCGAGGTGACGGTCAAGGAACTGGATTATGTGGATCTGGGACTGCCATCCGGAACAAAGTGGGCGAAAAGGAACATGGGCGCCAGTAATCCGGAGGAGCCTGGAAAGCTTTACGCCTGGGGTGAGACAGATGCTAAATCCAGACCCAATTGGGAAAATTATAAGTTCCGTGTGAGTGGGGAATCTTCGAAAGAGGGAACATTCAGTAAGTATTGTCCATCAAACAAGCCCGAGTATTGGGGAGGCTCCGGCTCACCGGACAATAAAACGGTTCTTGATCTTGAGGATGATGCCGCCCGCGTCAAATGGGGAGGAAGTTGGCGATTGCCTACGGAAGCAGATTGGACAGAACTCAAGGAGAATTGCACCTGGACCTCGACGGAAAATTACAACAATAAAGGAGTTGTGGGCATGATAGTAACAGGCGCCAACGGCAACAGTATTTTCCTCCCGGGTGCTGGCTTCAAAATCAATAATACCTACAACGGAGGAAACAATGGCTATTACTGGTCTTCATGCCTTAGTACGGATGAACCGTACAATGCAAAATACTTCGTCTTTGGTGGAACCACTTACCGTATGGACGAAAGGGTTCGATACGAGGGGCTGTCTATCCGTCCCGTCAAAAAATAAGGTTTTCCGCTAGCCGGAAATCCTTGGCAACCCCCGACTGCGCCTAATAGGACATTCGCTGCCCCATTAGGCGCAAAATCGGCCCATTTTGCTCGTCGCAGGTCATAAACTGTCCTATTAGGCGCACCCCGGCTCCATTGTCCTTTGTTAAACTTTCTTTATCGGCATATATTTACTACTTTTGTCGTACAAACCTTGGAGCTGAAAACTACGCTGCAAATCTAAGGTTTGTGAGAATTCAGCAAAATCAAACCACATGAAAAGACTTTTCACCATCCTTTTTGCTGCCGCGGCACTCGCAGTCGCAGCTACCGGTTGCTATGACGACTCATTCCTCCAGAGCCAGATCAACGAGCTCAAGGACCGCGTAGGCACCCTCGAGGAGCAGATGCGCACCGCCAACTCCAACATCGGCAACCTCACAACGCTCGTAGAGGCCCTCGGCAAGAAGCTCACCGTCACTTCCATCGAAGAGAAAGACGGCACCTACACCATCAACTTCTCCGAAGGCGCCCCCATAACTATAAAGAACGGCGTCAGCCCCCAGATCGGCGTCAAGCAAGACTCCGACGGCATTTACTACTGGACACTCAACGGCGACTGGCTCCTTGACGCCCAGGGCAACAAGCTCCGCGTCACCGGCCTCCCCGGTGAAAGCGCCACCGCCCCCAAGCTCGACATAGTCGATGGTTACTGGTACATCTCCACCGATGACGGCGCCACCTGGGAGAAGCTCGGCAAGGCCACCGGCGAAAACGGACAAGACGGCGACGCCTTCTTCAAAGCCATCGACTGGGATGCGGCCTACCTCTATTTAACCATGGCAGACGGCACCAAACTCACCATCAGCCGCGGCACCTACGGTATCAAGCAGCTTGCGGTCGTGCCCGATTACAGCGACGGTTCTGTAATGATTGACGGCGACGCCGCCACCATGCGCTTCGACGTTCGTCCCGCCCCGGCTGCCTCGGGCCTGCGTCACCTTCCCAAAGACAACTACAGCCTGAACGTTGCCTACACCATGACCAAGGCCGCCGCCGGCGACGAGCTCAACCTCTCCGTCACCGGCGTCACGATTGAAGACGGCCGCATAACCATCACCGTCGATGCCTCCGCCCTCGACGCGTCCTTCCGGAAAGGTACCCTCGGCGCCAATGCCAACCTGACCATCACCTACGACCAGTTCAACCAGGTGATGTCCGGCTACTTCCCGCTGACTTATTTCGACAAATTCAACGGACACGATTATGTCGACCTCGGCCTGAGCGTCGTCTGGGCCACCTGCAACGTGGACGCCATCCATCCTGCCGGCTCCGGCGGATTCTATGCCTGGGGCGAACTCAACGAAAAGCCCAAATATGAATGGTCCAATTACCTCTGGGCCGATGGCGTTTACGACAAACTCACCAAGTACTGCACCAATGAGGCATACGGCACTTTTGACAACGCCCGCTTCCTGGCTGACGACGACGACGTTGCGCACCAGAAATGGGGCGGCGCCTGGCGTCTTCCCAACAAGGCGGAAATGGAAGAACTGTGCAACCAGGCCAACTGCTCAAGCGTCTGGACGATAGAGAACGGCGTCGTCGGCCGCAAGTTCACCAGCAAGAAGGAAGGCTACACCGACAAGTCCATCTTCCTCCCCGCCTATGGCTTCTACGACGGAGCCGTAAACAAAATGACCACCGCCGGTTTCTACTGGTCTTCATCCCTGATAACGGCCACCCCTTACGGAGCGTACTGTCTCGAAATCACAAGCGGCGCCGCATTCACTTATGAAGAAGAGCGTTACCGTGGATTCCTAGTCCGCCCCGTCGTGAGTGCTCCCGGTCCTGATCCCGAACCCGTACTTGGTACCCTGGACAACCCCTTCACCCCGGCCCAGGCCGCAGAGGCGGTCAAGGACTTATCCTGGACCAGCAACACGGTGTACGAGTATCTCGATGACGTATATGTGAAAGGCAAGATCTCACGCATCCTCGATAAGGGCACCTTCACGGAGGGCGGCACCTATGGCAACGCCTCGTTCTTCATCTCGGAAGACGGGACGACCGATGAGTTCTACTGCTTCCGCATCCTGTACCTTGGCAACAAGAAATTCGCAACCGGCCAGACCGACATCAAGGTCGGTGACGACGTTATCATCCACGGCCAGCTGATGAACTACCGCGGCACAACGCCGGAGACGGTTTCCGGAAAGGCTTACATTTACTCTTTGAACGGCAAGACGAAGAATCTGTACTCCAACGAGGTTCCCTTCTGCAGGGGCTTGGCGAACGTTACTTCGGATTCTCAGTCCGTCCCGTCAAAAAATAAGGTTTGCCCCTTGCAGAAAATACTGTATCTTTACAGCCATGAAATTCATCAGCTGGAACGTAAACGGCCTGAGGGCCGTTGCAGGCAAGGGATTTGCCGATATTTTCGATGGTTTTGACGCCGATTTCGTCTGCCTCCAGGAGACCAAACTGCAGGCTGGGCAGATAGACCTGGAATTTCCCGGATACCGTTCGTTCTGGGACTATGCGGAGAAAAAGGGCTACTCGGGCACGTGCATTTACACCAAGCACGAGCCGCTCAGCGTACGCACGGGCCTCGGCATTCCCGAGCACGACACCGAAGGGCGCGTCGTGACCCTCGAGATGCCGGATTTCTTCCTTGTCAACGTCTATACGCCCAACTCCCAGGACGGCCTGAGGCGGCTTGGCTACAGGATGGAATGGGAAGATGCGTTCAGGGATTACCTCTGCGGCCTGGCTGCCCGGAAAGGCGTCGTCGTGTGCGGCGATATGAACGTGGCCCACGAGGAGATAGACCTAAAGAACCCCGACACCAACCACTTCAACGCCGGTTTCTCCGACGAGGAGCGCGCAAAGATGACGCAGCTCCTTGCTTCAGGCTTCACCGACAGCTGGCGCTTCCAGCATCCCGGCGAGGCGAAATACTCCTGGTGGTCCTACCGTATGGCCGCCCGCGAGAGGAACGTGGGGTGGCGCATCGACTATTTCCTGGTGTCCGAAAGCCTGCGCGGTCGCATCGTGTCCACCGACATCCACAATGAAATCTACGGCTCCGACCACTGCCCGGTCGAGCTTGTGCTGGAATAACCGCTTAATACAGCACCAGGCCGAGCACCGCGCCGCAGAGAATCACGAGAATCGGGTTGACTTTGCCCCAGTAGGAGGCGGCGAAGGCGGCGCCGAGCAGCGCCCAGCTCTTCCAGTCGGTGAAGTTTTCCCGCACCACGGACAGCGAGGGCACGCATCCTGCCCAGGCCACGCGCACCACCAGAATCACCGCAGCGGCTCCAATGAGCCCCACGACTGCCGGCCGCAGCCAGCCCATAGTGCCCTCGAAGAGGGTGCTGCGGCTGAATTTGGTATAGACCTTCACGAGCGCGAGCACCACAAGGAACGAAGGCAGGATGAGGGAGAGCGTGGCGACGGCGGAGCCCAGTACGCCGAGCAGGTGCACCCCGGTGGCTTCATACAGCACGCTGTAGCCCACGTAGGTGGCGCTGTTGATGCCTATCGGACCGGGCGTCATCTGCGAGATGGCCACGATATCCGTGAATGTGCTTTCGGAAATCCACTGATGCGCGACGACGACCTGCCCCTGAATCAACGACAGCATCGCGTAGCCGCCGCCAAAAGTGAAAGCCCCGACCAGGAAGAAGGTCCAGGCAAGTTGCAGAAACAGGCTTAACTCTTCCATCGCTGCGAAAAATAAGTGGTGCTGAATCCAAGCACGATGACCACAAGCAAGATATAAATCGGCGATACGTTCAGAAACGCCACCAGCAGGAGCGAGGCAATGGCTATGAGCCACTTCCACCACGTCGTGCAGGACTTTCGTGCCATATTTATCATAGGCACGGCGATGAGCGAAATCACTACGGGGCGTATGCCCTTGAACGCCCGTTCCACGAAGGGATTGTCCTTAAAGGCGGAGAAGAACATCGCTATCGCAAGGATGATTACGAACGAGGGCATCACGGTGCCGAGGGTCGCCGCGATGCTGCCGGGGACTCCCCGCAGCCGGTAGCCGGCGAAAATGGAAATGTTGACGGCCATAACCCCCGGTGCGCTTTGAGACAGGGCCACGATGTCCGGCAGCTCGTCGTCCGGAATCCAGCCCCGGCGCGACATCTCCCGCTGGATGATGGGAATCATCGCGTAGCCCCCTCCTATGGTGAATGCGCCTATCTTTGCGAATACGGCAAATAGCTGAAACAGTGAGACTTTACTTTTCATCGAGGGAATACTGGAAAATGTTTACACGCCGCGCCGGGGAACTACCCGCATCCCTGCTGGCAAAGCCGAGATACAGCACGCCGTCTTTGACTTTGATGCCTTCGGTCTCGAAGTAGCCGAGGTCCGTAAGTCCCTGGGCGGCAAGCAGTCCGAGGTCGTCCACCCACGGCACCGAGGCGGTGGTGAGTTTCTTGCCCGTGCAGTCTATGAGGTAGGCCGTCGCCCAGTTCTTGCCTGTACCGGCCGCCACGTCTTCCGCCTCGGCCGCAGCGCCCCGCAGGAACCAGATTTTGCCGTGGTGCCAGTCATAGCCCTGCGGCACGTTGTTGAACGGCATTTTGAAGCTATAGAGCGGAGCCAGCTTTGCGAGGTTGCAGGCGCGCACGGTCGGCCTTTCGTTGACGACAGGACTGCCATAAGAAATCGTGTAGGAGAGCGTTATGACTTCCTTCGGGGCTGCCTTGAGCGTCTCTATGTCATACACGTAGAACCGCGCCGTGCCGTTGGACTCCCGGCACCAGATGCCTACGGTGCCGTTGTCGGGGTCATAGGCTGCGATAAGGCGCTTCATTCCCGGCATAACGTAGTTGTCCGTGGTCTGGGATGGAATCAAGGTCACGCCCGCGCTGAAACGCACCCGAGAGAGCACCTGCGAATCCGTGTAGCGGTTGGTCTGCCCGGCATCGAGCGTGCCGTAGTTGGAAGTCCACAGCCAGTCGCCGTCGGGGCAGCGCTCCACGAACATATTGTCGCCGTGGCCGAAGTACTTGAGGTGCATATAGGCCTGCGGATCCTGGTCGTGGACGGGCTTGCGGGTGTATGTCAGGGTATGCGGGCTGCCGCACACCTGGCAGGCATACAGGTAGTCGTCGAAGAAGTCCCAGGACTGCACCACGGACTTGTAATAGAGGGTGTGGCCGCAGGTGAACTGCAGCGAGGCGCTGTAGGCGCGCTTTATCTGGGACAGATTCACCACCCAGATCTTGCGCTCGGCGGTGACTCCGGAATCCACTTCAGTGGCCGAGATTATGGCGCAGCCGGCCTCTTTCGCAGTGACTTTCCCGCTGCCGTCAACCGATGCCACGGCGGAATTGGAGGACTTGTACTGTATCTTATAATCCTTGGCGGGGTCGTACGCGCTGCCGCCGGGCCTGCAGTCCAGCAGGGCCGTCTCTCCTGGATACAGGTCCAGATAGGGGGCCGTGAAAGACAGGGTGAGTTCCTTCTGAGGCTCCGGCTCCGGTTCCGGCTCGGGTTCGGGTTCTGGCTCGGGTTCCGGCTTTGGCTTCGGGGACGGGACCTCGTGCGGGTCGGGATCGACGCTCGGTCCGCAGGCGCCGGCAATTGCCAGCAGGGAAACAAACAGTAAAAACTTCTTCATAAGCTAATTCAGGGGCCAGTCGTCGGAACGGAAGGGGAGGGCCGGGATGCCATAGCTGTTGAACAGGGTGCCGCGGCACCAGTTGCGGAAGCAGTAGCGCACGGCTACGGGCTCGGGGACCTGCGGCGAGCGTACGACCACTGTTCCTCCGCGGACGCTGGCCGTGGCCGGTTTGAACACCCGGTCCGCCCCGGCGAGCTCGAATCCTTCCAGCTCTTCGCCCAGCGGCGCCATTCCGCGCTCGCCCACGGTGAAGCTCACGACGGCCTCGCCGTTCTTGAACTCCGCCTTCTTGAAGCGCGGGCTGCGCTCTTCGATGCCGCGCACCCCGTACTGGTCTGCAAGGGCCATATAGGCAAGCCGCCGGCCCACCTCGCGCTTCTTTGCCGGGTGGATGCAGTACTGCTGCCCGAGGTCAAGGGTGCCGGCCATTCCGCTGCCCGGAATGAGGTCGAGCGTCTTCTCCTGTGCCTCGAAAAAGTAGCCGCACAGCGTGGGCGCGTCCATAGAGTAGTCGTAGGGCGCTATCTGCACGAAGTAGAACGGCGCG
>ODAI010647667.1_pt1 | contig 10114 bp, 5 predicted proteins | sample 1539321 | NCBI WGS metagenome assembly ODAI01 (sample SAMN02144231, study PRJEB22623) | gut metagenome | biome: sheep rumen | host: Ovis aries | place: New Zealand | reverse complement strand
CTGTCCCTGGTCAAGGCCAATGGTGTCGCGGAGTCCTATTTCCCACTGTTCCTGCACGTTCTTGAGGAACTCGATAAAGAACCTGGTACCAAAGATTCCAATGAAGAACCATCCCAAGATGAGTCCAGGGCGCTCTTGTGCGTTGCGCTTCCAGTAGAGCCACATGCACAGCGCAAAAACGAGGATGTAGCATATTGCCTCGTAAATCTGGGTGGGGTGACTGGGCTGGGTGAAGATTGGCTCGGCTCCCTGCATATAGGCGTTGATGTTCTCGATGAAACGGAATCCCCAGGGTTGACTAGTGGGACCGCCATAAATCTCGTGGTTCATCAAGTTGCCGATGCGGATGAGTGCTCCCACCAGACCGATGGGAATGCACAGGCGGTCGAGGGTCCAGAGCACGCTCTTCTTGGTGATGTGCCAGCTGAAGATGAAGATGGCGATGATGATGCCAATGGTGCCGCCGTGGCTGGCAAGGCCGCCTTCCCACACCTTGAAGATGTCGGCTGGGTGCTGAGAGTAGTAGGCCCAGTCATAGAAGAAAACATGCCCGAGTCTCGCTCCCAAAATAGTTGCCAAAACAACATAGAAAAACAGGGGCGCGAGCCATCTCTCGGGGGCTCCCTCGTGCTTGAAAATGCGGTAAACTATCTCATATCCTATCAGGAATCCTATAGCAAACATCAGTCCATACCAGCGCACTGTTACGGGGTTAGTGAGGAGGTTGGGACTAGCTGTCCAAGTGATGAAATTCAGCATATTGAATAGTTGTTTTATTTATAATCTACAAAAGTAAGCATTTTTTATGAAAAATCAACTAAATCATTTTAAACAATTTTCATCAGGTTGATAATGGGGTAGAACGAAAAAACGGCGAGACCGAGGAATTTACCACAAATTCAACTCGGCCTCAATACTATTGCAAATAAAAAGAGTAAATGAAGTTATTCTAAATCAAATCAATATACATAAACAGAAATACAGTCTTAACAAATCATTATATAACCATCGTATATATGTGTGTGTAGTGTACCAATCTAATTAATTGTCATTTTGAAAAGCTATGGATTGCCTTGTTTTTGCTCTATAAATGCAAAGGATGCCGAAATACTGCATCGACATCCTTGTATTTAACTTCTTTTAACCAGCGACTATTCTTTATGGCCGCAAAAGTGGGTTGAACGGCCGTGGTGGTAAAAAAGTGTCCAGCCGCACTAGATGTGGCTGGACACCGATAAGTTATAGGGGTTGTGATTATTTGCTTTGTGAGAAGTTGGCCTTGCGCATGTCGCCTTCGCGAGCGAGTGCAACATGGAAAGCGAGTGCCATCTCGTTGTTCTGCATCACGTGACCCATCTTGCAAGCCTTGAGGTACTCGCGCAGCAATGGGCGATAGATGGGATGAGCGGCATGCTCAATGATTTCCTCGGCACATTGCACGGGATCCTTGAAGCGGAGGTCGGCAACGCCCTGATCGGTAACGATGATGTCGACACTGTGCACGGTGTGGTCGATGTGAGTGCACATGGGCACGATGGTCGAGATGCAATCGTCCTTCTTGATGGATGGGCACATGAAGATGCTGGTGTAAGCATTGCGTGTGAAGTCGCCACTGCCGCCAATACCGTTCATCAGGCGAGTGCCACTCACGTGCGACGAGTTGATGTTACCAAAGATGTCGGCCTCGATTGCAGTGTTCATTGAGAGCACACCCAGTCGGCGAATAACCTCGGGGTTGTTAGAGATTTCGCTGGGGCGCATGAGCACCTTGTCGTGAAGCTTGTCGATGTTGGCAAAGAACTCAGCCATGGTGTCGTGGGCAAGAGTGAGTGAACATGTGCTCACAAACTTGCAGTGCCCATGCAGCAACAGCTTAACAAAGGTGTCTTGCATAACCTCGGTGTAAACCTCGAAAGGTGGAATCTCATCACTCTCTTCAAGGCTGTCGAGCACGGCGTTGGCAATGTTTCCCACACCACTCTGCAATGGCAGGAAGGACTTGGGGATGCGTCCACACTTCATCTCGTTGATGAGGAATTGAACCACGTTGTGGCCAATCTTGCGAGTGGTGTCATCAACAGGAGTGAAAGCACCTGCCTTGCCCAGCTGGAACGAAGTCTTGACCACGCCTACCACCTTCTTTGGGTCGACATGAGCAGTGGGTGAGCCAGCACGGTCGTGAGGAGTGTAGATGGGAATCTCGCGACGGTTGGGAGGGTCGAGAGGAATATAGATATCGTGCAAGCCGCGGATGCTCTCGGGCAGTTGATCGTTGAGCTCGATGATGACCTTCTCGGCACACATGAGCCATGTTGGAGTGCAACCTACCGATGTTCCGAGAACGATTTCGCCGTCGTCGGTAATGCTCTGAGCCTCGACGATGGCAACGTTCATCTTGCCATAGTAGTTGTAGCGGAACTCCTGAGAGAGCTCGCTCAAGTGGCGGTCGTTGTAGTGGATGGTGTTGCTGTTGATAGCCTTGCGCAGGTCGGGGTGCGACTGGTAAGGAGTGCGATAGTTGATAGCCTCGGCGCGAGTGAGCTCGCCATCGATGAAATCGTTGGTCGAAGCACCGCTGAAGATGTTGATCTTAAACTCACGTCCTGCCTCGTGCTCGCGGCGAGCCTTGGCAGCAATCATTGGAGCCACTGCCTTGGGGCAGCCAGGGGCGGTAAAGCCCGATACTCCCACGTTGTCACCATTGTGGACAAACTCGGCAGCCTCTTCGGCTGTGATAATAGGATAAATCATTTTCTTCTTGATTTAGTTTATGTGTTGTTTTGTGTGTATTCTCAAAAAACGGTGCAAAGTTACATATTATTTTTTAAACGAGAGAAAGGAATTGAAGGAAATAAAGGATTAAAGATAGAGATGAAAACAAAAACCTGCATGCAACTTGTGTCATGCAGGTTTTTCTTGTGTTGATAGGGAGTTATATTTCGCTAGTTACTCAGTAGCACATCATAGACAGCAGTGATGTCGGCTGCGGTAATGTTGCCGTCACCATTCTGGTCGCCGTTGACGATGTGGCTGTTGTCGTTGTTAAGCAAGTAGTCGTAGAGGGCAGTCACGTCGGCTGCGGTTACAGTGCCGTCGCCGTTCACATCGCCAGGAATGCCACCACTGCTCATCGGATAGAGGGTGGTGAAAACCTCGTTCTTGCCACTAGCCTCGCTAGGGGTGAGCTTGAGGTAAGCTTTGCCAAGGGTTGAGTTGGTAGACGTAGTAGGTCTAACAAAGCGTTGGCTGTAAGGACCTGAAGTGGCTGAGAACCAAGCATAACCCACTTCCTCTTCGGAAATATCGACCCAGGTATCAGGAGTTCCCACCAGATAGTTGGTCGACGGAGCCGTAACACTTCCCGAGGGTCGATCGAATCTTTGTCGGCTGTTGGCTTGCAAGTTAGTCAGGAGCACACCTGTTCTGGCAGGTATCTCGCTGACCTGTGTCATTGTCAACTCCTTGCCTGTGTTGTTCTTATTGTAGGCGCTGGCATAATAGGCTTTCACCGCAGTTCCCGAGAAATCAACTGGCACCACCGAGCTAAACATCTGTGTGGGAGCATCAGGCATAATCCACACTGCAAGTTTGTCGGCATAGCTAGAACCCCATGAGTTGGCTTTGGCCAGGTATTGATATGCTCTGTAATTAGGCACATACACACCATATTTGATGAACTGGCTCCACACAGATTGCCCCATGTTGGGCATTGGTTTGTCGGGGAATAAAATAGAGTTCAGTGTCGTGGCGCATAAAGAATAACTCTCGAGTGTTGTCACAGTAGTTGGAATTATCAGCTCGCCACCGATCTTGCTCTCGTAGAAGGCGTCATGACCGATGAAAGTCAACCCTTCGGGCAAAAACAGAGGGTTGGCAGCAAATTGGCAATTGCGGAAGGCGCTCTGACCAATGCGTGTTACCCCAGCGGGGAGATAGCCTCCTGTATATTTACTGCCATAGAGCAGCGAGTCGCCAATCTCGGTGATGAGATATTTTCGCAAATCGTTAGGGTCGGTACGGTCTTCTTCACTTATTGAAAACCCATAGTTACCTCCAGTTGTAGCGTCCTGAATATTAGGATGGTAAACATATTTCGCCTTGCCAGCGTAGGTGGTGTTGTTAAAGGTGACAGGCGTGGTGCTAAGGATGGTCATATACCACTTGCCGGTGCCATAGTTGTTGTAATAGGCAAAATCGTAGGCTCCAGCGTAGATGTAGTTGGCGCGACTACTAAAATTGATGTTCTGCTTATATTGATTGACCACCCCAGTGGGGACTAGAATGCGGCACGTGCTGGGCACATCGGTCAAGTTCCAACCACTAAAATTATAGAACGAGCTGCTTTTGAGGTTTAGCACTAGCTCTGTGAGCGTGGAGGTGCCATAGCAAAAGTATCCATTTATTGAGTTAATCGAGCTGGGCACAATGATTCTGCTATACTTGCCGTTGCCAAACGCAAGACTTCCTAACTTTTCCAAACCGTATGGCAAGGCAACGGTTCCTGTGAGTCCAGCTCCATAGAAGGCACGGTTCAAAATATTCTTTAAGTTGTGGGTAAAGTGATAGCTGGTGATTGCCTGACCTTCAAAAGCATATTCACCTATGGTATCGACATTGACACACCCCTTGACTGAGAAGTTAGTAGTAGTGCGGTTATTAAAGGCATCATCGCCAATTTTGTTGATAACGTATTCTTTACCACTAATCGTGACACTGGGAGGAATGGTTATTGTGGAGGGAGCATCATCATTGCTCGTGATGCCGTTGCACACCAGTCGTGCGCGACCACTGTAGGTTATACCATCGGCACCCGTCACAGTATTGTTGCTAGTCACCGAGTAGCACAAAGTGGAGGTGTTGTTTGGATAGTCATAAGCCTGACGGCCATTAGGGTTGACATCTTTAAAGCCAGTCCATCCTGCACTGGCATAGGTGCTCTCTTTGTTGTAGGGTATATACAGGTTCATATTGCTGTTGTTACCAAAGTAGCCGCTTGCCGTGACGGTAGGCGGATTGTCCATGTTACAGTAAATCCAGTTGTTGCTCTTAGTACCTTGGAACACACGGTCGTTGCTCAAGCTGGTGACCGAGCTTGGAATGCGTACATAGTCCAGCAAAGGGGTATTATAAAAGGCACCAGTGTTAATTGAGGTAACGCCATAAGGCAACATGGCGTGTGTGATTTTTTCACAGTTGCAGTGACTCCAGTTCCATACGGTTTTCAGGCTGGAGGGATAGCTCATCATTCCCACTTTTGCATTGGGCACTTTAATCAAAGTGGTCTTGTTGTAGTTATACAAGCAGCCTTCGTAGATTGAGAATGTTGTGCTTCCTGACGCCAACTTAAATTCTTCAAGCGAATCAAAATGCAAGAATGAAAGGGCACTGTAACCAAAGCTGGATTTTGGCAATATCAGCTCTGTCACATATTGGATTCCCTTGTTTTTATCTTGAGAGTCAAAATACTTGAGATTGGACGCGTTGGTCAAATCGATGCTAGTGAGCGTGCTTTGAGCTTGGAAGGCATTGGCTCCAATGGTGTCAATCGAGAACTTGAGATTGTATGAGGTATAGGTCGCACTAGTAGGTTTATATTGCGTGGCTGTAGAGCTGATATAAAATCCGGTAAGTGTGGCACTGCGCACCGTCGACGGGCCATCATTGTCGGGCCAACCGATGCAGTAAAAACCACCATCACCCATAGAGAAATCATAGGCATATACTGAATTAACAACATTGGTAAAATTTGAGTACTCAGGCCTTGCTTTGTACTCAGCAGGAGTCTTGAGTGACTGATAAGGGATATACAAGCTCATGCTGCTGTTATTAGGGAACGCACTAGTACTGACACTTCCCTGAGGAAAACTGAAACCGGAATAGTAAACATTCCTTAGAGCCGTGCATCCCTTGAAGGCATTGTTCATAATCATCTTAAGCGAACTGGGCAAATTCACTGTAATCAAGCTGGTGCATCCTTCAAATGCATTGGGATTAATGTAAACCACACCATAGTTAATTCTCACAGATACAATGTTGGTCTTGCCCCAAAATGCATAGTCATTGATTCCCACCACTCGATGGAGGGTACCTCCATAGGACACTGCCGACGGGATATATAGATATGGCTGGTTTTCTCCCGTTGAGCTCAAACCGTAAACATAGAGTTTTGTGTCATAGAACCTATATTCAAAGTCACCTGAAGTGAACGATTGTGCCCTGCTGCCCAATGCTGTGAGCACCAAGAGCATGACAGCAAAGATTTTGAGTAATTTTGTCTTCATAATAATGATATTTTTATGTTAGTAATTGATTCTGAATAACTTCGAGTAAACTACATAGCAACCTTGACCATTCTTGACAAGTGAATAAAAAAGGGTTTGTTTACAAATCAACAAGAAAAAGTGTAATCGTGCTACAAATATATTGTTTTTTTACATAAAAAACAAAAGAATTGTTTGTTTTGTTACATAATGTTCATTCAATTAATAACCTCCATAGGTTATAGGTGTGAATAGTGATAGAACAAATTGATCGGCAATTATGAAAAAGAAACCTGCGCGGCTTCATGATAGCCACGCAGGTTGTTTCGTTATAAGACAAGGTTGAGTTTTAGAAACGATAGCCGATGGCGATTTGAGCGTTGCCATTCTTTTGCTTGTGACCTACCTTGAAGGCTTCGGTAACTCCCAGAGTGTAACGAGCTTGCACAAACACATCGTTGGCAATGTTGTAAGTTGCACCCAAACCTACTCCAAAGTCTATGCTCTTGGCATAGTTGATATCGACAGCGCTACCACCTTTAGGGGTGTATTTGCTGTATACGTTTATGCCAAGTTGAGGGCCTAAATCAATGCTGAAAGCAGGAACTACATATAATTTCAGCATGACAGGGATGTTGACATAGTTCACGTGGATGGTGTTGTCGCCACTCTTGCCACCTTGTGCAGCAAAAACTACTTCGGGAGCGATACCAATAAGGTCGGTAGCCCTGTACTCGGCAAAGAGTCCAGCTTGATAACCAAAGATGATACCATGGTCAACGTTTTCGCCCCAGAAGTGGGTCAAGTCAACTCCAATCTTGGGACCAAATGTGAATCTCTTTTGCGCCATTGCTGCACCTGCAGTCAACAACACACACATTAATGCAATAACAATTTTTTTCATAACAATTTTCGATTTTATGTTAATAGTCTACAAATATAGGCATTTAAGTTGATATTTAAACAATTAATCACAAAAAAACATCAAATTAAAGGGATTGACGGGCGATTTGTCCCGAAAATCCCTTTAATGCTCGTTATTTAAGACATCTTATTTAATCCATCGGAGCACTTCCTTGAACGAGCGCTTCTTGCCATAGAGTAGGATACCGGTGCGGTAGATGCGCGATGAAATCCAGATGCATCCCAGGGCTGTAGCATAGAGCAGTACGATGCTAAGCAGCAATTGCCACCAGGGCACATCAAACGGAAGGCGCACCATCATCACAACAGGCGATGTGAACGGAATGATTGAGCACCACACCGCCATTGGGCCGCTGGGGTTCTCGATGCAAGCGATGCCAGCATAGAGGGCCACCATCATGATAATAATAATGGGCAGGGTGAACTGCGAACTGTCGCTTGCCTGATCGACAGCCGAGCCAAAACCAGCAAATAGCGATGCATAAAGCAGATAGCCACCAATGAAATAGAGCACGAAGTTGCCCAAGAGCGACAACCAGTTGATGCTTGCTAGCGCAGTCACAATATCATGCAAAGCACCGCTTGCCATGTCGGTTCCGCCAGGCAAGTTCATGCCAGCTGTGATGGCCTCGGGATTGGTGGCCGCTATTGCTCCGCCAGCTACCAGGCCGAGCACGATATAGCCAATGCTCAGCAGCACTGCCCAAATGGCAAACTGTGTCAATCCCACGAGTCCCACGCCAATGATTTTTCCCATCATCAGCTCCATGGGCTTGCAGCTGCTCACTATCACCTCGACAATGCGATTGGTTTTCTCCTCGACCACACTGTTCATAATCATAGCGCCATAGGAAAGGACGAAGGTGTAGATAAAGAACGATAGTACCATGCCTAGAATTGAAGCAAACTGTGCACTCTGCTCCTGCTCGTCGCCTTTCTCATCCCACTTGATGCTCTTGACCTCGGCATTCACCTGTGACTGCTTGATTTTCGACTCCAAGTCGGGGTCGTTGAACGAGGCAATCTTGGCTCGCGCTAAAGTGTCGTTTAAGCACCTGGTTAGCATGCTGATGGTGCCCTGGTCGATTGTGTTCTCACTATAGATGGTGGCTTGCTGGTTGTCGAGCACATCGGCGGGAATAACTATCACCGCATCGATGCTCTCACCGGCATTCTTGTAGAACTCATGGGCATTAAATGCCTTGTCGCCTTGCATAATCATAAAGCGGTAGTTGGGCGAGTTTTTAAATGCGTTGCCATAGTTGCCGCTCTCGTCGATTACTGCGATGCGTGTGACGCTGGTGTCGGCACTGCTGTTGATATAGGCCATCAGCACAGGAATGCTCCCCACAATGAGAATGAGGAACGGAATGAGTAAGGTCATGATAATGAATGACTTCTTGCCCACCATCGTCATGTATTCATGCTGTATTATCAGTTTCAGTTTATTCATTGGTTCGTTTTTCGTTTATCGTTTATGGAAGAAAGAGATTGACTATTTGCCGAAGAGTTGTACAGAAGTTTCTCCACTTCCCTCTTCTCTCTTCTCTCTTCTCTCTTCTCTTCTCTCTCCTCTTCTCTCTTCTCTTTTCTTTTCTCTTTTCTTTTCCCTCTTAACACTTACCCTTCACTGTCTCGATGAAAATTTCGTTCATGCTAGGCAGTTGCTCCGTGATGCCAGTCAGGGTGTAATTCTCGTTGAGCCAAGTGATGGTGTCGTGCAGATTTGCGCCAGGGCACAGCTTTATGAGAGTGCCTTCATGCTCTTGACTGGGCACCACTTCAAAGAGCTGCTCGTGCGTCTCAATTTTTTTGTCATTGGCCACGTTCACCACAAACAGGTTCTTCTTGTGTTGCTGCTTGATGTCGGCAACATTTCCCTCAAGAACAACGCGTGAATGGTTGATAAGAGTTATTTTCTCGCATATCTCCTCGACCGATGCCATGTTGTGGGTCGAGAACAGAATGGTTGAGCCCTCGTTGCGCAACTGGATGATTTCGCGCTTGAGCTGCTCGGCGTTCACTGGGTCGAAGCCCGAGAATGGTTCGTCGAAGATGAGCAGCTGAGGGCGATGTATCACAGTGGTGATGAACTGCACCTTTTGCTGCATGCCCTTCGATAGCTCTTCCACCTTGCGGTTGCGCCACTCGGTGAGGTCAAATCGCTTGAGCCATTTCTCCATCTCGGTGATGGCAAGTTGCTTGGGCATACCCTTGAGGCGGGCTAGATATACAATCTCGTCGGCCACCTTGATTTTCTTGTAAAGTCCACGTTCCTCGGGCAGATAGCCAATGTTGGTGATGTCTTTGTCATCTAACGGTCTGCCATTAATCATCACAGTGCCACTGTCGGGGCGGGTGATGCGGTTGATGATGCGAATGAGTGTGGTCTTGCCCGCCCCATTAGGGCCCAGCAAGCCATAGATGCACCCTAGCGGAACATGCAGGTCGACATGGTCAAGTGCAAGGTGACCATCATACTGTTTCACCGCTTCGTTAACGTCAATAAAATTCATAATGGTTATTTAATTCAAGTTTGTTCTCTTTTTATTGCTCTTTTGCACGTTAGACGCACAAATCTCAAAAAAACAACAGAAAAAAGGTAAAAAAATAGATTCCAAATGATTTTTTTGATTTGTTTCTAATCCTTAACCTCTAATATTCAAGTCTTAAAGAGATTTAAAAGCTTAACTATTTTTGTGACAAAGATAATCAAAAATAAACGAAAAGATGAGTAGTGTCGGTTATTTTTTTAGTAATTTTGTATAAAATAGGCGGCGTTTCGGCATAAAAAATAAACAAACTGTGTTTTTTATTTTGTTCTGCTCTCAACTTGCACTATTTTTGGATAAAATAGGCGGCGTTTCGGCATAAAAAATAAACAAACTGTGTTTTTTATTTTGTTCTGCTCTCAACTTGCACTATTTTTG
>ODAI010546447.1_pt1 | contig 10114 bp, 9 predicted proteins | sample 1539321 | NCBI WGS metagenome assembly ODAI01 (sample SAMN02144231, study PRJEB22623) | gut metagenome | biome: sheep rumen | host: Ovis aries | place: New Zealand | reverse complement strand
TTAAGGTTATCGTTTCAGATCACCATGAGGTTCCTCTTCCACTAATTGAGGCTGATATTGTAATAGATGCAAAACAGCCGGATGAGAGTTATCCGTATAAAGAGCTTTGTGGTGCCGGAGTAGCATATAAGATTGTTTGTGCTTTATATGAGACGTATAAGCTCCAAAACGGAGCTGACAATGAGGAACTTAAAAAGCTTTTAGATGATCTTCTTCAATTTGCCGGAATTGCAACGATTGCGGATGTTGTTCCACTTACGGGTGAAAACCGTATCCTTGCAAAAGAAGGGATAAAACGGCTTAAGCAAACGAAAAATATTGGCCTTACAGCATTAATGGAAAGCAGACATATTCTGCCTCAAACTATCGCCTCCTATCATATCGGCTTTATAATCGCGCCATGTCTGAATTCAGCTGGTAGGTTAAAAAATGCCGATATAGCCTTAAATCTGATTGAAGAAAACGACCCGAAAAAAGCGGCAATCATCGCAGAAGAACTTTCTGAGTTGAACGAAGATAGAAAAACAATGACGCAGGTCCAGACTGCTATTGCGGAAAAAATGGTTGCGGAAATTATAAAAAAGCAGGGAAACCTTCCTAAAATTCTTGTTCTGTACTTGAAAGATGCCCATGAAAGTATTGCCGGTATTATTGCAGGAAGATTAAAAGAACTGTATTCCAGACCGGTGATCATAGTTACAGATTCGGAGGATGGTCTTAAAGGTTCAGGCCGTTCTGTCGATGTTTATAATATGATCGAAGAACTCCGAAAAGATGCTGATCTTTTCAAGAAACTTGGCGGACATGCAAAAGCTTCCGGATTTTCACTGAATATGGGAGTGACTGCGGAAATATTATCCGAAAGGATCAATAAGCGCTGCGAACTGACAGAAGAAATGCTGCAAGAGAAAAAATGGATCGATATGCAGCTTCCTTTCCAGTATGTTTCCGATGACTTTATTCAGGAACTTGAGCTCTTAGAGCCTTTTGGTCTAAAAAATGAACGTCCGTTATTTGCGGAGAGAAATATAAAAGTACATAAGGTTATCGTCCTTGGAAAAAACAACAATGTTTTAAAGCTTCAGATGGAAAATGAGGCCGGTTTCATCATCGAAGGTATTCGTTACGGGGCAGAGGAAAAAATCGCCAGGGAAGCGGATCAGCTGATCTCAGGGAAAGAAGCATATGGAGATAATTTCCGTATTTCGATCGCTTATTATCCTTCTATAAATGAGTTCAGGGGCTCGCGTACAGTTCAGCTGCGAATCCTTGATTTCATCTCAATGACTGGTGCCTGAACAAAGATTACAGATTCTTAGAGAATATATTAACGAAGGGGTGTTGACACCCCTTTTTTTAATAGCTAAAATATTAAAGTTATGGATAAGAAAATAATTGGGGTAATAGGCGGAATGGGCCCTATAGCCACTTCCCATTATATGGAATTGATCATACGTATGACAGATGCGGAAATCGACCAGGAGCATCTTGATATGATCATTTATAATATCCCATCCATTCCTGATAGAACGGAATATATTTTGGATAATACAAAAGCAGATCCGCTTCCTGCAATCATTGAGATTGGTAAAAAACTTGAAAAAGCGGGAGTCGATTACCTTTGCATGCCATGTATCACTGCACATACATTTGCTGAAGAGATGACGACTGCTTTTAGCAAACCTTTCATCAATATAGTTGATGAGACAGCAGCGTATCTACATGAAGCAGGTATTAAACGAGCAGGTATCATGGCAACTGACGGAACGATGAAAGCAGGCCTGTTCCAGAAAGCTTTTCTGCATTACGGGATTGAACCCGTTATTTTATCTGATGATAGACAAAAAGACGTTATGCATATCATTTACCAGAATGTAAAGGCAAACAGACCGATTGAAATGAACAGATTTCAATCGGTCAAAGAGGAATTAGTTAAAAAAGGCGCTGAGGCAATCGTTTTAGGTTGTACGGAACTTTCTTTGGTGAAACGCGACGAGGAGATCGGAAGCGGATTCTTAGATGCAATGGAAGTACTTGCTCAGCGAACAGTGATTCTTTGCGGATGTAAAGTTAAAGAAGAATATAAAAAGCTGATATCATAAATGGAACGTCATGCTAGAAGAAATCCTAAACTGAATAAGAAGAAAACGGAAACTAAGCGGATGACTTCTGTCGACCGTTTGTTTCTGAGCGGCGATGCAGAGAAATATATTGATGTTAATCTGTATGAAGAGGATTTCTATACGCAGACGACGGACATTTCTTCTTTCTTTGCCTCTAAAAGGCCAAATAAAGAGAATGCGCAAATGTTTCAGGATCCTGCTTTCTTTTCGGTTTACGGGGAAGATGCAAAAGATCGGGTGCAGGGCGAAAAAACAGAAGATGCGCATTCAAAAAAAAGAGATAATCCCCGCCATAAATCCGGACATAGGTTAAACATTTTAAAGAGCAGAACAAATAAACCTAAGAAGCAGAAAAAGGTTCTTACCAAAGAAGAAAAATTAAAAAGGCGTGTTGTCATTAGTTTGATCTTTACTTTTGTCCTTGGAATTGCTTTAGTTGTCGGATATATCCTTGCAAGCAAATATTCAAATAGCAAAACATATGTGATCAAGAGAGATAAAACTCCGCCAAAAGCTACCGTAACGGATTATACTATCTTCAGCTATGAAACACTTACTCCTGAAGACATTATTTCTGATATCCAGGATGAAACAGCTGTTACTGTTAATCAGTTAGATCCAATTGATTATTCCAAGGAAGGCGAGCAGATCATCCGCTTTGAATTGATCGATGAAGCGAAAAACAGTTCTATATTAGAAGCGAAAGTCACCGTGATCAATGACGTGACCGCGCCATCGATTGCCTGTGAACCTTTGATCCGAGTAACCACAGGTCAGTCTGTCGCTTATAAATCTTTTGTTGTAATCCATGATGATTATGACGAAGATCCTGAGATCACAATCGATAATTCCAAGGTAGATCTCAGTAAAGAAGGCAGATATCCGCTGTCTTATACGGCAACCGATAAAAGTGGTAATACTGCGACAAGAAACTGCGAGATCGAAGTCAGTGCTGCAAATGGATATGTAGCGGATGAAGATGTTTGGGCACTTGTTGATGCGACCTTAAGTTATATTATTACCGACGATATGGATGATATTCATAAAGTTTGGGCCGTATATGAATTTGTACGGAATATCCCATATACTTTGACTGATTATTCCTATGATTATATGTACGAAGGCTATAAGATCCTTCATGATAACAAGGGCGACTGTTTTGGAAGTTATTCGGCTTCAAAACTGCTGCTTGATCGTCTTGGAATTGATAATATTCCTATTGAGACTTCAAGCAATGGTCATCATTACTGGAACATGGTTAGCCTTGATGATGGTAAGACCTGGTATCATTATGACGCTACGCAATGGACACAGTGGGGCGAACGTCCTGTCATGTGCATGATCTCTTCTGCTGAACTGAACAGGATCTCAGAAGAGCATTTAGGTACTCATCGCTATGATGCAAGTCAATACCCGGCAACACCGGCCGACAGCATGCCGGTACCGGACGATATAGAGGAAATTTACGGATATGATTACTAACATTTTAGATTATCTTGAAAAGACAGCAGAAAAAGTCCCGGATAAACTTGCTTTCTCCGGAGATGCAGGGTCTCTTACATTCAAAGAACTTTTAGATCGATCTAAAAGGGTTGGAACTTATCTTCATACTGCGGGATATTATAAAAAGCCTGTCGTTATTTTTATGGAAAAAGGGGCAGATGCGATTGCCGTTACTTTTGGCGTTATTTATGCCGGCAATTACTATGTTGTAATTGATGAAGAAATGCCGGCATTCCGTATTGAACTGATCCTTAAAACTTTAAATGCAGATTGTATGATCTGTGATGAGAAATCAGAACCGCTGGTTGAAAAATTCGGCTATACCGGCAGAATCTGCAAATATGACAGAATGGTTCATGATTTGCCAAAGCAGGATATTTTAGATGAAATTCGAAAAGAGCAGATCGATACAGATCCGATCTATGCAGTATTTACTTCAGGTTCTACAGGCGTACCAAAAGGTGTGCTCGCATGCCATAGATCAGTCATCGATTATATCGAAAGTTTCACTTTGGCAGCCGGTTTGGATGAAACTTGTGTATTTGCCAATCAGGCGCCATTGTATTTTGATGCGCCGCTTAAAGAAATCGGTGCCACCATTAAATTTGGTGCAACGACTTATATCGTTCCGAAGCAGCTGTTCATGTTTCCAATCAAGCTGGTAGAGTACTTAAACGAGCACAAGATCAACACACTTTGTTGGGCTGCTTCTGCGCTTAGTCTTGTATCATCTATGAAGACCTTTAATAAGGTCATTCCTGAATATGTAAAGACGATCACCTTTGTAGGTGAAGTTTTTCCGGTAAAACAATTGAACGAGTGGAAACGAGTGCTTCCGAATGCTTCGTTTTATAATCTTTATGGACCTACTGAGACAACAGGCGTCTGCTGCATTTATAAAGTAGACCGTGATTTTGAATTAGAAGAAATGATCCCGGCTGGAAAGCCATTTAAAAATACGAAAATTCTGCTGCTTGATGAAAACGGAAAAGAAGTTCCGAAAGGGGAAGTCGGTGAGATCTGCGTAAAAGGAACCTGCCTTACGCTTGGCTATTATAAGAACCCCGAAAAAACAGCAGAGTGTTTTGTTCAGAATCCACTCAATAATGATTATCCTGAGATCATTTATAAAACAGGCGATCTTGGAAAACTAAATAAAGATGGTGATCTGGTATATGTCTCCAGAAAAGATTTCCAGATCAAGCATATGGGACACCGTATCGAGCTTGGTGAGATTGAAGTTGTAGCAAGTGGGAAAGATGGCGTAGAAAGTGTATGCTGCCTTTTTGATAATGAGAAAAAGAAAATCATTTTCTTCTATACAGGAGAAGCTTCAAAAGCAGATGTTGCGGCATATATTAAAGAGAAACTGCCACGTTACATGTTCCCAAGCTATTTTGAGCAGCTTGAGAGAATGCCATATACGGCGAATGGAAAGATCGACCGTGTAAATCTCAAAGCGCATTATGAAAGTAAATAAACTTAGCCTATAGGCTAAGTGAAAGAAAGAGAGTATAGTATGCAGGAATTATTAGGAATTTTAGAAGGATTACATCCAGAAGTTGACTTTAACACATGCACTAATCTTGTTGATGGTAAGATTTTAGATTCATTTGATATCGTAACGATCGTAGCTGAAGTAAATGCTACTTTTGACGTTGCGATCCCGGCAGAAGAGCTGATCCCGGAAAACTTTAATTCCGCTCAGGCGCTTTGGGCTTTAATTGAAAGATTAGACGAGGAATAAGAGCAAGCTTTAACCCATGTCATTTATTTCGCTAAGTTTTTTACTGTTTCTCGGAATATTGATCATTTTATATTACGCATTGCCGCATAAATGGCAGTGGGTAATTTTGCTGATTGCAAGTTATGTTTTCTACCTCTTTGCAGGAGTAAAATACCTTGCATTTATTTTGTTTACCACGATTACGACCTTCCTTGCGATCCGCTTTATAGACGGCCGGAACAAGCTGCAAAAAGAGCAGCTCGAAAAGCGGAAAGAGATGATGAGCAAGGAGGCCAAAAAAGCTTACAAGAAACAGATCAAAGCACAGAACCGTTTGGTTATGATCATTTGTATTGTTTTGAACTTTGGAATTCTGTTTTTCTGTAAAGCATGTCTGGTCGAACCCCTTCATACAGCGTTTTCTTCAAATGCGACTTTTTCGTTCCTAACGATCGGACTTCCGATGGGCATGTCTTTTTATATGTTCCAGTCGATCGGTTATCTGATCGATGTTTACAGAGGAAAGGCGGAAGCGCTTACCAATCCGTTTAAAATGGCTCTGTTTACGGCATTCTTTCCGCAATTGGTACAGGGCCCGATCAGTCAGTTTAACGAATTAAAAGATACCTTGTTTTCTGAGCATGCCTTTGACCGCAGACAACTTGCCTTTGGTATGCAAAGAATGCTCTGGGGTTTCTTTAAAAAACTTGTCATTGCAGACCGTATCGCAGTTGCAATCGGCACATTGAAAGGTGCAGAGTATACCGGTATTTCCTTCTTTGTACTGACGGTATTTTATGCTGTTCAGATTTATGGTGACTTTACCGGCGGTATTGACATTGCAATTGGTGCGGCTGAGACATTAGGAATTAAACTCCCGGAGAACTTTATCCGTCCATTCTTCTCAAAGAACATCGCGGAATATTGGCGCAGATGGCATATCACTCTGAATGAGTGGATGAAACGCTATATCTTTTATCCGATCACTGTTTCTCAGCCAATGCTGAAACTTTCGTTAAAGACACGCAGTAAACTTGGCAAGGTCGGTATGCGTATTCCGGTTTATATCGGATCACTTCTTACCTGGCTTGCTACCGGTGTATGGCACGGATTTAATCTCCATTTCATTGTCTGGGGTCTCTTAAACTGCTTCGTGATCGTTGTTTCAGAAGAACTTGCTCCGCTTTATAAAAAGTTCCACGATAAATTCGCCTTCAGTAATAAACGCGGCTATGATGTATGGCAGATCATTCGAATGTTTCTTTTAATGAACCTGATCCGTGCAACCGACCTGTTTAATGATGTCGGCGAATACTTCACAAAACTTGGTTCCTTAGCTTATCAGTTTAATTTCAACGTCTTATGGGATGGAACAATGATGAACTTAGGCCTCAGCGTGAGCGATTATATTATTTTAGGCTGCGGCGTTGTTTTAATGTTTTTGGTCAGCCTCTTTGGAAGGAGCGGCAGCGTAAGAGAGAAAATGGAGAAGTGGAACATTGTGCTTCGCTATGCTGTGATCATCGCATTACTCCTTGTTGTTGTATTATTCGGAAGTTATGGCATCGGCTTTGATGCAAGCAAATTTATATATAATCAGTTCTAAGCAAATGAAAAAGAGAGTATGGCTTAAAATCTTAATACCGGTCCTGATCACTGTACTGATACTATTGTTTGTACAGCAACTTTTAATGCCGAAATATATGACGGAAACAAAAGAAGGCGCAATGATCAGCGAATATTATGAGAAGGACAATCATGGTAATAACGATGTCGTCTTTGTCGGTGACTGCGAAGTCTATGAAAACTTCTCACCTGTTACTTTATGGAACGAATATGGTATCACTTCTTATATCAGAGGAAGTGCACAGCAGCTGATCTGGCAGACCTATTACCTGATGGAAGAGACCTTTAAATATGAAAATCCTAAGGTAATGGTCTTTAATGTGCTGGAAATGATCTATGATACGCCGGAAAGTACCGGAGATTCTGAAAAGAGAGAAGCCTATAACCGCATGACCTTAGACGGAATGAAATGGTCAAAGGAAAAATGGAACAGCATCGCCGCATCCATGACAAAACAGGAAAAAGAAACAGATGGATATTGGAGTTATATTCTGCCGATCCTCCGTTATCATGAAAGATGGAGTGAGGTCGGTGCAGAAGATTTCCGCTATTTATTCCATCGCGATGCAGTAACGGATAATGGCTATCTAATGCAGGTAAAGGTAAATCCGGTACTTGGTGAATTTAATAAGAGACCGCTTGTTGACTATTCCTTTGGAGAGAACAGTTGGAAATATCTTGATATGATCAAAGATCTTTGCAAAGAGCATGGCACGCAGTTGGTGCTGGTAAAAGCACCGTCCCTTTCACCGGTATGGTATGACGAGTGGGAAACTCAGATAGAAGAGTATGCTGCCAAAAATGACCTTCTTTATATCAATTTCCTGGAAAAGCAGGAAGAGATTGGTATCGACTGGAATCAGGATACCTATGACAGAGGCCTTCACCTTAATGTCTATGGCGCAGAAAAGCTCTCAATTTATTTTGGACAGATCCTGAAAGAAGAATGTGGTATAGAAGACCATAGATCCGATACTGAGCTTTCCGCCTTATGGACCAACAAAACTAAAGCATATGAAGCTCGCAAAGAACAATTGTTACTAGAATATCAGGAAGAACTTGATTCAGAACAATAAAACTGAAACGCAAAAGGCGATGTTCACACCTGTCGCTTGACATTGCGAAAGTTCTTAGCAAGCTGTGCGTTGCTGCGAAGGTCGAGGAGCCCACCTTATGGCTCCGCAGACCCCGAGCGTTTAGCAACGTGCAGCGAGCTTAGAAACTTTCGCACGGAAAGCGATAGGTTGTGAAATCGCCCATGCGTTTCTTTTTTATGTTGAAAAATGTTCTTACTAAGAGTATAGTTAAAAAGCTTACGAAATTTGATATTAGGAGAAATGATATATGTCTAAGAGAATTTTAGCATTAGTACTCGGTGTTATTATGGTTTGTGGCCTCGCTCTTGCAGGATGCGGCGGATCTTCTGACAACGCTGGTAATGATCAGGCTGCTGATGGCGGTGCTGCATCATCTAATGCAGAAGAATACAAATTCACATATAACGGAACGGAAATTGCAATGAAGGCTCCGGTTGCACCGATCCTTGAGGCATTAGGAGAAGCTAAAAGCTACAACGAAGAGACAAGCTGCGCTTTTGAAGGTCTTGATAAATCTTACTTCTATGGCAGTTTCTATCTTTACACCTATCCTCAGGGCGATGAAGACTTCGTTAACATGGTAGAACTTGTAGATGATACAGTTAAGACAGAAGAAGGTATTTCCATTGGAGATTCCAAAGAAAAGGTTGAAGAGGCTTATGGCGCAGACAGCTATAACGGAATCAATGCTTATGTTGCTTCTGCCGGAGAAATGACACTTACCATCATCATGGACAATGATAAAGTGTCATCTATCCAGTACGCTGCAGTATTTGAATAAAAATACATGAAAATCTAAGCTGTGATGCTTCAGCAAGCATAAAACAGCTTTAAAACAGGCATTTATATATGTTTTTATAAAGAAAACCGACCTATGACTCCTCATAGGTCGGTTTTTTATGTATTTTCAATTACTAAAAAAATATTTAGCTAGGTCTTTGAAAACTATTTAATAATATTCTCATTGATGAAATCGAGTAGTTCTTTTAAGGTTTCCCAACGTTTTGTATCATTAAAGATCTCGTGGCGCTGATCCGGAATCAGTTTATATGTTACATTGGTGTAGCCGCCATCCTTAAAGTTCTGTACAGACTGCATAAAGGTCTTATCATCAACACGGCAAGGATCCTGGGCACCGGAGATCAATCTGATTGGAATATCTTTTCTCTTTCCTTCCCATGGCATTTTTCCATATGTTGCCTGCATCAGGCAGAGTAGAGTATCATATCCTCTTACAGTAAACATATAGCCGCATTTCGGATCTGCATGATAACGAGCGATATTTTCTTTATCTACCGATAACCATGCAAATGGATCGTCTTCATTTGGAAAAGCCTTAGCGAAAGGACCATTTAAGATTCCTGCTATAGTTTTACTTCTATGATGCCAGCCACGGGCAATACCCATCGCTCTTACAAGCGCCTTTCCGGCACCAGTTGCAGAATTGTAACCAGGCATACCGGAGAGTAAGAGGCCATCGATCTCATCACCGTATACTTTAAAATAACTGGTAGATACCAGCGTTCCCATGCTGTGACCTAAAAGGATACATGGTTTACCCGGAAATTCCTTCTTTAAAAACTCAAAGAGTTCATGTACATCTTCAACTAATTCTTCAACGCCTCCAAAGTGTCCAAGATCATCCTCGGATTCGACATTATCTCCGTGTCCTCTTAAATCACTGGTGACAACAACAAATCCGTTCTCTTTAAAGAATTCTGCGACATGAACATAGCGCATTTGATGTTCTGCCATGCCGTGTACGATCTGGATGCAGCCTTTGATAGCGATAGAATCATCCGGCACATAAAGTTTTGCTCTTTTTGGTAAAGTCCCCATAACCAATACCTCCTGTAGTAAAAGTTTTATTCCTCATCCTCATCGGAAATATCATCTTCTTCATTTGCTACATAGACATGACGTTTTCTTGCATTTTCATCGGCAGCAAGGTATTCGTCATATGTTGTGATCTTATCGATCAGCTGACCATCAACAATCTCCATAATGCGGTTTGCAGTTGTCTGTACAAACTGATGATC
>ODAI012677259.1_pt1 | contig 10115 bp, 8 predicted proteins | sample 1539321 | NCBI WGS metagenome assembly ODAI01 (sample SAMN02144231, study PRJEB22623) | gut metagenome | biome: sheep rumen | host: Ovis aries | place: New Zealand | reverse complement strand
TGCGGCAGTGTCACATGGCTCTCGTCCACAAACAGCAGGAAGTCCTTCGGAAAGTAGTCCAGCAGCGTCATGGGAGGCGAGCCGGGCGCGCGGTCAGAAATCACCCTCGAGTAATTCTCAATCCCGCTGCAGTAGCCCAGCTCCTGCATCATCTCGATGTCGTAGTCCGTTCGCTGGCGGATGCGCTGTGCCTCAATCAGCTTGTTGTTCCGGGTGAAGTACTCCACTCTCTCGTCACATTCCGTCCGGATCCGCTGGATGGCAGCGTCCATCTTCTCCCTGGTCGTCACATAGTGGCTGGCCGGATAGATCGCCACATGGTTCAGCACCCGCGTCGCGTTTCCCGTGACGGTGTTGATCTCGCTGATCCGGTCAATCTCATCTCCGAAGAACTCCACACGGATGGCCTTATCCCGGGAATAGACCGGGAAGATCTCCACGCTGTCTCCGCAAACCCGGAACTTGTTCCGCTCAAAGGCCAGGTCATTCCGCTCATAGCGGATCTCCACGAGTTTTTTCAGCAGCCCGTCAAAATCTCTGGTCTGCCCCGGCCGGAGTGAGATGACCATGTTGGCATAGTCGATGGGGTCGCCGAGACCGTAGATACAGGAGACTGAGGCGACGACAATCACGTCCCGCCGTTCAAACAGAGATGCGGTGGCGCTGTGGCGAAGGCGCTCGATCTCGTCGTTGATGGAGGCGTCCTTCTCGATATAGGTGTCGGTGTGGGGGATGTACGCCTCAGGCTGGTAATAGTCGTAATAGGAGACAAAGTACTCCACCGCGTTCTCCGGGAAGAACTCCCGGAATTCGGTGCAGAGCTGAGCAGCCAGCGTCTTGTTGTGAGCCAGGACCAGCGTCGGGCGGTTGAGGCGTGCGATGACATTGGCCATGGTGAAGGTCTTGCCCGAACCCGTCACGCCCAGCAGAACCTGCTCGTCAATGCCGTTTTCTATTCCGGCTACCAGCGTGTCGATGGCCTGGGGCTGATCCCCGGTGGGTTCAAAGTTGGAATGCAGTTTAAATCCGTCCATGCTCTCTCCCGCGGCAGTTCTCTCCTCTCCGGCTGCCGCCGGCAGCCTTCCCTTCTGCCGTCTCAAACGCCTGCACCGTCAGCGGCATCGCTCGGTGCAGGCGGCAGGTCACTCAGATAAGCGCTTATTTCCGGAAGCTCTCCTTCAGAGCCACCGCGCGGTTGAACACCAGATGCTCCGGCGTCGCGTCCCGATTGTCCAGGCAGAAGTATCCCTGGCGCAGGAACTGGAAGCTCTCCGCATCCTTTCCTTCTTCCGGCATGGCGAGATCCTTCAGGCAGGCTTCCACCTTGCAGTCTGTCAGAATCCGGAGGCTGTCCGGGTTCAGATAATCCAGGAAGTTCTTCCCCGGAGCGTCCGGATCGGGATCGGAGAAGAGATAGTCATAGACCCGCACTTCTGCGTCCGCAGCGGTGGATGCATCCACCCAGTGGATGGTGGCGCCCTTCACCTTGCGGCCGTCCGCCGGATCTCCCCCGCGGCTCTCCGGGTCATAGGTGGCGAGAACTGCCGTGACGTTTCCGTCCGCGTCCTTCTCCACGCCCGTGCAGGTGACGAGGTAGGCGCCCTTCAGGCGCACCTCAAACCCGGGGTGCATGCGCTTATACTTCGGTGCCGGGACTTCCATGAAGTCGTCCTGTTCAATCCACAGTTCTCTGGAGAAGCTCACTTCTCTGGTCCCCGCCTCGGGATCCAGTGGGTTGTTCTCCACCTGGAGCAGTTCCCTCTGTCCCTCCGGGTAGTTGGTGATGATGAGCTTCAGCGGCTGCAGAACCGCCATCACGCGCCTTGCGTGGGCGTTCAGATCGTCCCTCAGGCAGCTCTCCAGCAGCGCCCAGTCCACGGTGGAGTCTACCTTGGACACGCCGATCTTCTCACAGAAAGTCCGGATAGAGCGGGAGGTATAGCCTCTCCGGCGAAGACCGCAGAGCGTCGGCATGCGGGGGTCGTCCCAGCCGGCGACGCGGCCCTCCTCCACCAGCTGGCGGAGCTTCCGCTTGGACATGACGGTGTAGTTGATCCCGAGCCTCGCAAACTCGATCTGCCTCGGTTTGTGAAAGGGAATGCTGACATTCGACACCACCCAGTCGTAGAGCGGCCTGTGGGCCTCATACTCCAGGGAGCAGAGCGAGTGGGTAATCCCCTCCAGTGCGTCCTGGATGGGATGGGCGAAGTCGTACATGGGGAAGATGCACCACTTTGTCCCCTGGCGGTGATGCTCAATATACCGGATGCGGTAGAGAACAGGATCGCGCATGTTGAAGTTCCCGCTGGCCAGGTCGATCTTCGCGCGGAGCGTATAGCGGCCTTCCTCAAACTCTCCGTTCTTCATCCGCTCGAAGAGCTCCAGGTTCTCCTCCACCGGCCGGTCGCGCCAGGGACTCACAGCGGGCCTTGTGGTATCGCCCCGGTATTCCCTGAACTGCTCCGGCGTAAGCTCGCACACATAGGCGAGGCCTTTTTTGATCAGCTCAACAGCGTACTCATAGGTCTTCTCAAAGTAGTCCGAACCGTAGAAGAAGCGGTCGCCCCAGTCGAAGCCCAGCCAGTGAATATCCTGCGTGATGGCCTCTACATATTCCGTGTCTTCCTTCGCCGGATTCGTGTCGTCCATGCGAAGGTTGCAGATTCCGCCGAAGCGTTCCGCTGTGCTGAAGTCGATGGTCAGCGCCTTGCAGTGGCCGATATGCAAGTATCCGTTCGGCTCGGGCGGGAAGCGCGTATGCACCTGCATGCCTTCAAACTGTCCGCCCTGTCCGATATCCTCCAGGACAAACTCCTCAATGAAGTTTCTTGTCTCTGTCATGATTCCATAATCCTCCTGTTGCCTGTCAGCGTCTGAGACTGCCTCGCCTGCTTCCGTCTGCTCATACCGCAGAATCATCCGTCTGCCCTTATCTTCTGTCCGGCACGTCCGGCGGACAAGAATGCTTTATTATATACGTTTTTCTCCCTGTTTACAAGAGTCCCGGTTGGAATTTCTCCGTCACGCCCGGCGGATGTTCTCTGGTCTTCCTTTTTCCACCGCTGGTCGGGTTCCCGTGCTCTCCGGCGGCGCATGACTGCCTTCCGTCTCCGTATTGACAAATCTTTCCGGAAACTGCATAATGAAGCCCAGTTTCGTCTGTTTGATGACCAGATCCGGGATGGAGATGATCCTGCACTCATGATATCTGAAGTAACCGAAACGCTCCGGCGCCTTGCAGCACTTCTGACCGCAACCGCAGGTCTCGCCCAGGGCAGTCTGCAGTACGGTCCCGCGCAGTTTCCCGAATATGCAGCCCTCACCGCGGAAGAATCGGTCTATACCGATACCGCCTACGTCGGCAGTAACGGCATTGTGACCGTCGAGACGCACAGCGAGGGAGACAGTCTTCTCCCCTGTGCCTATATTCTTGCCGATCTCTATCTGCCGGACGTGCATGAGCTTCGGACCTATTACATGGATGACCCGGAGGACGGTCTCGGAGATCTTGCGGAGATTGCGACAATGACCCGTCATGTGGATGCCGCCTTTGCGGTAAACGGAGATTTCTACGGGGAATACTCCGGGAAGACCGTCGTCCGAAACGGCGTCCGCGTCGCGGAGTTTGTAAACACCTACGACCTCTGTGTACTCTATGAAGACGGCAGGATGAAGGCCTGGCCGCATCAGGAGCTGGGATCCTCCCGCGCCCTGGACCGCGCGCTTGAAGGTGCCTGGCAGGTCTGGTCCTTCGGCCCGGTGCTTCTCCGAGAGAATGGCCAGGCGATTGATGATTTCTCAAACCTCGTGCCCGAGTTCATCAACGAGCGCCACCCCCGCACATGCATCGGGTATTATGCGCCCGGGCACTATTGTATCCTGTACGTTGCGGGCTACTGGGACGATATGCCGGGTGTGACGCTGGAGGAGCTCTCCCGTTTTTTCTCAGAACTCGGCTGCCTCCAGGCCTATAATCTGGATGGAGGGACTTCTTCGCATATCTGGTTCCGCGACCGTGAGATTGGATGGCCCATCAGGCAGGAGCTTCTGTCCGATCTGATTTATATTCAGGATCGCACTGCGGGCAAAGACGTGTCCGCCGTTGAGTCTTCGACGACTGTCGGGGATGCTCCCCGGGAGGAATCTCCATGACAGGGAAAAACCGTTATCTCCTGATCGCTCTCTGGGTGCTGTGCGCTCTGCTTTTGATTCTCCTGATTCTGGCTGCGCGCTTCCCTGCCCGTTCACCCGGACCGCACCAAGGGATTCTGTCCAGGTTTGCGCCCAGGATGGCCAATGATATGGATCTGCTCCACTTCTCACCGGCAGAACATGTTCCGGATTATGTCGGATCCTTTTTTCTGATCCACATGGAGGGGATGCCGGACCCGGTTTCCGACGGAGATCTCGCCCGGATTCACGAACTGGGGATTCCGCTCTCTCTGGTTATCCGGGATGACGGAACAGCAAAGCTGGAGATCTTCGACACGGCAGCGGACCTCACCTGGGATCAGGAGTCCATGACCCTCATCGGTCCGGACGGCGCTGTCTCCTTCTCCTGGTCAGAAGGTCTCCTGACCATCCGGGAAGACGGATCTCTCCTTCTCTTCCAGCAGGAACGCTCCTCTGCCTGATTGAACGGATCTTCAGGCAGGGGAGCGTTTTTTTCACTCTTATCGCATGATTTGCGGATTGGATTCAGATCTGTGCGGTATACCGTTCGGACGCGGACGGGGGGATAACCGAATGGCCTTGGGCTCCGTCCCATCCGCTTAAAGCAGCGATCTGCGTTTTACGTCCGTGTTAATTGTTCTCTTCCCCGTCCTTCTCTTTGGAGAGCATGACGTTGGTCAGAATGCCGAGAATCAGCGCACAGGCTACAGTGCGGATCTCCACCGCGCCGAAGTTGACCGTCATACCGCCGACGCCGACGATAAAGATGACGGAGGCAACAAAGAGGTTGCGGTTCTTGTTGAGATCCACCGGCTGGAGCATTTTCAGGCCGCTTGCCGCGATAAAGCCGTAGAGCGCAACGCAGACGCCGCCCATGACACAGCTCGGGATTGTCTCCAGAAAAGCAACCAGCGGCGTGATCATGGAGAACAGGAGGCAGGCGATCGCCGCGCCCCAGATGGAAACTGTGGATGCATTGCGGGTGATGGCGACAGTCGCGATCGACTCGCCGTAGGTGGTATTGGGGCAGCCGCCGAAGAATGCGCCGACCATTGAGCCGATTCCGTCGCCCAGCAGGGTGCGGTCGAGGCCGGGATTTTCCAGCAGGTTCACGCCAATGATGGAACTGAGGTTCTTGTGGTCTGCCAGATGCTCGGCGAAGACTACGAATGCCACAGGCACGTAGGCCACAAACAGCGTCAGGAGATATGCCGCCGTAACTCCGCTCCAGTCTCCCTTGAGGAAAGTGAATTCAGGCAGGGAGAAGATGGTGCCGACTTCGTGCAGGGCCTTGTAGTTGATAACGACGAGGGAGGCATTACCGGTGTTGTTTCCGATCAGGGCGAAGAGAGAAGCAACGAAATAGCCGGCCAGAATGCCGATGATGAAGGGAATCAGCTTCATCATGCGCTTGCCGTAGGTGGAGACCAGCACCGTCACAAAAAGCGCGACCAGGCCGCAGATCAGGCAGACATAAACCGAGCCGCCCTCCGAGCTGGAGGTACCCAGGTCGCTGATGGCGTTGCCCGCGAGAGAGAGGCCGATGATGGCGACCGTCGGTCCGATGATGACAGGGGGCATCAGCTTGTCAATCCACCTGACGCCGGAGATCTTGACCATAATGGCGAGGATCACGTATACCAGACCCGCCATGATCGCACCGATGATGAGGCCGGCATAACCCACCGCCATGGAGGCGGCGCCGCCGAAAGCGGTAAACATGGGTCCAAGAAACGCGAAAGATGAGCCAAGGAACACGGGGCTGCCGCTCTTTGTAAACAGCAGATAGACGATGGAGCCGACGCCGGCGCCGAACAGGGCAGCTGAGGCTGACATGGCGGAGCCTGTGACGCTGTTGACTACAGCGGGCACCGCGATGGTGGCGGCCATAATGGCCAGAAGCTGCTGAAGGGCGAAGAGGACGACCTGTCCAAACTTCGGTTTGTCCTTGATGCCGTAAACAAGGTTCATACTTTTTCTCCTTCTTTTCTCTTTACAGTTCTTTTCATCCGCTCTATAGAAAACGGCTGTCGCCGTATTTCTACCGTCTTTGCAGGGTCACTCCCTGCCGTTCTTTCCGGCTGTCTGCTCCTGCTCCATCAGGAAAACTCCCGTCTCTCCGTCGTAGTCCGGTAGTCTGACTTCCACAAGCTCCGTTCGGGAGGTTGGCAGATTCTTCCCTACGAAGTCTGCCCGGATCGGAAGCTCCCGGTGTCCACGGTCGATCAGCACCGCAAGCTGGATCGTCTTCGGTCTGCCGCAGCTGATGACCGCATCGATCGCCGCTCTGGCCGTCCGTCCCGTGTACAGGACATCGTCAAACAGGATCACGTCCCTGCCGTTGACATCAAAGGGAAGGAATGTGCGCCTGACCTCGGGGCTGTCAGATACCCGGGTCAGATCGTCCCGATAGAATTTGATATCGATGCTGCCACAGGGAACTTCCGTTCCCTCAATTGCCAGGATATTCTCCCTCACACGCTCTGCAATCGGCTCGCCGCGGCGGCGGATTCCGATCAGGACCAGGTTCCCCGCGCCTCTGTTCTTCTCGGCGATCTCATGGGAGATCCTCATCAGCGCCCGCTTCATCGCGTTTTCATCCATGATCTGTGCCTTCTGACGCACTGTGCTCCCCCTTCAGATCGTCCTGTTCAGTCGTGATAGCGGGCATGAAAAATCCCGCCGAACCCGGCAGGATCACATGACACTTTTCAGATGCGCGGCGCGCATCTGTATTCTGACGATCTTGCCGGCATCTCTGTACCGCATTTAAAAATCTTCTTTTCATGTGTGATTATATAACCGGCGCGGAGAAATTGCAAGTATAATCTGCATCTCCGCGCCGATTTCGTCGCTGCCTATAAGCTTCTTTTAAACTTGAAATCCGGGTTTCCCCGCTTTTCGTGACAATCGTCCACTATGACAGTATGACAGCAGCTCACTTTTTATATCCTGTCTCGAAGTCGATGACATTGCGGTACGCTTTATCCTTCAGGTGGTGTTCCAGGTTCTCGCAGGCGATGTCCACGATGCATTCAAAGGTGTGCGGCAGATGGAAGCCGCCCGCCACATGGGGGGTGATCACCAGGTTTGGCTGCTTCCAAAGAGGACTCTCGGCAGGCAGAGGCTCCGGATCCGTCACATCGACCGCCGCAGCGGCGATTTCTCCGCATTGAAGTGCTTTCAGCAGGACCTCGCCGTCAACAGCGTTGCCGCGTCCGCAATTGATGAAGATGGCGCTGTCTTTCATCAACCGGAACCTCTCTTCCGTATAGAAGTGCACTGTTGCCCTGGTGTTAGGCAGGATGGAGAAGATGACATCCGCCTGCGGCAGCACGGTGTCAATCCGATCCGTCTGAACCAGCTCGTCGATGCCCTCCGGGCAGGCCCCCGCCCGGCGCTTGACGCCGATCACCCTGGCGCCCATGGCCTTCATGATCTTTGCATAGCGCATGCCGATGTCCCCCAGTCCGACGACAAGAACCGTTGCCCCCACGGGAGAGCTCACCGTGCCGTGGTCGCTCCAGATGCCTTCATTCTGTGAATCCCGGTAGAGATACAGCTTCTTCATCAGCATCATCGTAAGCGCCACAGCATGCTCCGAGACGGCACGGTTATATGCTCCCGTCGCATTGCAGAGTACGGTTTTCTCCGCCAGAACCCCCGGAACAATATAGGCGTCCGTGCCCGCCGACTCCAGCTGCAGCAGCTCCAGATTGTCCGACGCGCAGATGAGACCCGCCGGGACATTGCCGATGATGACATTCGCCGCCTGGACCTGTCGCTCGGTGACCTCTTCCACCGGGACAAAGGTGACCGGGTTCTCTCCGGCTATGGCTTTCAGTCTGGCCTTGTGTCCTTCATTGACGGGGATCGTCACAAGAATATTCTTCATGGAATGTTTCTCCTTCGTTCGATTTGATGTTGTTTTTGCTGAAGACAAATATAAAACAAAAGCCCCTGCTTTGCAAGAGCTTTCTGCCTGTATGTGTTTTTGACAGATCGTTTCGTCAGCCTTTCTGAAGAATCTCATACAGCAGCTGATACAGGGTCAGCGCCTTCCCCGGCGCCAGTTTCAGGCATTCTCCAACACGGGCAGGCACTTCCTTCGCGCGCTCCCGCAGCGCCCTTCCCTCATCTGTAAGCGAAACCAGCACCACACGCTCGTCCTCCGCGGAACGCTCCTTCCGGATGTAGCCGCCGGCCTCCAGTTTTTTCAGCAGTGGAGAAATCGTTCCGTTGTCCAGGAAGAGCCTCCCGCAGATCTCGCTCACCGGCACGCCGTCCTCCTCCCACAGCACCAGCATCACCAGGTACTGCGTATAGGTCAGCCCCAGCGAAGACAGGTACGGCGCATAGAGTCCCGTCACCTTCCGCGCTGCCGCATAGAGCGGGAAGCACAGCTGATTTGACAGCTTCAGCATCTCTCTGTAATCCGTTTCAAATTCTGCCATGGTCAAAGCTCCGCTTTCTGTTTTATATGATAAAATTATATTTCAAAAAATATAATTTGTCAAGCGTCGACTCCTTTTTTTCTTTTTCTTGTTCTTCTATACCATGCCCTGTTCAAAAATAAAATCAGGAATCCATGGATATACAGCAATGGGGAAAAAGTGAATAGTCTCGGTTGCGTACTCACGCAGGAGAATGAATCGGAAAACCGGCGCATTCTTCAAAAAATTGAAGCAGGCAGTTGACAAATCAGAAATCCTGAGTATAATATATTTTATCAAATATTTTATGGAGGTCAACAGAATGAATCTTTATGATTTTACAGTTAAAACCCGCAAGGGTGCGGATGTCGCTCTTTCCGATTTCAAAGGGAAGGTTGTCCTCGTCGTGAATACCGCCACCGGCTGCGGCTTTACCCCGCAGTACAAGGAGCTCCAGGAGATCTATGAAGCCGACCACGACAAAGGTCTTGAGATTCTGGACTTCCCCTGCAATCAGTTTGCGGATCAGGCTCCCGGCACCGATGAGGAGATTCACACCTTCTGCACCGGCCGCTTCGGCATCACCTTCCCCCAGTACGCCAAGATCGACGTCAACGGCGAGAATGCCATTCCTCTTTACAAGTGGCTGACCGAGAACACCAGCTTCGACGGTTTCAACGGCCCCATGGGACTTGTTCTCAGCGGCGTTGTCAAGAAGATGGACAAAGACTACAAGAATAACGGCAACATCAAGTGGAACTTCACCAAGTTTCTGATCGACCGCGAGGGCAACATTGTCGCCCGCTTCGAGCCCACCATGTCCATGGACAAGGTTCGGGAAGAAGTAGAGAAGCTTCTGTAATCTCCTCTTCCCTCCTCATATTACCCTCTCTTTTATCCTCTCAAGGGAACAGCCACCGTTTCAGCGCGGTGGCTGTTTTCTGTTTTTCCTTGAGCCAGCGTGCAGCGGGACCCTTCGCTTCTGTATCAAGGACCGCGAGCCTGAGCAGGTTTCCTTCACGGAATGCCGTCCCGGCAAAATAATTCTTGCATTGCAGGGCCGATTCAGTTAAACTGTTGTCAAAGGAGGGATAGCATATGAAGCGAATCCTCACAGCAGTTTTTTCCGCGCTGCTCTTTATTCTGCTCCTGCTTCCCGCTGCGGCAGCGGAAGAGGCATCGGCGCCGACTGCCAATCGCTATAATATTATGCTGGTGCTGGATGCCAGCGGTTCTCTGAACTCGACGGACCCCAGAGGGTACCGCTTCGACGCAGTCAATCTCTTTGCCAACCTCCTGCCCGAAGAGGGCAATGTGGTAGGCGGTGTTGTCTTCTCAACAGATATCGATCGGGAGGTCGTCCCAGTCCACATTGGCAGTCAGGAAGAAAAGGACGCCCTTGTGCAGTCCCTGCGTACAGTCTATTATCCGGGCGGCTGGACCAACATCGGGAAGGGTCTCTCTGCTGCGGCGGATCTTCTGGCTGAGCACGGAGACGAGTCTCTCCCT
>ODAI010839188.1_pt1 | contig 10115 bp, 8 predicted proteins | sample 1539321 | NCBI WGS metagenome assembly ODAI01 (sample SAMN02144231, study PRJEB22623) | gut metagenome | biome: sheep rumen | host: Ovis aries | place: New Zealand | reverse complement strand
TCAACAGGTTTGATATTCATAAGATTGATATAGTGGTGTATTATCAGGAAGATGATCCCAATACCGATACCGACTATTACCAGGATAATAAGAATGATTATCAGTATCTTTTTCTTCACTGACATCTTTTTCTTCTTTTTCTTTTTCTTCTTACGTGCGTTGGGTGTTTTTCCGCCGTTTACGGGCTTTAAGGCAGGTTCCTGCTCTGCGCCCTTTTCGGGGATAACTCCCTCAGGTCTTATTTGTTCATTCTCGTTCATTAGTGTTCCTCCGTACAGAAAATGGGTTATTTGGTATATTTGTCGAGTATGTCACAGAAATCAAATGTTGCAAAGTAATCCTTTGGCGTCTCGGCTCTTCTTATCATATCGAAGGTGCCGTCCTCGTGAAGAAGTATCTCGGCGTGTCTGAGCCTTCCGTTATAGTTATAACCCATAGCATAGCCGTGGGCACCGCTGTCATGGATAGCGAGTATGTCGCCGATGTTTATCTCGGGGAGCATTCTGTCAATGGCAAACTTGTCATTGTTCTCACAGAGAGAGCCCGTAACATCATACTTGTGGTCGCAGGGCTCGTTCTCCTTGCCGAGGACAGTTATATGATGATAAGCGCCGTACATAGCAGGCCTCATAAGGTCGCAGGCTGTAGCGTCAACGCCTATGTATTCTTTATAGATGTGCTTCTGGTGAATGCACTTAGTAACAAGGTGACCGAACGGAGCCAGCATATATCTGCCGAGCTCAGTGAATATAGCGGCATTGCCAAGGCCTGCAGGCACCATTATCTCTTCAAATGCCTGTCTTACGCCCTCTCCGATAGCGAAGATGTCGTTCTGCTCATCATCGGGTCTGTAGCCTATGCCTACACCGCCCGAAAGGTTCACGAACTTGATATCAACGCCGACCTCCTTGTGGAGCCTTACAGCCAGGTCGAAAAGTATCCTTGCAAGCTGGGGGTAATAAGCGTTTGATACGGTATTAGACGCTAAGAATGCGTGAATGCCGAAATGCTTTGCGCCCTTCTCCTTGAGTATCCTGAAGCCCTCGAACAGCTGCTCCTCTGTGAAGCCGTACTTAGCCTCACCCGGAGTATCCATTATCTGAGATTCTATCGCAAAGCTTCCGCCCGGATTGTAGCGGCAGCAGATGTTCTCCGGAATGCCGCAGAGCTTGTCAAGAAATTCGATGTGAGTAAAATCGTCAAGATTTATGAACGCACCGAGCTCTCTTGCCTTCAGGTAATCCTCCTTCGGGGTAACGTTGGATGAGAACATGATATCCTCACCGCTGAAGCCGCAGCAGTCGCTGAGCATAAGCTCTGTAAGAGAAGAGCAGTCAACGCCGCAGCCTTCCTCTTTCAGTATTTTAAGAATAAACGGGTTAGGTGTAGCCTTTACCGCAAAATACTCACGGTAGCCCTTGTTCCAAGAAAAAGCATTGTTGAGGTCTCTCGCTCTCTGTCTGATGCCCTTCTCATCATAAACGTGGAACGGTGTCGGGAACTGAGCAGCTATCTCCTCAGCCTTTGCCTTATCGATAAAAGGTGTTTTCATATTGATCATGCCTTTCTGTTCAATGTTATTTGTGTGCATCTGCCCACAGAAAATACACTATTATCATAACATTTTTGACACGTTTCGTCAAGTGGGAGAAATGTAAATTTTACACCGAAACGGTATGGATTTATGGTGTATAATCAATAATAACTGTCTTTTTAGTTGACACAGGCCGCAAATATTGTTATAATTATAGGGCTGAAAGAGAACTTCGGGGGGGTGAGAGGTATCAAAAGCAGAAAAAAGAAGGCCGTGCTTATAGCGGCGCTTTGCACAGCTCTGGCAGGGCTTATTGCGGCCGTGCTGTGGCTCTGGCTGGCACACCCCGATATCTATCTGAATGAGATCGCTCCCAGCAATGACGGCAAAAACAAAAACGCTGCTCTCACCGATCTCAGCGGCGATACATGCGACTGGGTAGAGCTTTACAACCCCTCAGACAAGGAGCAGTCGCTGGAGGAATTCAGCCTTGTCAAAAACGGCAGTGATGAATTCAGCCTTAAAGGGGCAAAGATACCTGCTAAGGGATATCTGGTGGTATACTGCTCAAAGGAAGGCTTTGCGAAGGATTTTGAGGGCGTTCACGCTGATTTCAATATTTCCAAAACAGGAGAGGACACCATAAGCCTTTATTACAGGAACGAGAGCCTGTATGATGTAAAGCTGCCGCAGCTGGACAGGTATATGACGTATTCGCGTGCTGAGGACGGCACCTACTACGTAAGTGAGCCGACACCTGCGGAGAAAAATTCCGAGGTCACTATCGGAGATACGGTAAAGCTGTCAAAGCAGGGGGGCTTTTATGAAAAGCCGTTTGAGCTGGAGCTTTCAGCCTCAGAGGGGCAGACGATATACTACACTCTTGACGGCACCGACCCCACTACCTCTGACACACGGCAGAAATATACCTCTCCGCTCAGAATCGATGACCGAAAAGGCGATGAAAACGTGCTCAGTGCCTTTGACCCTATGAAGGTCACCCTCAATTATGACAGTGAGGACGTTTCCGTGCCGAAGAAAAAGGACGTTGACAAGGCGACTGTGATAAGAGCCTGTGCGGTAAGCTCATCGGGCAGGGCAGGCAGGGCAGTCACTGCGACTTATTTTGTAGGCACATCTTCAGAGAAGCACAACGGTCTGCCGATAGTGTCTGTCGTTACTGACCCTGAGTCGCTTTATGATTATGATACGGGCATATATATGCTCGGCAAGGTTTATGAGGAGTATCTCGCTGAGCACCCGAACGCACAGAGAAACGGCTCGGTGCCTGCTAACTACAACCAGCGCGGAAGAGACTGGGAGCGCCCCTGCCACGTAGAATACTACAGCGCTGACGGTGACACCATACTCTCTCAGGACTGCGGTATCCGCACGCAGGGAGGGTGGTCAAGGTCAGATTATCAGAAGTCATTCAGGTTCTTTGCCAGAAGCTCTTACGGCAGCGATACGTTTGATGCCGAGCTTTGGGCAGACGCGAAGGATTCTGAAGGTAAAACCGTGGATAAGTATTCGACCTTTGTTTTAAGAAACGGCGGCAATGACTGCAATTATTCAAAATTCAAGGATCCGATGCTGCAGTCGATGATAAGCGAGCGTCTGCCTGATACTCAGTCAACAAGTGCGTGTGTGCTGTTTATTGACGGTGAATACTGGGGACTGTATACCCTTACGCAGGATATGAGCGCAGAATATTTCTCTGAGAAGTATGATGTCCCGGAGGACGAGGTGATATGCGTAAGGAGCGGAGCTCTTGATGAGGGAAGAGATGAGGATATTTTCCTTTATGAGGATATGCTCTCGTTTATAACGGATAATCCTATGAGCGATGAGAAGAACTACAAAAAGGCCTGTGAGCTCATAGATATGGATAACTTTATTGAATACTGTGCGGCGGAAATGTATTTTTTCAATACCGACTGGCCGCAGAACAATTTCGGCTGCTGGCGTACAAGAGAGGCTGATGACTCAAACCCTGCTGCCGACGGCAGGTGGCGCTTTTATCTGTTCGATACTGAATCATCGTGCAGCCACTATACCGACAAGCATGAGAAAAAGAGCATCTTCACATACCTGAGAGAGCATTCCGATGAGGGACTGGGCGGCATAATATGCAGCCTTATCGAGAACGAGGACTTTCAGATAAAGCTGACGACCTCGATAATGAAGCTTGCTAATATGAACTACAGCTACGATAATTTCACGAAGACGCTGGCGCAGTATAAGGCAGTTTACTATAAGGAGCTCTACAAGTATTTCAACCGCTTCCCGACATGGGCAAAGGTACGCAATGCAACAGACCCTATGCTCAAGAGAATGGATAAGTTTTTCAGTTTTCGTCAGATGAACATTACAAAGGCGCTGGAGGAGGAATTCTCCCTCGGCAAGCAGGTGAAGCTGTCTCTTAGCAAAGAGGGCAAGGGCGAGATCTATATCGACGGTACCTCCGTGGGAGACGCTTTGAAGCAGACCTACTATCAGGGCTGCACGGTAACTGTCAGGGCGAAGGCGCAAAATGGCTGGAAATTCGATCACTGGGAGGGCTCAGACAGCAAGAGCGATGAAGCGGAGCTCACCTTTGACGGAAGCATATCTCTCAAGGCAGTTTTCACAAAACGATAGGAGCGTGTTTTTATGGCAGAGACTCAGCAGAGAGACAACCCAAGGCGTCCCTATATAACGGTGCCTGCGGTGATAATTGCCGCATTTGCGATGGCACTCAATTACAAGACATTTGTTTCCACGGGAGGGCTTTACCCGGGAGGAGTTTCAGGCCTTTCAATGCTGCTGTTAAGGCTTTTTGATTCCGCCTTCGGCTTGAAGATACCGTTCAGTGCGGTCAATATCGTGCTTAATTCTGTGCCTGTGTATATAGGGTTTAAGTATATCGGCAGAAATTTCACGCTGTATTCCTGCCTGATGATAGTTCTCAACAGCGTCATCACCGACCTTATCCCTGCGCATATCGTCACTGAGGATATCCTGCTTATCGCGATATTCGGCGGTATCATCAACGGCACGGCAATGAGCATCTGCCTTAATGCCGGTGCTACCTCAGGGGGAACTGATTTTATATCGGTCTTTCTTTCGGAGAGACGAGGGATAGATTCATTTAATATCATTCTCGGGTTCAATGCGTTTATCCTGTGCATAGCAGGTATTGCCTTCGGCTGGGACAAGGCCCTTTATTCGATCATATTCCAGTATGCGAGCACGTCTATGGTAAGGCTTCTGTATAAGAAATTCCAGCAGAGCACCCTCTTCATAGTGACGCAGAGACCCAATGAGGTGTGCCGTGCTATCTATGAAATAAGCACTCACGGCGCTACCATACTTGAGGGTGAGGGCTCGTATGAACACTGTGAGAGAAACGTTGTTTATTCAGTTGTTTCAGCGGCGCAGGAGAGAAAGGTGATCAATGCCGTCAGGGAAACTGACCCCACAGCCTTTATAAATGAGGTAAAGACCCAGAGACTGAGGGGCAATTTTTATCAGCCTAAGGAAGACTGACAGGTGCTCTCACAATAAAACAAAACCGGCAAACAGCTTTAGTTACTGTCTGTCGGTTTATTTTTTTTTGTTCATTCTCTTTATCACAGCCTGAGCACTCAGCCCTGTGAAGGTGCCTGCTATACCCCCGGATACCAGCAGAAACGGCAGATAGCCGAATACCGTCCATGTTCCCATAACGGCAACTGCCGCAAATATCTGCCCGATGTTATGGAGCATTGCGCCTGCCACACTGCTCACCCAGATGTGGTCTTCATCAATTATCCTCTTTATGCAGACCATTCCCAGAAGGCACAGCACTCCTCCCGAAAGGCTGAAAATCAGCGCACTGATGTTTCCGCTGTAGACGCTTGCCAGCAGGATACGCACAAGCAGTATCATAAAGGCTTCTCCTGCCCTGTAATGATAGACGGCGTAAACGGTGATGATATTTGCAAGACCCAGCTTTACCCCCGGTATAGGCACTATATCGGGTATCTGCAGCTCGACCACAAAGATGATGAGCGCCAGTGCCGTCAGCAGAGCAAGCCTTGTCAGCCTTTGTGTCGGAGACTCTTTACGCTGCGGCATCAACATCACCCTCCGATCCGTTATCGCTGTATTTTATTATAAGCTTGTTCGGCAGGCAGACTATAGGCACACCGCTTTTGCTGAGCTTGCCTGTCTTTATGCAGGTGTGGTCGGGGCATTCAGCCTCCTTCATATATATCTCGTGATCCTTTATCGCTATCACGTTTTTCCTGCCCTTGTATTCAACAACTATCTCCCTGTCGGGCTCACGTGAGATATCGATAGTGTAAAGCACCTTGCCGCCGCTTATTATCTCGACAGTATCGCACTTGTCGGAGAGGAGCATATAGGCACTTACAGCAGCGCTTATGAAAAACACAGCCGCGATGATAATTATTACAAGCTTTTGCTTTTTATTATCCATGCCCTCACCTCCGATGATAATAGTATAACATATTATTCTGCAAAAGTAAATCAGCGTGTGTGAAAAAATCGGCGCACCCGTAGGCACGCCGTGATGATCTATTTAAGATATTCAATGCCGTTTATCTCAACGCCGCTGATATCATCAGTATTTACCAGCTTATTGAAGGTGATGTATGAGTAGGTCTCCATATAACCTGTTATGTCAGTAAAGGTGCAGTCAGTCTTATTGCCGTCTTTATCTATCAGTTTCAGGGCGTTTTTGGTACTTGAGGTATCTTCCCACATAACTTCACTTGAATAGATCTCAAATTCTGAAAGGGTTACCTTTCTGCCCTCGCTGTCATACAGATCGATGTTCTCTACATTTTTCCTGAGAGATGCTGTGGCTTCACACTCATATCTTATCGGGATATCGTTATTATCTTTCTGTCCTGTCAGCGTGCCGCTGCCGTAAAAGCTGCCGGTGGGCTCGTCTCTGCGGAAGAGGAACTTCACATCTCTTTGTGTATCTACACCTGAAAGGTCTATGCAGATGATCCGTCTGTTCTGACCTGCCTTTTCCGTGCCGTCTATATATGCATCTCCGCCCCAGTTGTTTGTTATGAACTCACCCGTATCAGCGTAAACTATCGTTACAGCGTAATCACGAAGGCTCAGTGCCTGTCCGGCTTTATCGCCGATGTGTTCAACTGTGAGCACACCGTAAGCCTGGTGACCGTCTGAGAGCAAGGTATCTACCGTAAACCTCAGATCATCGGTCTGTGCCTGTAAGTTAGCTGCCAGACCTCTTTCTTCCAGCTGTTCTCCGTTTTTGATGTAGTGCTCAACATTCTCTTTGTGGAAAAACTGATTGTACGCATATACACCCGCAGCTCCTGTCACTGCGATCGCTGCAGCTATCATAAACCCGACGAAACGTCTGCTGTGTCTTCTTGTTTTTTTAGTTGTCATAGTTTCTTTCATTTCAGCTCCCGCCTTTCTCATAACGGAGGAAAGTATGCGCTGCTGTTCTTCGTCAGTTATCTCAGCGTTCGCGCTGAATTCAGCAAATTCATCATTCAGCCTCTGCGCACCCGATGTGCTTATCAGCTCTGATAATCTTACAGGGTCGTTATTCATATCTTTTCCTCCTTCAATATCTTTCTGAGCTTGTCAAGACCCCGGGAGACTCTTGAGTTAAGTGTGCTTTCGCTCATTCCAAGCTCTTTTGCTATATCCTTGTTCTTTTGTCCGAAGTAGTATTTGCGAATGAAAATGAAGCTGTCGGGCTCGCCCAGCTGCTTTACCGCGTCTATCAGGCTGTCCTCATCGGTGCCGTTATCTGCGATGATGTTTTCAAGCTCGTTATAATCAAGAGTTTTATCTGCCTTGCTGAACTTATGAAAAACGCTTATGCAATGGCGCTGTGCGATGACCGAAAGATAACCTCTCACTGAGCGCATATCAAAGCTGTTTTTCATTCCTGCATTGTAAAACATCAGGAAAATATCGCTAACAGCTTCCTCGATATCCTCTCTTGTGCAGACCTCACCCAGCCTGACATATGCAATCTTGAGCACATAAGCACTGTATTGCTGCACGACAGCTTCCAGCCCCTTTTGAGGGTCGCGTCTTAGCATATCGAGAAGATCGTTGTCATTCATATGCAAACCTCGCTTTGTTGAAACGTTTCACTTATATAAGTCAGTGATCGAGCGTAAAATATTGCACGAATCGAATAAATTATAGCACATATTTTGTAAACATTTCATGAACGTATTTTCTTTTGCCAGACGATGTGCTATACTAAAACGGGAGGTGCGTTATGCTTTTTACTGCTATTGTGTTTTTTATCACCGCTAATATTTATATCCTGAGCGATATCCTGAACGTTGGTATCATCTTCTCTGCGATAATATGCGCGGCCTTGTTTATCATAGTCAATTTCAAGCCGTGTTTTGGCAGGCTTGAGGACAAAAAGTCACAGGCGATACGCAGCGGTGTCGCGGTGCTTGAGGCGTTCCTTATCGCGGCTGCGGGCTCTGTGGCCATGCTGATAGGCGCCATTATTATGAACTATGGTACAAAAGGGCTGATAATCAACTCTGTTATCGCTTTTCTGGTGCTAGCCATTGCTTTCTGGAACGGAATAATACGCATCTACATAAATGCGAGACAGCTCGGTATCAAATGGCGCGTTATAGGTGCTGCCTGCGGAATGATACCTGTTGTGCACATCGTGGTGCTTATGAAGCTGATCTCACTTGCGAAGCGAGAATATAAGACTGAGAACGAAAAGGAGCTCGTAAACAAAGCAAGGCAGGGTGATATGATCTGCAAAACGAAATATCCTGTTCTGCTTGTGCACGGGGTGTTTTTCAGGGATTTCAAGCATTTCAACTACTGGGGGCGCATACCTGAGCAGCTTGAAAGAAACGGAGCCGTTATCTATTACGGCGGTCAGCAGTCAGCACTCAGCGTTGCAGACAGTGCCGCAGAGCTTGCGGAGAAGATCAGGCAAACGGTCGGGGAAACAGGCTGCGAAAAGGTGAACATAATCGCTCATTCAAAGGGCGGTCTCGATTCACGCTGGGCGATATCAAACTTAGGCTGTGACAAGTATGTTGCGTCTCTCACCACTGTGAACACGCCTCACCGCGGCTGCAAGTTTGCTGATTATCTGCTCTCAAAAGCAGGTGAAGGCCTCAGGGCAAAGGTCTCGGGCGCATATAACGCTTCAGCCAAAAAGCTTGGCGATACCGAGCCCGATTTTATTGCTGCCGTTACTGACCTTACAGCCTCTGCCTGTGAGAGGATAAACGAGCAGTGCCCTGACAAGGCGGGCGTTTTCTATCAGAGCATCGGTTCACGTTCGGTAAAGGCATCGGCAGGGAGGTTCCCGCTGAACCTTTCATATCTGCTGGTAGATCATTTTGACGGGCCTAATGACGGCCTTGTGTCAGTAGATTCGATGGTCTGGGGAGAGAGCTTCCGCGAATACAAGCCTGAGGGCAGCAGGGGTATCTCTCACGGGGATATGATAGACCTGAACCGTGAAAACATCGACGGGTTTGATGTGCGTGAAGCGTATGTTGAGCTTGTGAGAGAGCTTGCTGATAGAGGATACTGAGACAACACAGCACAAAAAGCCCTGTGGATAATAGATAAGCAGCGGATCAGCTTCGCATTAAAGCGGAGTTGGTTCGCTTTTTTTGTTAAATGCGTTGTGATCTCACAGAGGAAGGTGCGCATAGATTGCGATATGCAAAGTGCTTGAATGTCAGCCGGGAGACCTGTTTGAATACACGCAGGATCAGATCTTTCGGTTATGTAGTTTCAACGCACAAAAAAGCCGCCCACCTTAACGGTGAGCGGCTTGAATTATTTAAGCGTCAGGGCGTTTAGTCATCGTCCCTCTTCTTTTTCATTACCACAGCAACTGCTGCTGCGATAGCTGCAATACCTGTCGATGCTGCAGCACCTGTGCCCGGGTTCTTGGAACCTGCGGTATTATCCGTACTCTGGTTCTTGTTGCCGTTAGCATTATCGGTGTTGTCGTTCGACGCCTTAGAGCTGCTCGAAGAATCTGTCTTTGAGCTGCTTGAACTGTCGGTATCGCTTGATGTGTCACTGGACGTATCTGAGCTCTCATCACTTGATGTATCGGGAGCTGACTCTGAGCTATCAGGAGCTGACTCTGAGCTATCAGGAGCTGACTCTGAGCTATCAGGAGCTGACTCCGAGCTATCAGGTGCTGACTCTGAGCTGTCGGGTGCTGACTCTGAGCTGTCGGGAGCTGACTCTGAGTTATCAGGTGCTGACTCCGAGCTATCAGGTGCTGACTCTGAGTTATCAGGAGCTGACTCTGAGCTATCAGGTGCTGACTCTGAGTTATCAGGTGCTGACTCTGAGCTGTCAGGTGCTGACTCTGAGCTGTCGGGAGCTGACTCCGAGCTATCAGGAGCTGACTCTGAGTTATCAGGAGCTGACTCTGAGTTATCAGGTGCTGACTCTGAGCTATCAGGAGCTGACTCTGAGTTGTCAGGTGTGTCGTGGCTGGAGGTATCATCGTCTTCGCTGTTATCAGTGTCGGATGATGTATCTGCCTCGGAGCTCTCATCAGCCTCAGAGCTGGACT
>ODAI010277324.1_pt1 | contig 10115 bp, 26 predicted proteins | sample 1539321 | NCBI WGS metagenome assembly ODAI01 (sample SAMN02144231, study PRJEB22623) | gut metagenome | biome: sheep rumen | host: Ovis aries | place: New Zealand | reverse complement strand
ATCAAACGTGTCTTTTATCAAAAGTCTCTCAGCTGATACTTGTCTTTTACAATGTATTCTTCAATGTTAATATCAACAATCGATTTAACTCTTGCTTTCTTGATTGCCTGTTCAACTGTTTCCGCTTTTATCTTTTTTACTTTATATGTATTACCAACAACATAATCAATAATGTATGTTTTCATTTAATCATCTCCTTCGTAAGTTATATGTTTTAACAATATCTTCCGCCATTGTCTCTGCATCTTCATAAGACAAATTTCCATTATTGACTTGTTCTCTGAGATAATCCCACATCAAAGCATAATCGCCATTTGCATAGACGTTATATGCATTGTTCCAAATGTCTAGTATATCTTTCATTTCGCTTTCTCCTCTCATCAAAGGCGAGTTTCATTTCGCTTAAAAACAGGGGCTGTTCCTCAAACTCCATTTAACTTCTCCGTTCCATTTTCGTTCCTGCCTTTCGGCTCCCCGACTGCATTCTTTTCATGTGTCGGCTACGGTAGTTTCTCAGAACACAGCAATAAGGCCACCAACAATGGTTTGTTCTCCGCTACCTTTGGCTTGTGAAGCACCCCTGGTATTTTTGCTTTCTTTCATAAAAGCTGTTTTTCATGCGTTTCCCTTTTCAACCATTTTCGTTTCTGGCACAGGATCATATGGTTTATATTTCCTATAACGATTAATAAATGCGATTTTATCTTCTGTCCAAGACTTATCTGCGTTCCATACTTCAACGCAATCCCACCAGACTGCCCTTACTGTTGCGGCACCCTCGCTTAATCCAGTTGACATCCAGTAAGCTACACAAGTTCCAAAGTAGTTTTCAATGTTTTCCATCTTGGCTCTCCCTTCATAAAAACATCAAATCTTTTGCCACGCTAACATTGAATGTTTGCTCGAACCAGTGCCAAATGTCGAACCGATGAGTTCCAGGTCCAAATTTTCCCCAGAAATCTTCAATGCATTCTGTATTCGGATTCATTGGAACATCACCGAAATCTTCCCAAAGTTCTTTTACGAGATCTAAGAATACATGTGGGGTTCCTTTTGATGTTACTCCATTTTCAGTTATATCAATTCGATAGGAAATTATTTCCATGTTGTAAGCCGTTTTCCATATTTTTATCGCATTCATGGCTTCCTCATACGAGAAGGCGCCATCATATGTATGCTGAGTATCCCACTCATTTCCGCGCTTGATAATAGCTACAGGCCAATATAATTTCATAAACATTATCTCCCTTCAAATAACCGTTTTATTTGTTGTCATTGCAAATTGCCGAAACATCATTTCCATCACAAAGTGCAAGTACATCATTAAGTGCGTCATAGAACAACTCATATTCTGTCGCATCAAGTGTTTCACAATAATTTTCAAATGCTTCCGCTATTGCCTCTACTTTTACACGCAGTTTGTTTTTATCCATGTTATCACCTCTCATATCTAAGACCAACAAGCATATTCATCATTCCAGTTGCAATCATCATATCCACCGCACTCATTCCGCGATGAATTGTTTTCTCAGGCTGTGCGCCTAGTTTTCCGTAGTTAATACCAACGAATTCCATTGGTACATCTCCGTATTCTTTCCGCAGATTTTGCTCTGCTTCTTCTGTGTTATTCGCCCAGGTCCCGATTTTCTTTTCATTGATGAGGTACACAAACCAAGATTTCATAAGCGTTCTCCCTTCAAATATAAACCTCTAACAACTGAAAACTGTTACTTTCTGAGGATAAAAATATTATCCTTTTCATTAGTTACATTGATGAAATCAGCAAACTGACTTTCATTCTCGTTTGCCTCATTCCATGCCTTGCAAACAGCCTCGGCATTTTTTCGTGTGGAGAAATAGCCGCCATATAAAAGACCGTTTTCTGTATGGATAAACACAAGATAAACCATATGTCTCTCCTGTATTTCTTTTGTAAAGCCGTCAAGATAAATTACACTATTTTTTATCATTTCCCTTTTCCTCCTTTTACTCGCTGTCTGATTTTCTTTAACGTATCTCCCCACATAATACATTCATGTATCACGCCATCCCTTGTAAGACCGTTTTCCCACAAGCAACCATCAGCGGAATACATTTTATATCGCTTTACGGTGCGACCGTTAAGAGGAATATAGATATCATCTTCCTTAACGGTGATACCATATTTATTTTCTAAACGAACAAAACCTTTCACTTTATTACCTCCTGTTTATCAAACTCAACATTATAGGCGGATCCATCCGGTCGAAGCCTGGCCGCCGAAATAATCCTGCCATGCATATTAGTGATAATTGCATCTCGCTGATACGTTTCAGCGGCTGCCTTTGAATTGCGGGACTGTGTAAGCTTATAAGTACCAATACCTTTAAGGAACAATTTGTATTTTTTCATGTTCTTATCCTTTCTTAATCAGGCGGAGAAATTAATCCCCGCCTTTTGTTAATAACTCAATCAATCCATTCTGTTACATCAAATGCTCTGTCGGCGAGATAAACCTCATCGTTAATGCAGTTCTCGCTGTTAACACTGCGGACGATTCCCGTGAGATCTTCGCCTGACATATTAAAGTAATCAGGTACAATTATTATCTCGTGAATCGAAGACGGCAGGATTTTATAACCGCCAACTTTATCATGAATTGCCTTTAAGAATTCTTCACAAGCCAGGATTCCGGCTCCATTTTCGCTTTCTTTTGTTGTAATGACATTCATGGGTTCCGCGAAGTCCCAATCCGCAAGAGATTTTAACTTTCTGTCACCGTTCATTATTAAACTGAACAGGTCAATGAATACGGCACTTTTAACTGTGTTTGCCTTTGCCGTGTATACATCCTCGGCTGTGTATGTACCGGGGAATACAAGATCTTCCCCGTGTTTGTATGCCACATAGAAGAACAGGCCGTTTTTAATCTTGAACGGCCTTATCTCATCAGACTTGCGGTTTTTGTAAGAACGGGCTATGACGATCAGATTTTCCTTTTTCATTGCTTTAGTTACCTCCTCAATAATAGTTGTGTATCTGGAATCATTTTCATTAACTTTGATAACTTCTCTCATATTATGTGCCTTTCCCTTTCCTTTAATTAATGGTCTGAGCCTTTCATTTCTGCATAAATCTTTTCTGTTTTCGCGTTCTGGATTTTCATCCAGTTGCGGTCATACGTCCATGCTCCGAAAAATTTACATTTAATCGGGGCGGTTTTATTTGTTAGCAGGTAAATACGATTGATATGAATATCATAGCAGTCATCCATATCCATCGTATTAAAAATCTGAACAGCTGTTTCAATAACAGGTTCTTTTACTTCTCCCTCGATTTCGTAATAAACCAGAAATTTCACGCCGCGGCCTCCTTCACGCATTCGAAATATCCGTGGTGATATCTCACATTTCCTTTGCCGAAGATTTCCTCCCGTTCCGGGAAATAATCGCAACGTTTTTTGTTGAGCTGATAACAATCTTTTTTTGTTACTCGCCCTATACCGGACTTGTTACCTTCGTAAATTGTAATAATGGATTTATTAGAAATCCCTTTTAATGTCCGAAGAACATCCAGACGGATTTCTTTTTCCATGATTACGTTTAACACGTTTGAACACAGGGATACGTCATACGTCCGGTTAAGAACTGACGCATCCGCTCGGTTGAACGGATCATACCCGAAATAGTTCTTCGGCAGATTATAATTATCGAAGAACTTTCCGCAGCCGTAGTCCAATACAGCTTCCGTTTCCTTAATCTTGCCAAAAATCATACGGTAGATTGCCGGAAGTTTTGTTGAATTGATGCTGGTATCCGCACTCGTATATTTCTGTTTCATCGCTGCTTTGCCTCCTCTAAAATCTGTTTTAATTTTCTATTCTGCTGTTCTAACATTCGCCGTGTTTCCTCTGCTTTGCGGATTATCTCGTTACATTCGTTAATGTCGAGAAGGATCCGGTTTGTGGTTTCCTTTCGTTTGTTAAACATAAAAGCCTCCTTTATACCCCGGAGGACTTTACCTCCGAGGTTTTATTGTTTCGTGTTATTCGCCTTAATGATCGAGACAACCGATTACTTTAGCGTTTTCGCTTCTGTTGAAGCACTTTTTGCACTTTTCACAGGTAACGTTATGATCCATCTTTCCGGTTTCGTTGTATGCTTTGCAGAAGGTCTGGATGAAAATACCATGAGCGGCATACTCCTCGACTCCCCAGCCGTTTTCCGGATCACTGTTTTTATCACAATACACAAATGCCTTTACGTTCGGCAGATGTGCGACTTTAAGGTATTCCTCAATTCCCTGCCCGTGCCAGATGGAAATGAGGTGAGTAAAGTTTGCAGGAACGTTTCCGTTTGTTAACTCCGGAACAACCACGTTGTATCTTTTTGTATAGATATAAAACGGGATATCCTCATGATCGGAGGCAACCTTGCACATTCCCTTGTGCTGTGTAAGGTTTTCGATTTCACCGGACTGGTCATACCTCGCGGCAATGACAGGTTTCCTTTTCCGACTGAGTGCATCGGAAAGCTGCTGGAATGCTTTTTCGGGATTATTCCGGATTGACAGCGTATTCCGAGCCTGGCCGTCAACAACTGACGGATAACGATGGCTCTTGAATACATAGCACGGAGGCCGCTTTTTGCCTTTCGTTGCTTTGCCGCAAGATTCGCAGCATCCAGCGCAGGGTCCCTTAACCTCGCCGTATTTTGTCGCAAATGTGCGGTCACTCGGAAGCGTGGACCATGTGGCAATGTTACCGACTTTTACGTTTCCTTTGAAATTCCATCTTGCATCAACGATCCTTGCATCAACGATCATAGCCATTTTTTTTATCCCCTTTTCCCTTTCTATTTTTACCGGATGCTTTCATCGAGTGGCTGCATCCACTCGAAGTTATTGGTTTCCCTGTCATGGCGCACAATCCACGTATGGACCGCCGCCGCCGGATTGTACCCAATGAGGTAATTATATTTACCTCGCTTAACAGGTCTCTGCTCCGCATGTGCCTTAAATACCCTTTTCTGAAAATTAATTGATAACATTTTGCCCTCCTTTACATTGCACCGAGGATCCCGGTCGCTAAAATGTTTAATAACATAAAGACAGGAACGGCGGTTCCGTCCCCGTCTGCAATCGCCGGAGCGCATACGCCCCAGGCAATCGCATAGAGAAAAAGTGAAAACAAGACTATCATTTTTCACCTCCCTCTAAATTAATGATGACCGTTTTCCCGTCATTAATAAATGATCCACGGCCTCCGAAACCGTCCCCGGAAATTTCGTAGTACTGATTTCCGTTGGAGAGTGTTTTCATTTCTAAGGTTGCTTTCCGCAAACAGTCTAATAACTGCTTACGAATTGACGGATTATCGGGTTTCTCCAGTTTCCGCAGAATCGCGGATGCGAGGGTTTCCGTTTTCCTCTGTCTTTTTGTTATGATGAACACATCTTTATTCCCTAATTGGAATGTGAAACCAGTTTTCATAATTTCCTCCTTTACATAAAGAATTTAATAGCCCCGACATAACGGGCATCTATGATCTGATCATCATAAACGTTAAACGGGGTTTCACTGTTGTACATCATCAGGGCGGCGAAATCGCCCTTGTTCCAGTCCCCGTCATCATCGAGCCAGGCCCATTTTCTCCCGGCTGCATCGACTACGGAGATTTTGTAAAGGCCGTTTCGCTTTGCCTTTACTTTAGTGACCATGCCCATGTGGGCATAAAATTCTTTTGGCTTGCTAATAACTTTCCCGTTTACGGGGGAAACGATCACAAGCGCGGTTAATAAGGTTACAAGAATTCTTTTTTTCATGGTTCCTCCTTATATTTGTTGTTAATTCATGGATACATTGAAGCGCACAATCATTGTTATTTGATTATGCGCTTTATCTATTCATGAATTACCTGCCGAGGAGGCGTTTTGCCTCGCTCCAGATATGGTTCTCCATAGCTTTGTCAAGGGATGTTTTAAACATTTCCCTTGTGTAGCCATAGATTTCAATGTAATCACAGGCCGTTTCATATGCGGCTCTAAGGTCAGGGAACGTGTCGAATTTACTTTTTGGATACAGCACTCACGCCACCTCCTCCATTAAGATATCCGCCGTTTCATTTACGGCGTTAATAATCTCATTGAGATCGTCCTGACTGGTATCCATCCAGAATGGAACCACAAGACGTTTGACGAGGTAACGAGTTTCCTTTTTGTCAGTACGTGGGAAACGCTCCCCGTACCTGTTGTTGATATATTCAGCGAATTTTTTAGCCATTCAGGCCACCTCCTTTTCTAACTTATCAATAATTAGTTTTGCCGTCTCACCAATTACGGAGAGATTTTTCTCAAGTTGTTTTCCAGAACGGTCAGCGGCCCAGCCTGCGACATATCCGAATGAATACTCGGAGGTGTCGATCCCCAGGAAGTTGCAAACAATGAAAGCCACGCTTTCCGCTTGCAGTTCCTTTGTTTCGCGGGTTTCCTTTTCCATTTTTCCGCCCTTGCAATGCAAGATTGAATGAGCGGTTTCATGGATTGCCGTTTTGATAGCGTGAGCCTCCGGCAATCCGTTTTTAATTACAATCCTGTTTTCCGTATGGCTGTAATAGCCATTTGCTGCTCCGTCTATTTCCTCGAAGACAACCGGAACCGGGGCCACGTTTTTAATTCCGTTAATAATCTCAGAATAGTTATTAACGGAAAAATCAATCTTATTCACCAGCGAGGGGACCGGATCCCCGTCTGTTTGCGAGATATCAAAGACGGATCCGGTTGTGAAAAACATCCGGGAAAATTCCTCCTCCTCGCCTGTTTCCTCATTTTGCTTTTTGAACTTTTTCGGGGCAGGTACAAAAACTTTCATACCTTTTTCGCCCCTCTTAACGTGTCTGCCCTTTTTGCCCCAGGCATCGTATGAGGCGCAAAGAGTAGCGGCCGGGTTTTGCATCATTATTAGAATTGTGTTTCTAACACTATAATGATGGAATCCGGAAAAGAATTTTAAATACTCCGCATACTTTGCGGAGGTGTAAACGCTGGCCACTCCCTCTTTTAAGAGGGTTTCGGCCTGTTCAAATTTTGCAGCCTTTTCGGCGGCCCAGGCCTTTTTGTCTTCCTCTGTGAAACTGCGTTTCCATTTTGCCATAATACTTCCTCCTGTTTATCAATATTAATGAATGAATTTATGTTTACATCTATGCCGACAATTTGCGTTATTCCTGTCAGATTCCCGGCATAGTCTAAACATAAATTTCCCTATTTTCCGCAATAGTCGCGGATTACTCGGAAAGCTGCGGAATATTTCTTTCCCGTTTCCGCCGCTCTTCCGGTTTTCAGGGCCAGACCCTCAACATCATATGGGACTAAAAAGTCCCTGCATAAAGTGTGGATTTCGTAGTTCCAGAAACGCTCCATGTTATTTTTTCTCATAATTATTTCCTCCTTAAATATTTAAACAGTCAAAATAACATTGCTCCCCCGTCTACGAGTGAACAATAGACGAGGGTTAATAACACAACAATAACAAAGAGAAAACAATCTTTTCTCATGTTATGCTATCCCCTTGCACTTCATAGGAACAAGAGGATCCGGAATATTCCAGACCCTCCCGTTTTTAGTGAACATACATATTATTTGTCGTTGATGATGATCGGAATATTAACAATAAACTTTTTCTCGTCCATTGCTATTTCTCCGGCCTCATCGCTGACATGCGCGAAACTGCCCGAAAAGCGGAACTCGCCGGAACCGTATTCGAGGCATATTTCAATATAATACGTGCCGTCCACATTCCTATGAATGTGTAACATGAGGGGATAACCTCCTCTCCCCGGGATCTGCCCCCGGTTATTTGTGAGTTATGCAGTCATACTCACATATAAGGTAATAAACGGGTTATTAACTTATATCTGAATACGAAAGTTAATAAACAGAAAAAGGGGGGACCATGACAGAATCACAGTCCCCTTTTGACGAGTTACACGCGACCCAGGGACTTACACCCTATGATGCGGCCCTGGGCATCGCGGACGGACTCATTCGGAATGAATACGTCCGGACGGTCCATACAACGGGAAGCAACGAGGGAAGACACGACATAAATCGTATCATCCGCCGGAGCCGGGAGTCCCTCCACCTCCCCGTACTCGGTGACGGTTTCGGGGATCAGTTTAAAACCGGTCTCCTCCTCCGGAGCATACACAGCGAAGTGTCTGCCCGTTTTGACAGTTCTCGCGCTAACACGCGCAAGCTGCCCGGAAGGAGCAACCGCAAGGACAGGAGTGCCGTCCTCGTTGACAAAGTTTATGCTGTGCGGGGTAAGATTAATTATTGTCATGTTATACGCCCTCCTCTGGCGTTTCACAATTTGCCGGGACCATTCCCGTTGCCCACTCCTCGCCCCGTGGAGGCTTGTGATATGAGGAGTTAAGGCAGTTTAACGTCATGCCTCGGGACGGAACTATTAAAAGGCCCAGACCCCGGCCTTTTTAAGGATGCGGGCCTCTTTGGGAGTCCATTCTCTATGTGTATCTATCCACCCGTTGCGAGTGGTAAACCTTGACATAATCCATTCTCCCCGACCTCGGAGCGCGGCGGCCACCCTGTCAAGGCTGCCGACCGTTATGCATCCGGCATTGACACCGAGGGTTATTCCCCTGTATGAAAACTCATACAAGTATTCATTACGGGGGCCATTGTAATATTCAGTGATTGCAATGCAATCACCGAACGGTTTTTCTTTAATGGCGCAAAACGCGCCACCGTTGAAAACGAGATCCATTACGTTGACATAACTTTTCTTCATAATTTTCCTCCAATGGCTTTTTAGGGCTTAAGCCTAACCCGCGGATTTTGTTTTACTGCGTTTATACGCAGGTATCAGAACACAAACATTTTTTTGTGTTCTCATATCTGTATACAAACAGATACCGGACGGAACCGGAGCCACTTTTTACTTGTTGAAAAAAGCCCCAGCTGGATTCCCGTCTGCAAGTACAGGATTACCAATGTTTTGCCGTCATAGCTTGCAACAATGACAACAACCGAGGCTAACAATTCATTAACCGGATTTTGTCAGAATCCGGAATAGTGACTATTACTGACTTTGACGGAGTCAGGGATTTTTTGCGAAAACCCAAAACGACTGTCTGAACCTGCGACAGGGTCATAACTTGCGACAGATAGCAAGTGCCTGGAAGTGTGGCCGGACTCCACCCGTAAAGCAAATTTGTGTCATTCCGCACTTTACGGTATGCGGTCAGAATTGCCGTTTATACATAAATGACCCTCCTGATTTTTGGTTTATTAACTACTTTCCTGCTATCCACACTCCCCGCCGTCCACTTCGAGCGAGTGAGTGCGTAGCTATGCAGGATTGACAGGTTGACGGCAACAAAAAAGGAACCGGAGGAACTTGCATCCTCTGACCACACTGTAAATATTTTGTGGTTCGGTTCCTGAAATGAGGCTATACAAGTGTTACTGTATAGCCTCGTTTACGGAGTTTTTCCGCGCCGGACCTTGTGAGAATCCGGACTGTGGAAAAACTATAGTTGTCAGTGACGAAATACTTTTTCATTGTCTACCTCCCGAACTGAAAAAGGGCGGAATATCCGCCCCCATTGTTTCGTGTTATTCACCTTTATTAGATATTCCATTCAGAAATATCAGACTTCTTTGTTTTCACAACTTGAATTTTTTGTTTTTTCGCCTTTTCGGCGGCCTTTTTGGCCTTTTCCGCCTCTTTTAAGGCCGCCTTTTCGAGTCTGTTTTTAAATCTGATTTTAGCAGACTCCGCTTTTGTCCCTGTTATATCGAGAACATTTATATCTCTATACACGTTGTACAGGGCTGCCCAAAAAGCATTTTTGAATGTGGTATATGAAACACATTCAATCTGTTTTCCTGTTGTAGTTACGACTGCTTTAGAAGCGGCACGCACTGCAAAACAATTGGAAATAAGGTCATACTCGCAAGCGTAAAGTGTGGGCCTGCGAAAACCCTCAACCATCTCATAAACCTGTTGCATAAGGTTCACGAGATTTTTACATGCCTCACCCCTGGCATTTTTGTCTGACTTCGTTGAGGCATTCTCAAAACTTTTATACTCCACGAGTGACCAATACATTTTCT
>ODAI012433127.1_pt1 | contig 10116 bp, 11 predicted proteins | sample 1539321 | NCBI WGS metagenome assembly ODAI01 (sample SAMN02144231, study PRJEB22623) | gut metagenome | biome: sheep rumen | host: Ovis aries | place: New Zealand | reverse complement strand
TTTTTTTAAAATTAAATAAAGTGAGGTTTATTATATGAAAAAAGTTAAAAAAAATCAAATTGATATTATTGATTTTCTACTTAATTTTATGAATTTAAGTAGAACTAAACAATATGAAGTTATTAATGAATTACGAAAGCAAAGGGATTCTATATGATTTCTACATCTTCTTGCAAAGAAAGTCTTAATCCTTTACTTATTTGTAAATGGTTTAAATATAAAATAGATTTTGCTAAATCTCATCCTGATTATTTTATGCCTGATGGTCTTGTTGTTTTTACAGGTCCACAGGGGAGTGGTAAAACTTTAAGTGCCGTTAATTATTGTGAGAATATTTTAAAATCATATCCTAAATGTATTTTAGTGACTAATTTAAAATTAAAAAATTTTCCTTTTGATAAAACTAGGGTATTTCATTTTAATAATGGTGATGATTTAAGTCGTTATAATAATTGGGAGTATGGTGTTTTATTTTTAATTGATGAAATACAATTATATTTTAATTCATTAGAAAGTAAAAATATTAATCCTGATGTTATGGTTCAAATATCTCAACAAAGAAAGCAACGTAAACATATAGTTTGTACTTCTCAAGTTTTTGGTCGTATGGCTAAGCCTTTAAGAGAACAATTTTCTAGTGTTATAGTATGTAAAAATTATTTTGGTTTTCTTCAACTTAATAAATTAGTTGATAGAGATAGTTTAGAAGAAACTGATTCTAGTAGTGGAACTGAAATAAAAGGAAAAGTTAAGAAAAAATTTTTTTGGATTCATAATCCTAAATTTTATGGTAAATATGATACTTATTATGTAATTAAAAAGAATAATTTTATTGCCGAAGAAGAAAAAAGAATAGGTATATATGGTACTGATGAACAAATATCTGTTAATTTTAATAGTAAAAAATCTTTATTCAAAGGAGAGTGATAATAATGGAAATATATAATCAAGCTTTAAATTTAACTTTATACTTTTTAGCTTTATCTTTTCCTGTTTCTTTAGTTTTCTATTTTAGTAGAAATATTATAGCTAGTTTTCTTGGTGTTGTTTTTGGAAAGGATATTAGTTTTTAATGTTGTTAGTTGACAAAGTTCGTTTTTCTATTTTAGCAATATCTATTCCTATGATTTTTTCTTGTTATATTAGAAATAAAAAACGAAAGTAGGTGTTTTTGTGATTTATTATTATGTTTTTAGTGTTCGTTATGTTAATGGTAATAGATATTTCATTGTAAATTATTTAGTAGATTTTAGTGAAATAGCTTTGTTTATTTATTATTTAGATAAGAAACATAAAAATAATTATGTTATTTGTAATATTCAAGATTATCATAAATATCGTGGTACTCATATTTTTAAGGAGTGGTGTTATGTTTAAAAAAAATAAATTATTAATATTTATATTTACTTTATTTTCTATTTTTTTAATTAGTGATAGAGTAGAAGCTTTAAGTTATAATGTTAATGATGTAGATTATCAAGTTAATAATATAGAAAGTTTTAGGGACTGGTGTTATTTTTCTAATATTAAAGGTAAGATAACTGACGGTTTTGTTATAGGACATAAAGATAATATGTATTATTGTGTTTTTGGCTATCGTCTTGGTAATTGGCTTTCAATTTATAAAAGAACTAACTCTATTTATTTATATAATACTGATAGTCATCGTTATATTTCTTTATTTTATATTTCTTATAATATTTCAAATGATGTTTTAACTTCTCCAACTTCCGTTCAAAATCCATCTGTTTATAATGTTGATTATTCTAATAAAGATATTTTTGATTATGATAATCATGATACTTTAATTTTTAATTCTAATTTTTCTAATACTAGTATTGAAAGTAAATATGAAAATGTTATCTATTATGATATTAAATATTATTTAAATAATGAATTATATGACACAATTACAGTAGAGGGTGGTTCTTCTCATACTTTAAAAAATAACCCTGAATATAATAGCACAAATCAATATTGGAGTGGTTGGACTTATGATAGTAATATTGATTTATCCAATATTACTAGTGATGTTAATATTTATGGTACTATTAGTGATAAACCTATTTATAAAATTAATTATTATATTAATAATGAACTTTATCATACTGATAATGTAATAGAGGGAGATAGTTATGATGAATTTTATACTTTTACTGATTATAATTCTTATACTCATACTTTTAGTGGGTTTACTTATGACAACAATATTGATTTTAGTAATGTTAGACAAAATATAGATATTTATGGTACTTTAACTGAAAAAGAAAAATTACCTGTTTATGTTGATTTTCCTATTACAAAAAAAGAATTTTATTCTTTAGAGTTTATGTTAGGTATATTAATAACTATGCTTATCTTAAAATGGTTTTTTCCATTTAAAATGGGTGGTGATTATAAATGAGAGTAAATATTAATTTTATACCTAATCATAAAAAAATTAAAAAACTATTCATAATGTTATTATTTATGATCATATGTTTTTTAATTCATAGCTGTGAAGTTAAAGCTTTTTCACTAGAACAAGTACCTGATTTTCTTAATGATTATAATGATTATTATATGTCTTGTAATAATGGTATTTCTCATGATAATGGTTCTTCAAATTTAAATTGTAATTTTTTAGGAGATAACCCGTCTAATAGTTCTAATAATATGTCAGTTTTTTTTACAGGCTATTTAAATACTTGGACTATGTTTACTCCTTATGTTGCTCAATTTAAATATAATGATACTATTCAACTTTATTTTTCTAATTCCCCATTGTCTTTAAAATGTTTTAAAGGTAATGGTAATGTTGATTCATGTTATTTTGGAACTTATAAAAATGGTGTTTTTAGTAAACAAGTTCCTAATAATATAAATACTTGGTTATCACGTTTAAGTGGTATGTATAATAATCAGTCTATTAATTTTTTTTATGTTAATGAGGGTGGTTCTTATCCTCAAATTATGGCTCATTTAAATAATAATGATAATAAATATTATTTTTATAATTCTAATATTCAAGTTAAAGATTTAATAAAAGCTAATTATGATGTTTATTATATTAATGATGATGTTAATATTTATAGTGATTATAATTTTGTTAATTGGTCTAGTTATGAGGAATTTGATGAAACTGATAATAAAAATTGGTTTCAAAAGATAGTAGACGGTATTATTAATATTCCTCATGTAATTATTTCTTCTATTAGAAATGTAATTAATGTTCTTGGTAATATAGTTTCTTCTATAATTGATGGCATAAAATCTATTTTTATTCCTGATATTAACATGGCTACTGATACTTTAACTTCTGAATACTCTTATTTACAAAATCGTCTTGGTTTTTTAATGTATCCTATTACTTTAATAACTGATTTTGCTAATAGATTTTATAATATACCTGATACAGGTAATGCAGTTTTTACTATTCCAAATGTATCTTTTATGGGTGTTAATTTTATTAATACAACTTCTATAGATTTATTTAATATTGTTAATCAAGAACAAATTTTTTCTTATATTTATAATATTTATAGAGTAGTTGTTTCGGGTCTTGTTGTTATATGGCTTGGCAAGTTAGCTTATTTAAAATTTAATGAAACGATAGGGGATGATAACAAATGATATTTAATATATTGTTAACTATAATGTTAGGAATAATAAATTTATTATTTTCTTGGGTTCCTGTTTTACCTGATGTACCTGTTGCTATTTCTAATGCTATTACTGATTTTTTTGATTTATTATTTTCTAATAGTGGTCTAGTTTCTTTTTTCTTACCTATGAATTTGGTTAAAATTGCTTTGCCTATTGCTATTATTTTGTTTAATTTTAAGTATATTTATAAAATGGTCATGTGGTTGATTCGTAAATTACCTTGGGCTATACAGTAGCACTTGTTTGTCATTGACAAACAGTGCTTGTTCTTGCAAAAATCATATTTTTGCTAATTGTTATATATTAGCAACGTGTTGCTAAAAATCGATTTATCGATTATAAAAAAGAGGAGTGAAGTCCTCAAAAAAGAGGACGAGAGGCAGTTTTGCCTCTTGGTTAGAGTAGGGGGGTACTACGACACCCCCCTATGGGTGACGTGTGACAAGTATTAAAAAAAGGAGTTGATTTTTTATGAAAGGTAGAAGTTGGGCTTTTGTTATGTATCCTGAAAGTATGCCTCTTAATTGGTTTGAATTGTTAGAACAGACAGGTTTACCGTTTGCAATTAGTCCTTTACATGATAAGGATATTAATCCAACTGGTGAAGAAAAAAAACCTCATTATCATGTAATTTGTCAATATGGGAATCCAACAACTCAAAAAAATGTTAAGGATAATGTTTGTTCTTTAGTAAATGCTACTATACCTATAAAGCTTGAAAGCATTAAAGGTATGTATCGTTATCATCTACATCTTGATAACCCTGAAAAATATCAATATGATGATAGAGACAGGATATTTATTAATGGTTTTGATGTTTCTAGTGTAAATGCTTTAACTCAAACTGAAGTTGATAAAATTACTACTAACATTTTAGCTTTTATTGATGATAATAATATTACTGAATATTGTGATTTACTTTATCAATTTAGAGTTAATGATTTAAAAAATATGTTAGATGTTGCAAAATCTCATACAATATTATTTAATACTTATATTCGTTCTAAGCGCCATAAAAGGTCATTAGAACAAGTTTAGTATTGGTTCGTATAATTAATGTTATGTCTACTTGTATAAATTAAAAAATATTCTATAGTTATAAAAAAATATATCCTATTATAATATATTTAACAATATTAATATACTATTATTCCATTATTAATAATAAGATTTAAATTAAGATTAACAATTATACATGAATCTAAATTTCGATTTAAATTATAATCTTTAATTCTAATTCGTTATTATATAAATAAAATTATATTCTCAATTTATAGACATTTCTATTTTAAATCGAGAATCAAAAAGATGGATGATTATCCACCTCGATTTAAATTTTGATATATCTATTTTAACTTAAATTAAGCTACTACTCCTCTATTCTAATTTAAAATTAAAATAGGGGAAGTGTATTAAAAAATAATAGTATAGTTAATTATTAATACCATTCTAATTTAAATTAAAATATACATACTAATATAATTATCCATTTCAAATTAATATAGAGTATCTTTAATATATATTAATTTAAAAGATTAGTTATAAACAGCTAAAAATATTTTTATTAACATCCCCTATTTTCATATAAAAAAAGAGAGTAGATCACTCTACTTCCCCTACTTTATTTTAATTTATCTAAGAAACTTGTACCAATGAAAGTTTTTTGTACTTCAAAATTATCAGCAATAGTAGCTCCAATATCAGCCATTGAATCTAATATATCTAATTTCTTTGGTTCTTTTAAGTTTCTGCCATATATTATAACTGGTACATTCTCTCTAGTATGATGAGTTCCTGGAAGTGATGGATCACAACCATGATCAGCAGTTATTATTAATAAATCATCTGTTTCAAGTCTATTTAGAATCATAGATATTTCGACATCAAATTCTTCAATAGCTTTACCATAATATTCTAAATCACGTTTATGGCCATAATTATCAAAATCATTTAAGTTAACTGCACATAAACCAGTAAAATTCTTGTTCATAATATCACCAAGTTTATTTAAAGCTTCACTATTGTCTCTTGCTTTAATAACTTTAGTAATACCTTCATAATCAAATACTTCAGCTATTTTACCAATCGAAATAACATTATAATCTTTTTCACTTAAGAAATTCATAACACTCTTAGTAGGAGGTTTAATAGCATAATCTTGTCTTTCATTTGTAAATTTAAATGTCATAGGACTATTACCAGTAAAAGGACAAGCTATAACTCTACCAATTTTCCATTCTTCTCTCATAGTGATTTTTCTAATCTTTTCAGCATATTCATACAAAGTACTAACTGGAATACTATCTTCATGAGCAGCAATTTGTAAGTTAGAACCATTAGAAGTATATACTATTAAAGAACTAAATTCCATTTGTCGTTCACCTAATTCTCTAATTATTTCATTACCACTGCAATTCTTATTACCAATAACTCTTCTTCTAGTAATAGCTTCTATTTGATCTAATAATTCCTTAGGAAATCCTTTTTCAGTAAAAGATTTAAATTGAATATCATTTTTAACACCCATTATTTCATAATGACCATTCAATGTATCTTTACCAGGATTATTAGGTCTAGCTATAGTATAATACGCTTCAACATTTTCATTTTGATCCATATTAATAGTATTTAAAAAACCTAATTTTTTTAAATTAGGAACAAATAAATCATAGTTTTCTTTAATATGTCCTAAAGTATTGCTACCATTATCACCATAATCATTTGCATCTTGTGATTCCCCTACTCCTAACGAATCTAAAATTATTAGGAATATTCTTTTAAATCTCATTATTCTTCCTCCTTATTTCTAGGATGATAATTATTATAATCTTCTCTAACCTTTTTATTAGTAATATGTGTATATATACGAGTAGTTGATATATCACTATGTCCTAACATTTCTTGTATTACTCTTAAATCAGCTCCATACTCTAATAAGTGAGTAGCGAAACTATGCCTTAAGGTATGAGGTGATACATTAGAATTTAAGCCCTGTTCTAAAAGCATATTTTTTAATATTTTAAAGAATCCTTTTCTAGTTAAATTATCTCCATTCTTATTTAAAAATAATTCTTTGGTATTCTTATTCTTTAATAAATCATTTCTAATTTTTAAGTAATTATTTAAAGATTCAATAATATAATCATTTATTGGAACAATTCTTTCTTTATCTCCTTTACCAACACATCTTAATGTAGCATTAATAATATCAATATCATTTAATGTAAGACTTAAAAGTTCACTTATTCTAAGTCCTGTTCCATACAATAATTCTAGCATACATTTATTTCTTATGTCAAACGGTGTATCTCCTTTAATATCAAGTAATTTGGTAACTTCATCAACTGTTAATACATTAGGAAGCTTTTTAGTAACATTAGGTCTTTCTATACTCTTAGCTACATTTTCTTTAATATATTCATTTTGAACTAAAAATTTATGATAATTCTTAATTACAGTAAGATGATGAGCGATAGTTTGAGGAGTTAAATCTTTTTTCCTTAAATCTTCTAAAAAATCAGTTACATTTTTTCTAGTTATATCATTAATATTAGTTATATGTTTTTTACTTAAATATTCTAAATATTTCTCCAAAGTATTACTATAAGTATCTTTAGTGTTTTTAGATAAATGTAATTCAGATATTAAACTGTTAACATATTCACTTATTGTTTCATCTATTCTCATATAACCACCTATAAATATTATATCATAAATTAGCTAACTTGATTTAAATTATAGCTTATGATAGAATTGAAACGGTGAATATAATGAAAAAAATCTTTAAAAGCAAAAATATAATATATAATATAATTCTTATTATTTTAGCACTTTTACTAATGCTTTTAATGACTAGAGATAATCATATATATGGTTCTGATATAGATTGGTTGAGACAACATGTATCTTTTCCTGAATATTTTAGAAATTTATTTTATAATAATCATAATCTATTACCTAATTTTAGTTTTAATTTAGCTGGTGGACAAAATATATTTTATTTTGCATATTATGGCTTATTATCGCCAATAATTCTGTTATCTTACATATTACCATTTATTAAGATGGAAGACTATATTATAATAAGTAGTTGCTTAATAGTTATAATATCTACAATTATGTTCTATTATTTATTAATAAAAGATAAATATACAAAAGAAACATCATTATTTATATCTATATTATTTTTATTATCCAATGGCTTCTTATTTCACAGTCATAGACATATTATGTTTATGAATTATATGCCATTTTTAATATTAGGTTTATTTGGAGTTAACAATTATATTAATAAGAAAAAAAGCTTATTATTAATTATTAGTATAGCATTAATGATAATAACTAGTTATTATTTTAGTGTTATTGGATTAGTAACTATATTCTTATATTATATTTATAAAATAGACAATTTTAATATTAAAGAAATATGTTTATTTGTATTAAGAATGTTAATTGGAATATTTCTAGCAAGTTTCTTCTTATTACCAACTATTTATGTTGTTAAAAATGGTAGAAATAGTGAAGAAATTAATATTTTATTAAAGTACTTTATACCGCAAGTAAATAGTAAGTTTTTATTATATGATGCATATGGCATTGGAAGTGTTTCTATTATATGGATTAGTTTAATATATAATATAATTTTTAAAAAGAAAAATATAAGATTAGTTAGTATTCTTTTATTTGTTTTAATTATCTTCCCTATTATAAATTTATTACTTAATGGAGGATTATATTTAAATGGTAAAGTATTTATTCCTTTAACACCCTTATTTTTAATTTTAACAGCAAATATGATAAATTATATTAGAAATAATAAAACAAGCCTTATTTGGCTTAATATTAGTATTTTAATAAGCATTATATTTATTAAATTTAATTCTTTAACATTATACATATTAATAGATATATTTATTACTCTTATTTTATTAAATTTATATTCTATTTATAAAAAGAAATATATCTTATTACCAATTGTATTAATAGCTCTATCTAGTTCAATAATTATAAATAATAACGATAAATTATTATTAAAAGATGATTTAAATAGTAGAAGAAATATTATTAATCTAAATGTATCAAAATACTTTGATAAAGAAAATTATAAATATCGTTATCATGAAGATACAGCAAATAGTAATTTAATTAATTATTCTTATGCTAAAGATGATTATAGAAGTACTATATATTCATCTACATCAAATATATCTTATATTAATACATTTAATAATTATTTTAATAATAATGATCGTTATAGAAACCTCTTAATGGTAAATCAAACAAATAATATATTTTTTGATAGATTTATGGGAATTAAATATTTATTAAAAAAAGATAATATTCCATATGGTTATAAAAAAATAAAAGAATTTAAAGATTTAACATTATATAAAAATAATAATACCTACCCTATTGCTTTTTCTAAGACAAATTTATTAAGTTTAAATGATTATAATAAACTTAAATTAAATGAAAAATTAGAAGCATTTAATAATAATATAATTACAACTAATATTACATCAAATCCAAATTTAAATTTCATTTCAAAAAAAGTAAATTTAGAACATACTATATCTAAAATTAATAATATAACCATAAGTAAAGAAAATAATAAATATATAATAAATAGTACTAATTCAGGAAAACTAGTTTTAGATTTAAATAAACCAATTATAAATAAAACATTAATAATTCGTTTTAGAATGAATAAAACTAATAGCTGTCCTAATGATTCAATAATAAGTATAAATGGAATTAAAAATGTATTAACATGTTCTGAATGGAAATATTTTAGTAATAACTATAATTTTGATTATGTTGTTAACTCTAATGAAGAAATAAATAATCTTGATATAAAGTTTAAAAAAGGAACATATGTTATCTCTGATATTTTAATTTATGAAATAGATAATAGTTTCTTTAGTAATAATGATATTATACCTTTAAAAACTGATAATAATAGTTATAAAGATAATAGTATTCATGGAACTATTAATCAATTAGAAGATGGATATTTTATATTTACTATTCCATATGATAAAGGATTTAGTATTTATTTAGATAATAAAAAAATAAGCTATGAAAAAGTAAATAATGGTTTTATTGGTTTTCCTATTAATAAAGGATATCATGATATAAAATTAGTATTTGAAGCCCCATATTATAAAGAAGGAAAAATAATATCTATAATTACTTTAGTTAGCTTAATACCACTAAGTATATATGAAAAGAAAAAGAATAAAGTAAATTAACTTTATTCTTTTTTTACATAAATTTTTGCATTGATTTCATCATTTGATTAACTTGTTTTTGACTTGGTGTTCTGCCCATTTGAGTCATTAAAGTTTTAATCATTTCTTCATTTATTGGTGGATTTTTCTTTAAATATTTTTCCATATATTTTCTAGCTATAAAAAACCCAATTACAACCCCAATAATCATTGGAATTAATAATCTTAATATATCTACAAC
>ODAI012339674.1_pt1 | contig 10116 bp, 12 predicted proteins | sample 1539321 | NCBI WGS metagenome assembly ODAI01 (sample SAMN02144231, study PRJEB22623) | gut metagenome | biome: sheep rumen | host: Ovis aries | place: New Zealand | reverse complement strand
ATTACAGAGAGAAATTACAGTTATAGGAAATCCGAGGGTTTATAAGGCTCTCAAAAATGAATTGGCAAGGGTACTAACAGAGTTACAGCGTATAGTTGTCGGTGATGTTTCGGAGGAATTACTTGAAACAATTGAGCTTATAACCTTTACGCTGAACGGACTGAAGGAGGACAGCTAATGGGTAGAGAAAAAGAAATGACTGCTCCGATTTCATCTGTTGGCGCAGATGAGGAACAGCCAAATGCTAAAAGCAATGCTATTATAGCAGAATTTGACGAAAATTGCAACATATCAGATGAAAGTTTTGAAGAAATGCAGCGGGAACTGATTTATTCACAAAACCCGTTTTATCTGAAAACAGTGCAGATGAACAAGTTATACGATACCGTATATCAGAGTAAGCCGCCGATTATAGACGGCTTACTCTATCCCGGTACATACCTGTTCGCAGGCGCGCCGAAGATTGGCAAGAGCTTTCTGATGGCGCAGCTTGCGTATCATATCAGTACAGGCACGGAGCTTTGGGGATATTCGGTACGCAAGAGAACGGTTTTGTATCTCGCATTAGAGGATGATTACCGCAGATTGCAGGAGAGATTTTACAGAATGTTCGGTACGGAAAGTACAGAAAATCTGTATTTGTCCGTAACGGCAAATCAGCTTGGCGGCGGTTTGTATGAGCAGTTAAGCGAATTTATAGCAAAGCATTGCGACACGGGCTTGATTATTATAGACACGCTCCAAAAGGTCAGAGAGGGCGGGAACGATAATTACAGCTATTCAAGTGATTATGAAATTATCAACAGCCTAAAGAAATTTACGGACAGATACGGAGTATGTTTGCTTATAGTTCATCATACACGCAAGCAGCATTCGGACGATAGGTTTGATATGATTTCGGGCACAAACGGTTTGCTCGGAGCAGCGGATGGAGCGTTTATGCTTCAAAAGGAGAAACGCACAAGTAATGTAGCCGTACTTGAAGTGTCGGGTAGGGATCAACAAGACCAAAAACTGTATCTTGTGAGGGATATGGATAAGCTGATATGGAATTTGGAAAAGACGGAAACAGAGCTTTGGAAAGAACCTCCCGAACCTGTTTTGGAAAAGGTGGCTGAATTTATTACAGAGGAAAATCCGACTTGGCTCGGCAGTCCTACGGAGCTTGTGCAGGCTCTCGGTATGGATATTCAGCCCAATACATTGACATTGAAGCTCAATGTCAATGCGGGACGGTTGCTCAATGATTATGGAATAAGATATTTGAGCAAGCGTACCCATGACGGCAGACGAGTGAGCTTTGTGCTTGAGGGAAAGCAGTAAGCGTGACGATGTGTGACGGTCGTGTCGGTCTTTTCGATAGTGGGTGCGGTGTGCAAAACACCGTCACCATCGTCACAGACCGACACGGATTTGCGGAACGAAAGTGAAGCAAATCAGTGTATGAGCGCAGCGAATACACATCGGCGTGAGCCGATACGCCCTCTGCAAGAGCGCAAACAGCCACAGGCTGTCAGCATTTTTGATAGGACACTGTCAAAAGTGCTTTTGAGTTACTCTTGACAAGAGTAACAGAACCCTATGTTCGCTGACGCTCATAAAAATAACAGCAAAGGAGTGACAATTATGGGATGAAGCGTACTATCAGCTTTATGGTCGGCAAAGGCTCACAGCGTCATAACAACCGCGATTTTGTAGCCGAGAATGTTGACTCGGAGCGCACACCGAACAATATTACATATTGCAATGAAAATATCAAAGATGTTTACCACGAGCTGTTTGATGAGGCTCTTGAAAAATATAACGCCAAGCAGACAAGAAAGGATAGGGTGATAGTCAACTATTATGAGAAAATCAGGACTGGCAAGCAGGAAAAGCCATTCCACGAGGTTATTGTTCAGATTGGAAGAATGGAGGACACACACGCAGCTTCAGAGAATGGTCAGCTTGCCAAAATGATACTCGATGAGTATATGAAAGGATTTGCAGAGCGAAATCCGAATTTGAGAGTATTTTCGGCACATCTGCATATGGACGAAGCTACACCGCATTTGCATATTGACTTCGTACCGTTCACGACAGGCAGCAAGCGAGGGCTTGAAACAAGGGTTACACTCAAAAAGGCTCTTGAAGCGCAGGGGTTTGTCGGAACGGGCAAGAGAGATACAGAGTGGAACAGGTGGGTTGAAGCCGAAAAGGAAAAGTTGTCAGAAATAATGTTTGAACAAGGTATTGAGTGGGATAAGCTCGGCACACATAATCCTCACAGAACTGTTGACCGCTTCAAGCTGGAGAAAATGGAGGAACGCTATGATGAACTTGAAAAGGAATGTGCATTCGTCGAACAGCGTATTAAAAATTACAAGCGGTCAGAGGAACAAGCATTGGAACAGACGAAAACTATTGAAACTGAAACCGCATTACCCGAACCGCAACCGTTTATGTCGGCAAAGGCTTACAAGAAAAAGATAGAGCCGATTTTCAAAAAGCTGATTGGTATAATAAAAACACTTGCCCGCAAGGTTTATGAGCTTCAAGGTGATAACAGGCTGCTCCGGCAGGAAGCAGAGGGACTGCGGGTAAGCAATAACAAACTAAAATCACAGCTTTGGGATTATCGTGTTAAAAATTCCAAAATGGAGGTGGAGCTGAGAAAATTCGATAAAATCAAAAAGTATTTCGGAGCCGAAACAGTAAAGAGGTGGCTCGATGAAATCAAGAAATCAAGGCAAAAGAAGAAAACAAGAACGGAGGAAACAAGATGAACAAAATCAATTACACAAATGTTGGAGATTACAAACTGCCAAATCTCACTGTAACGACAAAACAGTACCATATAGGCAAATACGGTATGCTGCATCGCACATTCATAAAGCAAAATCACCCCGCGTTCTACACAACAATGCTTATGAAGGGAACACTGCTTGAATATCTTGAACAGATTGACCACAAGGCTCAGAATAGGGTTGATGAACTCATTGTAGAAAAAGCAAATGAGCAGGGAATAACGGAAGCCCTCAAAGCCGAAAACCAAATGCTTTGGGTTGGTCTGATGAACAATATCAAACATCAGGCAGAGGAAATCGTATATAAAGAGATTGTGTATAACAGAATAGCGATGAAATAAGCTCAAATCCCTGCCGCCAGTGCAATGACGGCAGGGATTTTATTGTCGAAAGCGGTTGACGAACCAGTAATTTTTGGGTATAATATAAGATAGGTTCATATAGAGTTTTCGTAGATTTTGGATAATGTCCTGTTTATAGGACTTTGTCCTATATATAATTTTACCATGGGGAACCATGGAAGGAGGTGTCTGCAATGAATAGTGTGTTAAATTCAAAATCGACAACATACAAGACTTCTTTTATCAACAATCGCAGATACTTGGGGAACAAATATAAATTACTGCCTTTTATAAAAAGCGTAGTTGATAGAGAGTGTGAAGATATAGAGAGCGTGGCAGATATCTTTGCGGGAACGGGCGCGGTATCTTCAGCATTCACAGATAAGACGATAATAACAAACGATTTAATGTATAGTAACTATATATGTAATTATGCATGGTTTGGAGATGAAGAATACAATCAACAGACAATTATTGATTATGTGGTATATTATAATTCTCTTTCTGACCTTGCCGATAATTATATGACTGAAAATTTTGCTGACACTTATTTCAGCTATGAGGATTGTGCTAAAATAGGCTTTATAAGAGAAGATATAGAAAATCACTACCTAAATGGAGATATTAACGGACGAGAGAGAGCAATCTTAATTACATCCTTACTTTATGCTATGGATAAAATAGCCAATACCTGTGGACATTATGACGCATATAGACAGGGTGCTGAATTTGAGAAATCATTAGAATTATATGTACCGTTAGCCGGTATGGACAATGTCGGAAATCAGTGTTTTAATGAGGACGCTAATGAATTAGTTAGAAGAATTGAAGCGGATTTAGTTTATATAGATCCTCCATACAACTCGCGTCAATATTGTGATGCATACCATTTGCTTGAGAATGTTGCAAGGTGGAAAAAACCGGAGGTGTTTGGAGTTGCGAAAAAAATGAACAGACAAGCAATGAAAAGCAAATATTGTACCAAAGAAGCAACAGAAGCATTTGAGGAGCTGATAGAAAATATCAATGCAAAATATATTTTGCTTTCGTACAATAATATGGCAGATAAGGGGAATGACCGTTCCAATGCAAAGATAACGGGTGAATGGCTTTGATTAACGCATTATTAACGAGCAACAAAAAACTATATGGGGAAGGATAATATGAAGAAACGACATACTCAAACGGACGATGTAATTAATGCAATGAGGAATAACGGTGGATATGCAACGTTGGCGGTATTAAATCAAACAGTAGATTTTTCTGGATGGAAAACAAAGACGCCATTTGAATCTATAAGGTGTATATTACAAAGACATCCTAAAGATTTTTTTAAATTACAACCTGGTTTGTGGGCGCTAGTAGAGAGTAAAGAAAGCGTTTTAGAAAGATTTAAAATATCTGAAACAAAGATAGAAAATAAAGAAAAATTTACTCACACATATTATCAAGGCTTGATTACGGATATAGGGAATTGGAAACACTATAAAACATATATACCAAACCAAGATAAAAACAAATTGTATTTAGAACAAAAAATTGGCAATGTATCTACGTTGAGTTATATACCGCAATTTACATATCCACAAATAACTCATCGTGCGGCTAGCGTAGATGTGATATGGTTTAATGAAAGGAATCTTCCACATTCATTTTTTGAGGTTGAACATACAACGAACATCATAAACTCGCTTAATAAGTTTTATGAATTGCAGGACTTTCGTTCAGACTTTTATATAGTTGCTAGTGCAAGCAGGAAAAATGAATTTGAAGATAAAATAAGTCAATCAATATACAATGACATACGTCCATATGTGAAATTTCTTGTATATGATACATTGGCACAGCAACACTCTAAGATGTCTGAACTGATGCGTTGCTCGACTTTGATTTAGGGGTTAAATAATATGAGAAAATATTTGCTATATTACTATACAAATGATTTTTTGATTAGGAAATATACACACATATATGCCGTGAATCTTGATAAGGCTTGGAGAGAGGCAGAACAAAAATACGGTAAAGGATGTTTAGAAACGATGGTAGAAGAGAGTAGATTTTAATCACACATTGCCTTTGACAACAATATATTTCAAATCCCAAAGGATAGTTATGTATACTTGAAGCAACTATTAAAAACTTGCAATGATGTAAACGGAAAATTTGTACGACCGTTTGTGGTTATGCTCTATGTATTATCTAAAGTAGATTATTTATCTACCGACGAGTTTAAATATTTACTTCCTCTATGTGTTGACGCCGAAAGTACAGAATTTATAATACAGCAAATACACAGATTACGGACGAATGATGTACATATTGATGATATTATAATAGAAAGACTGATGTCGATGGATAATTATCAAACTGCACTTCAAATGTTTATTGACAATGATGTGGATGAAGATTTAATCTGCACGGTTGGAATGAACAGAAAAAGCCGTAGTTATGACAGAGCATATTATCCGTTATATCTTATGCTGCGTAGGGTGTTTATTGATGGAAGTACACCAGCTATTGGAGCTTTATATGAAGCTACAAAACAAATAAAAATAGGAAAGTATTGGCGTTCTTATCTGTTTGATACCACTTCAATTTTAGCCATAGATAGAAATCCAATTGAACATTTGAACCATACTATATTTTCGGATGTTGGAGATGAAGTAGGACTTAAAGTGGCATTTTTTAAGATAATGCATCTCTTTAAAGCAAAAGCTACACTGTCTGACTATCTTGACCTTAACAGAAGATACATCAAAACTACTGATGTGATACTATTCGAAGACGATATGGTTAAAATGGATATTGTTCCAAAACAGTTTTTTACCTCAGTTATGGACGGATTATATGCAATCGCATTTACTAAGGACAATATGCTACAAGAAGATTGCAATATGGAAGACATTAATCCTATATTGGCGATCGATGAGAGTACAATTATATCTGGATTTAACGAAGAATACGGCGTTAATATAATCACATTAAGTGATGTTTACCGCTTTGTTAGAGAAGACAGGTATCGAAGATTTCATCAGCTTGTTGATGATAAATTTACAGATGAACAACTGATAGCTCTTCTTGAACACTTTGAAAATAGAGACGATGATGTAATTCGCAGTATGGTAACTGACAATGCGGATATACCAACCATTTTTGAATATGTGTTAGGCATCATTTGGTATAAGGTTAGTGAAATGCAGGGCGATATTTTAAGCTATATGAAGCTCTCTCTTGAGGCAGATTTATTGCCAAAAACTCATGCGGGCGGGGGAGAGGCGGATTTGGTATATGAATATGCTGAAACAGCTTACTATCCCCAACACAATCTACTTATAGAAGCTACACTTGCGAGTGACACAAATCAACGAAGAATGGAAATGGAGCCGGTATCTCGTCATCTTGGCAGACACTTAATTAGAACGGGTAACATGAATTCATATTGCGTATTCATCACACCGTATCTTGATATTAATGTTGTTTCGGATTTTAGATCAAGAAAAGGTACACCATATTACGATACGCAAGATAATAGTCAGTATGTTGATGGCATGAAAATTATACCTTTAGATACCGAGGCACTAAAAGCGGTAATATATAGTCACACGGTTTATCGAAATTTATATGATATATTTGATTCTGCTTTTCAATCGGAAGCGTTGCCGCACGAATGGTATGACAATTATATTAAAAGCGAACTAATAAGCAATTGACATGCGTGTTATTGACTGAGATGAAACGCTTCATCAAAATCGAATATAATATACGATTAATTTTAAAGTAGAATATTTATGTATTTATGAACAATTTGTAAAATATGGTAAAAGACAGTTGACTTATAAGAAGTGCAAGATTATAATGCAATTATTAGCAATCAGAAGAGACGAGTGCTAATCGTATGATAGATGATATTTCTAAAAATGTACAGGAGGAATAAGATGGGACTACCAACAAGCTATATGACAGGAAGCTTTACAAAAATACCGCAATATTTTGACACAATGTTAACAGCAAAAGCGCCTGACAAGTTTACGACAAAATTTATGGCTGATTTAGAATTTAAAAGTTCGAATGATCGGCAATTTGTTAATGTTTTAAAAGCTATAGGCTTTTTGGATGAGGCAGGAACGCCGACAGATAGATACTATAGGTTTCTTGATCAAAGTTGCGCAAAGGCCGTTGTTGCAGAGGGCATTAGGGAGGCGTATTCGGATTTGTTTGATCTTAATACCTCTGCGCAGACTTTGAGCAAAGCAGAAGTAGAAGGCAAATTCAGAACTCTTACTAATGGCTCAAAATCACCAGCAACAATTTCTCAGATGGCAAGCACTTTTATAAATTTATGTTCTTATGCAGACTGGGATTCTGTTTTAAAGCCGGTTTTCAACTCTGATGAAAAGATATCAAGCATTGAAGTTGATACCGTTGCAAACACAGACGATAAAAATGTACCTAATAATGGAAGAATTGACCTGAATTATGATATACATATTCATTTGCCAGCCACTCGGGATCAGTCTGTGTATGATGCATTGTTTGCAAGCCTGTCAAAACATATTCCGTTGAAATAAGGTGAAAAAATGGGAAATGATTTATATTCTTTTGCGTTTAGGGGATTGCTCGCAGATGAAGCGCTAGATAGAGCTGGAAGAAAAAAGTATTCTTCGGAAGAAGAATTTTTTTCTGAGGAATTAGCAAAAAAACTGCATTTTAATGAAATTGACTCTAAATATGTTGAACAATCGAAAACGATGCTTACGGTTTTTGCTACAATTACGGCATTTGAAAATGCAACGAGAGAATTTGTATATTCGGTTTTGGTGGAGAAATATAAAAATGAATGGTGGATTAAAGGAGTACAAGATAAAATAAAGTCGAGAGCTGAATCTAGAAAAGAGAAGGAATCAAAAGTTAAATGGCATGTTAGTCGTGGTGATGCGATGATGTCTTATTTGGATTTTGGCGATTTGACAAAAATCATGTTGTCAGCTGAAAACTGGGTTCTATTTGAACCTTATGTGGATTCTCAAGATTGGGTAAGGGCTATTTTTGATGATATTGAAAAATCACGAAATGTAATAATGCATAGTGGTGTTTTGGATGAATATGATATTGCACGCGTTGGACTTAATATCCGCGATTGGTTAAGGCAGATAAATGCATGAATAATACATGGTATTAGGATATGGATAAAGAAATTATAATATAAAGGTCAGATGTGATAATTATAATCAATCAGCGTGTAAAAACGACCAAGATGTAGTATAATGAGTGTAGGAAACGAATAAAGCACTAAACAAATATTTTTGAAGTACATTTAACTATGTAGAATGGAAGTAATTAATGTGAGCTTTATATATGCAGAAAAATACTATAGTGATACTTTGCGAAAAAATTCAATTTCTATATGGAGCGATACGAGAATTGGACTGGGAGAAGGTACCAAAGCAAATTTTTCGGAGACACAAATCGATTTAATTAAGAATTATGGCATTGTAAAAAGCACTATATGCTCTAGAGATTTATGTATATCCTTTGCAGGGAACAATATTAGATATGCTGCGGAACTATTCTCAACACTCAATAAAAAGGGGACATTTGATTTCAAATGCGTTACGGATTTAGCGTATGAAATCCATATGAACGCTACATCTAAGGACGATGTTGAGTTTATCATAGCGTACTATTCGGAGGGAGACTTTTATATAGACTGCATTAAAGAACGGACCAAATATTCAAATCGTCATAGCGCGTGGATTGGTTCCGAGACTGCGTTTAGCTCACTTCAAAAATTCAGACTGGATAATAAAAAGGAGAGCGAAAACGTAGATAAATATACAGCATTAGCGTTTGCTAATGTTGTTGAAGGTTGTGGTGATATAACAGTGGGTGGTATCCCAATAAAAGTTACATACAATTATGAGAATAATTCATTTGAGTATGCTTGGATTAAAAGTATTAACTCAACCAAAGAACATGCAGTTAAACATGGAGATGACATTTCATTTTTTACATCAGCAAGAGACGGTGGATTTGTGTATGAAATCTTGCCGGTATCAATACAAGATGCAATGATTAAAATAGAACAAATTAAACATATGATATTATATAGCCGTCAATACCGTATTTCTGGAAAAGAGGCTGATAACGAGCATGCTTTTGGGCTTATGCTTCCAATGACTGTAATTGAGAATGGCAAAGGAGATATTGTAAGGCTGTGATGATGTAAATTGTATCTATTTAATTGATAAGGAATGTAAAAACTTAAATTAACCCCGAAAATGGCATATACAGCTGTTTTCGGGGTTTTATTATTCTGTTCCATCAATAAGGTAATTATACGATACGCCAAAAATCTGTTTTAGAGCTTGTAACTCAAAATCATTTACATACCGCTTATTGGTTTCAATGCGGGTAATGACATTTTTGTCCATATCAACGCCTATAAGCTGTAGCTGACGCGCCAAGTCGCGTTGAGAAAGATTTGCTTTAGCGCGTAAAGTCTTAAGGCGCTCACCGATTAAATTCTTCCCATTAGTATTAGTTCGTTGCTTCATAATACACCACCGTAGAAATGTCTCACTTTTTGCACTTATTATATTGATTTTACTACTTTTCTATGATATAATCGGTTGTAAAAGTGATACAAAATGGAGGTTGTGTGGATTATGGATATAAAACTCGAATTGCTGTCAAACGCCATATCTGAATTGGTAATGCAGCGACTTGATACAATCAGTATTGATGCTGATAAAATAGCTGATACTGTGGCTATCACTATGCTGTCAGAAATACAGAAGATAATACAAAACGATGAAATATCTGATTTTGACGCTATTGAGAAGATAGTTGTGCTTTTTGAAAAGTACGGCGTTGATGCGGGAGTGCGGCATGACTTTGGGTAGAAATTAAAATAGACTGTTGAAATGATGGCAAATTATGGTATAATTATCTCGTAGCATATCTGTTTGGGAGGTTAAAGAGATAAGTAT
>ODAI011606382.1_pt1 | contig 10116 bp, 8 predicted proteins | sample 1539321 | NCBI WGS metagenome assembly ODAI01 (sample SAMN02144231, study PRJEB22623) | gut metagenome | biome: sheep rumen | host: Ovis aries | place: New Zealand | reverse complement strand
GTCGTAGCGGTACCCGATGAAAGGATCCGCCTGCTGGGAGATATGTATCATACCAAGAAGGTCACCCCTGCCGTGATCGAGTTCGTGGACATCGCCGGACTGGTCAAGGGAGCTTCCAAGGGAGAAGGCCTGGGCAACCAGTTCCTGGCCAACATCCGCGAGGTGGATGCCATCGTCCATGTGGTCCGCTGCTTCGAGGACTCCAATGTCATCCATGTGGACGGCAGCGTGGATCCCCTCAGGGACATCGAGACCATCAACCTGGAGCTGGTCTTTGCGGACCTGGAGGTCCTGGAGAGAAGGATCGCCAAGGTGGCCCGCACGGCCAAGATGGACAAGGACGCCGGCAAGGAGCTGGTCTTCCTCAAAAAGCTCAAAGACCATCTGGAAGAGGGCAATATGGCTTCCTCTCTGGAGCGGGAAGACGAGAACGAGGTCAAGTGGATCAGAGAGTACAACCTGCTGACAGACAAGCCGGTCATCTATGCGGCCAACGTGGATGAGGACAGCCTGCAGGACGACGGCGCATCCAATCCTTTTGTTCAGAAGGTCAGAGAATACGCGGCCGCAAACGGCAGCGAGGTCTTCGTGATCTGCGCCAAGATCGAAGAAGAGATCGCAGAGCTGGACGAGGACGAAAAGGCCATGTTCCTGGAGGACCTGGGCCTTGCCGAGTCCGGTCTGGAAAAGCTGATCCGGGCCAGCTACCATACCCTGGGCCTCATGAGCTTCCTGACGGCAGGAGAGGACGAGTGCAGGGCCTGGACCATTAAGATCGGCACCAAGGCGCCCCAGGCAGCCGGCAAGATCCACAGCGATTTCGAAAGAGGCTTCATCAAGGCCGAGGTGGTCAACTACAAAGTCCTTCTCAGGGAAGGCTCCCTTGCGGCCGCCAGGGAAAAAGGCCTGGTGGGCATCGAAGGCAAGGATTATGTGGTACAGGACGGAGACGTCATCCTGTTCCGCTTCAATGTTTAAGATTCCATGTCTTCTGAACTGATATTTCCATAAAGAAGCTTTTGGCGGATGCGGGCGAAGGCCTGCATCCACTTTTTTTATTTCTTCGTCATTTCTTCGTCATTTCTCCTTCCCGGTCCCTGCCCCGCGCCATTTCCCGGGATCTTTTCTGTTCTTTTTCTCTTTCAGCTTTTTTCACAAACTGCGTCATGTTTTTTTGTGCAGTTTCCTGTATGCTCAGGAGACGGCCCCGGGACCTTTCCGGTCCGGGGGGCGGCGCTTTTTAACAGGCTTTTTAATAGAAATTTTCGAATTGTTCCGGGAGGAGTGTGCTACTATATAGTCGCGTTACTATATCCAAAAGGAAGAGGTGATTAAAAATGGATCTAATGGATATTTCCTTTCCCCACCTTGGCATTTATCTCAGGAACGTGCCAAAGACCCTGTCGGTCTTCGGCTTCGATATTGCCATGTACGGGATCGTGATCGCCACCGGCATGCTGCTGGGCCTGACCATGGCTGCCCATATCGCCAAAAAGACAGGCCATGACCCGGATACCATCTGGGACCTTTCGGTATGGCTCCTGACCCTTTCGGTCCTGGGCGCCAGGATCTACTATGTGATCTTCATGTGGGACATGTATAAAAATGACCCCATCCAGATCTTCAACATCCGGGGAGGCGGCCTTGCCATCTACGGCGGGATCATTGCCGGCGTTCTGACGGTGGCGGGATTCTGCAGGATCAAAAAGATCAGTCCTTTCTGGGTCCTGGACTGCTGCGCCTACGGTCTGCTGATCGGACAGATCCTGGGCAGGTGGGGGAATTTCTTCAACCGCGAGGTATTCGGAGAATATACGGACTCTCTGTTTGCCATGAAGATCCCGGCAGCCATGGTGAGAGAGAGCGACATCAGCGAAAAGATCGCTGCCCATATGGCTGACGGCTGCATACAGGTACATCCCACTTTCCTGTATGAAGGCTTCTGGAATCTGGCGCTGCTGATCTTCCTTCTGGTCTTCTTGAAGCATAAGAAGTTCGACGGCCAGATCATCCTCATGTACTTTGCGGGATACGGGATCGGCAGGGCCCTGATCGAGTACATCCGTACGGACCAGCTCTATATACCCGGCACTTCTGTACCGGTCAATCTGGTGCTGGGAATCGGTGCTTTCTGCCTTTCCACCGCCGTGATCCTGTGGAGACTGTCCCGGATCCGGGAAAAGGAAAGGAATAATATTCAGTAAATATTTAGAAAAAATAAAAATAATTGAATAGCGGGGTATTGAACGCGGCACCTGCAGGTGGTAAGATTGTGGTTGTAAAGTGGTTGCAAAATAGCAGCTAAGTGGACCAGATTGACAGCCCAGTGGGAGGCCGGAAGATGTACATGGGTGAATCTGATCACTCGCTCGATTCGAAGGGGCGGCTGATCATTCCCTCCAGATTCAAGGATGAACTCGGAGATAAAATTATCATAACGAGGGCAATTGATCGTTGTCTGTGCATCTATGACCTTAAAGCCTGGGAAGACTTTGTCTCCAGGCTTAATAAGCTGCCCTCAATTTCGGAACAGACCAGGAAGCTCAGAAGGCATTTCATCGGCGGCTCCTTTGAGGTTGAGATCGACAAGCAGGGCCGCGCCCTGATCCCCGCTAAACTTCGCGAATACGCACGCATCAACAAGGATATTGTTCTTTCCGGTGTCGGCAGCAATATCGAACTCTGGAGCAAAGAGGAAATGGATGCCTGCGAGATGGAACCCGAAGACATCAAAGGCATAGCGGAAGATTTGTTCAGGGAAGGCTACGAGATCTGATAAGACGGAGCTTTCCTGAACAGGAAAGGATCAGATGAGCAGTTTTACATTCAAACATGAATCCGTACTCCTTGAGGAGTGCATCGAAGGCCTGAAGATCAGGCCGGACGGGATCTATGTGGACGGGACCCTGGGAGGCGGAGGCCATTCCTGGCACATTGCACAGGCTCTGACAGAGGGCGGACGCCTGATCGGGATCGATCAGGACCGGGACGCCATAGAGGCGGCCGGAAAACGGCTGGCGGAATTTGCCGGCAGAGTCACACTGGTACACGACAACTATGAAAATACGGCGCAGGTCCTGGACGATCTGGGGATCGATAAGATCGACGGGATGCTGATGGACCTGGGCGTTTCCTCCTACCAGCTGGACAATCCGGAGAGAGGCTTTTCCTATATGGCGGACGCCCCTCTGGATATGCGGATGGATCAGGACAACCCCCTGAGCGCAAAGGAGATCGTAAACGAATATCCGGTATCGGAACTGACCAGGATCCTGAAGGATTACGGAGAGGAGAGATTTGCGGCGGCCATCGCCAGAGGGATCGAAAAGGAAAGAGCCCTCGCTCCCATAGAGACCACAGGAGAGCTGGCGGCCATCATCCGCAGGGCCATTCCCCGGAAGATGCAGGAAAAGGGAGGCAATCCCTGCAAGAGGACCTTTCAGGCCATCCGCATCGCCTGCAACAGGGAACTGGACGTTCTGGAGGACTCCATCGATACCGTGATCGACAGACTTTCTCCCGGCGGCAGGCTCTGCATCATCACCTTCCATTCCCTGGAAGACAGGATCGTCAAGAACGCCTTTAAGCGGAACGAGAATCCCTGCATCTGCCCGCCCGAATTTCCGGTCTGCACCTGCGGCAGAAAGTCAAAGGGAAGGGTGGTCAGCAGAAAGCCGGTGCTTCCATCAAAGGAAGAGCTGGAAAGGAACCGGAGATCTGCCAGCGCCAAGCTCAGGATCTTCGAGAAGACAACGGAGGTGAGCTGAATTGGCAGTCAAAAGAAAAAAACCAGTCCGGCAGGAGCCTCAGAAGCAGGAGAGCAGGTTCTGGGAGGAAGCCGGGACCGGACGAAAGAATACAGGAATGGCCGATACAGGCGCCCAGGTCAGAAAGAACCGGGCCAGAGCAGCCCGCATGAATCTGGGCTATGCCGTGTTCATGCTGATCCTGCTGACGGTCATCGTGATCGCCCTGATCGGATACATTTCCCTGCAGACCAATATTAAAAAGGCGATTTCAAGGATCTCCACCCTGGAATACCAGGTGGCCGAAAGGAAATCCGCCAACGATGAGAACTACAACGAAATTATGAACAGCATCGATCTCGATGAGATCCGGGACTATGCCATCAACGTGCTTGGCATGCAGTATGCTTCCGATGATCAGGTCATTACCTATTCCAGCGGAACGGAAGAATATGTTCATCAGGTCTCGGAAGTAGGAGACTGACAGGATGGCTGTAAAACGCAGACAGGCTTCAAGAAGCAATCCTCCCGTCAGAAGGAGAAGAAGAGCTTCCAGAAAAACAAAGAAATTCACCGTGAAAATGCAGAAGAAGCTGCTGGTCTTCTTCGGAATGATCTGTGTGGCTTTCATAGGCCTGGTATTCAGACTGGTCTCCATCACCAGGAACAACGGGACCGAGTATTCCATGGCGGTCCTTTCCCAGCAGAGCTATGAAAACCAGACCCTTCCCTACAAGAGGGGAAAGATCACGGATGCCAACGGGACCATTCTGGCGGATTCCACCATGGTCTACAACGTGATCATCGATTCCAAGGTCATCGGCGAACAGCCCTTCTACATGGAACCGACCCTGGCGGCAGCCGAGTACCTGGGACTGGACAAGGAGAAGATCCGCACCTATGTGAAGGAGCATCCCACTTCCCAGTACTACATAGCCAGAAAAAGAGTTCCCTACAAGGACAAGCTGGCCTACGACGACTGGGTCAGCAAGGGGATCGAAGAGGAGAATACCAAAAAAGGCCTCCTGGAACAGAACAAGTTCTTTAACAACATCAAGGGAATCTGGTTCGAACAGAATTATATCAGGACCTATCCCAGCGGGGCTCTTGCCAGCGACGTGATCGGCTTTGCCAACAACAGCAACGTGGGAGCCTACGGACTGGAAGAATATTACAACGATGTGCTCAACGGCGTGGAGGGCAGGACCTACGGCTATCTGGACGAAGCCCGGAACCTGGAGACCACCACTGTCGAAGCCAGGGACGGCGACAACCTGGTCCTGACCCTGGACGGCAACCTTCAGGCCATCGTCATGAAGTATCTGGAAGCCTTCGGCGAGCAGTACAGGGACAACGCCCATGAAGGAAACGGAGCCAACAACATAGGCTGCATCATCATGGATGTGAACACCGCCGACGTCCTGGCCATGGGATCCTATCCCGGCTACGACCTGACGGATCCCTACGATACCGACAGACTGGTGGGCATGCCCAAGCTTTCCGAGATCGACGAAGCCACAGACGAGTATCTGACAAAGGAAGATGTGGATGCCCTTTCCGAAAAGGATCAGACCCGCTACCTCAACGCCCTGTGGCGCAACTACTGCATTACGGACTATTACGAACCCGGTTCCGTTATCAAGCCCTTTACCGTGGCCACGGGACTGGAGACCGGAACGGTCAGCCCGGACGACACCTTCGAATGCGAAGGAAAACTGCATGTGGCAGACCAGTGGATCAAGTGCCACAACATTTACGGCGACGGCACCCTGACAGTGGCGGAAGCCGTGGAGCGTTCCTGCAACGTGGCCCTCATGTACATGGCCGACCAGATCGGCAACAAGCTTTTCTCCCAGTATCAGAAGACATTCAACTTCGGTCTCAAGACCAACATCGATCTGGCGGGCGAAGCCAAGACGGACAACATGGTCCAGGCTCCCGATATGGGACCTGTCGATCTGGCCACCAACTCCTTCGGACAGAACTTCAACGTGACCATGATCCAGACCATCACGGGCTTTTGCTCCCTGGTCAACGGGGGCATCTATTATGAGCCCCACATCGTTTCCAAGATCACCAGCTCTAGCGGCGCTACGGTCCAGACCAGACAGCCCAGGATCCTGAAGCGGACCATCTCGGAAGAGACCTCCGAAATGATCAGGGACTACATGGTCAGGGTCGTGGAGGGCAAAAACGGCACCGGCCACTCCTCCAGGCCCGCAGGCTACAGGATCGGCGGCAAGACGGGCACGGCCGAGACCCTGCCCAGAGGAAACAACGAATACGTGACCTCCTTCATGGGATTCGCACCGGTGGACAACCCCCAGATCGCCATCTATGTGGTGGTTGACCGTCCCAACGTTGAGGAACAGGCTACTGCCAGGTACGCCTGCGTGCTGGCAAAAGACATCCTGCAGGAGGCTCTGCCCTACCTTCACATCTATATGACGGAGGATCTGTCCGACAGAGAGAAACAGGAGCTGGAGGAAAAGGGCCTTCGCGATACAAACGGCCTGGGAGACTAGAGCCCGGTCCGTCAAAAACTTTTGGAAGGACAAAACCCTATTATGTATAAAGAAGTAGATCTCTGGATTCTTATTATTCCCTTTCTGATCGCCTTTGCGGTCAGCCTTGTATCCGGCAGGTTCCTGATCCCCTTCCTCAGAAGGGTCAAGGCCGGCCAGACGGAAAGGGACGAAGGGCTGGAATCCCATCAGAGCAAGACCGGCACCCCCAACATGGGAGGATTCATGTTCCTTCTGGGAGCCGCCGCCGGCGCTGCATATTCGGCCTATACGGGCAGGATGGAAGTGGTTCCGGTCCTGATCCTGACAGCGGCCTTCGGGGCAGTGGGCTTTATCGATGATTTCATCAAGGTGGTCCTGAAGCGGTCTGACGGTCTCAGAGCCTGGCAGAAGTTCCTGCTCCAGATCCTGGTGGCGGGCGCCTGGTGCTACTATACCGGATGGATGCTGGGGATGCCCATGAGCTTCAAGATCCCCTTCATGCCCGGAAGCTTTCTGGACTTCGGACTGGAAGAAAATACAGCGCTTATGATCTTTATCGCTGTGGCCACTGCCAACGGAACCAACTTTACGGACGGCGTGGACGGCCTGGCCGGCTGCGTGACCGCAGCCACAGCCCTCTTCCTGACAGTGACGGCCTGCCTGACTTCTTCGGGCGTGGCCCCCATGGGAGCGGCCATGATCGGCGCGCTTCTGGGATTTCTGGTCTACAACGCCTATCCTGCAAAGGTATTCATGGGCGATACGGGATCCCTTGCCCTGGGAGGCTTTGTGGTAGCCATGTGTTACAGCCTGCAGCTCCCTCTGCTGATCCCCGTCATCGGATTCATCTATATGATAGAAGTCATCTCGGTCATCCTTCAGGTGGGATACTTCAAGATCACGCATGGAAAGAGGATCTTCAGAATGGCTCCCATCCACCATCATTTTGAGAAGGGCGGATGGTCCGAGGTAAGAGTCGTAGCCGTATTTACCGTAGTGACCGTCCTTCTGTGCGCGGTATCGCTTCTGGGGATATGGTAAAGAGAAAGACAGGAAACGGAATATATGTCTATTTTCTCACCCAAGAAAAGAAGAAGAGGCCTTGAGGCAGCCAGGGCCCGCGAGTGGATCCCCTTTAAGGACTACACACTCTTTTTCGTGATCATAGCCCTGCTGCTTTTCGGGCTGGTCATGCTGTATTCCATCACCTCCTATCAGGGACAGGTGCAGTGGGGAGACCCCGGCTTTTACTTCAACAATCAGGCAAGATACACGGCCGCCGGCCTGGCCATCATGTTCGTGGCCGCATATTTTCCCTATGCTGTCACCAAGCAGCTGGCGGTGCCGGTCTACCTGGCATCCGTGGTATCGGTCCTGCTGACCCTGACTCCCCTGGGCTACAGCGCCAACGGCGCTACCAGATGGCTTGACTTCAAGTACTTCAACGTACAGCCGGCCGAGATCGTCAAGGTGGGCGTGATCTTCCTGACAGCCTCCATCATTGACCGCCTAGGCACCAGGGTCAACACCATCCGGGGCTTTATCATTCCCCTGATCCCTGCCGGGATCGCGGCATTGATGATCTGGAAGATCACCAGGAACATGAGCTCCGCCATCATCGTTATGGCCATCGTCATGGGCATGCTCTTCGTAGCCTGTCCCTTCTACAAGCCTTTCATTGCAATGGCCGCCCTGGTCATAGCGGGCGGCGGCTACTGGATCTACCATACGGTGGAAACGGCAAGAGAATCCGGCGTGACGGCGGACTTCAGAGGTGAAAGAATCCTGGCCTGGCTGAATCCCCAGGCCTATGCGGACAACAAAGCCTATCAGACCCTGCAGGCCCTCTACGCCATAGGCTCGGGCGGCATCTTCGGAAAGGGTCTGGGCCAGTCCATGCAGAAGCTGGGACATGTTCCGGAGCTGCAGAACGATATGATCTTTTCGATCATCTGTGAAGAGCTGGGACTCTTCGGGGCGATTGCTGTCATGCTGATCTACCTCTTCCTGATCTGGCGTCTGGCAGTGATCGCAAGCAATACGGCGGATCTCTACGGCGCCCTGCTCGTCATCGGGGTCATGACCCACATCGCAGTCCAGGTCATTCTGAACATCGCGGTGGTGACAAATACGATTCCAAATACTGGCGTTACACTCCCCTTCATCAGTTACGGCGGTACTTCCATACTCCTGCTGCTGGCTGAAATCGGTGTTGTGATGAGCGTGTCCAGAAAACTAGGAATAAAGAAACCAGTCTAAAGGAAGGAAATCTTCGGAATACCGGAGGAACGGCACATGAAAGGCAACGGAAAAGACTTCAGAACAAGAAAATATGCCATGAACGGAACAACGTCAGCGGCTGTCACGGCAGCAGCAGGCAGACTTCGCGCCAAAGAAGCGGCGGAGATCGTTCCCCTGCTGACCCCTGTGAACCTGGCTCTGACCTTTGCCCTTGCCATTACAGTGATTGCCGCTGTTCTGGTGACCTTCTTCAACGTGCATTCCGCCCATGTGATCGGCAACACCGTCTATACCAACGACGAGATGACGGAATACGTACAGCAGGGGACCTTCGGAGACAACACCTTCATGCTTTCCCTTCTGTATCATGACCGCACCGTGGAAGACCTGGCCTTTGTGGAATCCATCGACGTCCAGATGCTCAATCCCGTGGAGATCAACGTGGTAGTGAAGGAAAAAGGCCTGACCGGCTATATCAACGCCGGCGACGGCAACATCTATGTGGACGAAGACGGCCGCGTGATCGAGCGTTCCATGAAGACCATCTACGGCGTTCCCCGCATCGACGGCCTGGAAGTGGAAGAGGCTGTCAAGGGAGAGAAGGTGGTGGTGGACAATCCCTTCGGTCTGAGCGCCGCTCTCCACGCCCTGCACACCATGAAAAAATATGACATCAGTGTCAGTTATCTCTCCACGGACCCCTCCGCCAGCGTTACCATCGACCTGGGAGACATCGATGTGGTCCTGGGACAGGATGAGAATTATGACCTGAAACTGTCGAGACTTGCAGGACTTATGCCGGAATTGGAGGGCAGAAGCGGAGTCATTAATTTAATGACATACACGTCAGAAAAAAATATCATGATTTTGCAGAAAAAAAGATAAAAAAACTGATTGATTTTTTGCAAATTGCTCTGTAATATTATTGTCGTTAGCAGTGATTTAACAAAATTGTAATTTTTTTAAAGGAGGAGCTTACCGTGCTTGAGATTAAGACGAACGAAGCTGAACCCGCTTGTAAGATAAAAGTGGTTGGTGTTGGCGGTGCAGGAAACAATGCAGTCAACAGAATGGTTGATGTGGATGTAACGGATGTAGAGTTCATCGGAGTGAATACCGATGTACAGGCACTTCATTACTGCAGAGCCCCCAAGCTGATCCAGATCGGCGAGAAGCTGACAAAGGGCCTTGGTGCCGGAGCCAATCCGGAAGTCGGTATGAAGGCAGCCGAGGAAACAGCGGATGAGATCGCTGAGGCAATCAAGGGCGCGGATATGGTATTCGTTACCTGCGGTATGGGCGGCGGAACCGGTACAGGTGCAGCTCCCGTTGTTGCCAAGCTGGCCAAGGATCAGGGTATCCTGACCGTCGGCGTTGTTACAAAGCCTTTCCGCTTTGAACCAAGAAGCCGTATGACCAAGGCTCTTTCCGGTATTGAAAGAATTCAAGAGAACGTAGATACTCTGATCGTTATTCCAAACGACAAGCTTCTGCAGATCATGGACAGAAGGACCACTCTGCCCGAAGCTCTGAAGAAGGCTGACGAAGTCCTTCAGCAGGCAGTCCAGGGAATCACTGACCTGATCAATGTTCCCGCTATCATCAACCTTGACTTTGCGGAT
>ODAI011060357.1_pt1 | contig 10116 bp, 5 predicted proteins | sample 1539321 | NCBI WGS metagenome assembly ODAI01 (sample SAMN02144231, study PRJEB22623) | gut metagenome | biome: sheep rumen | host: Ovis aries | place: New Zealand | reverse complement strand
GACTATGCAGTTCAAGACCCCGTTGAGGCCCGACGATGAGTTCATCTCCCGCCTGGGACTGACAAAGGAAGGCATCAAGTACGTGTTCCATCACGACATTTTTCGTGCAGTTGATGATAAACTCTGTTTTCGGGGCACTGCTGAATTGGTTTGCATCGTCAATGGGTGCCTTTCGGGCAGCGAAGACTACGACCGTGCCTTTGCACCATATCTGTAATTCCAAATGTTGATGCGGCAGGTCATTCTGTTGTTGGTGTGGTTGATGGCATCGGCTGCCTGGGCACAGGAGCAGGTGTATGAGACGCGGAAGTTCAATGAAGACAATGGACTTTCTCAGGGTCATGCTACGCAGATACTGCAAGATCGCAGGGGATTGATATGGATTGCCACATGGAACGGACTAAACCGCTACGACGGTTATGAATTCAAACGTATGACAACACGTCCAGGCGATGGTTGTACGATGCCGTCAGACCGGATCCGGGATATCTGGTTGAGTGAGAATGGTGATAACCTGTATTGTCTGGTGGATGACAGTCTGTTCCTCTTTGACCTGAAGACCTATCGTTTCCGTGACATTCAGTCGTCGGAGGAGTTGAAACGAGGGCTTCGGCTTCGGGAGCAGAAAACAGGACGGGGACAATTTAATGGAAAATTCATCGATTTCATCGACAGACAAGGACTGGAGTGGCAACTTCATCGCAATGATATTCATCGACTCCGAAAGGTAGAGCAGCCATGCACAGTTCTGCCTCAGGAGCAGCCTGCTCAGATTCGCTGTCTGGCTAGTGATAATCAAGGAAGGATCTGGGTGACCACCAGGGAGGACTGTACTGTAAGACTATACGACCAGCAGTTACGGTCTTTAGGCTATCTGGCAGCCGACGGCAAAGTGTCGGCTCAGTATGTTTCTTTTGGCATACCTGTCTATTGTGTTACGCAGACAAAGGATGGAACCATCTGGTTGGGCAGCAAGCCTGGTGGACTGCTACGCTTGAAAGAACAGGCGGGTCGTTTTGATATTGACAGGGTTGGAGGGTTGCCTTCGCCCGACGTCTATGATATCAAGGAGGATAGCCAAGGGCGGCTGTGGGTCGCTACGCTGGGTGGCGGTATCTTTTGTGTAGAGCATCCATCTGCATCAGAGCCCACGATTGTGAATCGATTCGCAGCCTATCCTAAGGGATTCAGTGAGAAGGTGCGCTATATTCATCTGCTGGCAGACAATACTCTGTTGGCTACCACCACTGCTGGCTTGATGATCGGTGAAATAGGCAAGAATGCGGCCCAAAGCCGTTTCCGTCTGCACCGGAAAGAAGCCAATCGCCCGACGAGTCTGAGTTGTAATGCCACGATGGATGTATATGAAGACGGTGCTCATCACATCTACGTCAGTACGGAAAGTGGCGGTATCTGCCAGATAGTTAGCAAAGATCTGTTGGCAGATACCTTGACTTTCAAACAGTGCCGGATGAAAGGTGGCTGGCCCACGAATGTAGCGCTTTCACTGGCAGGCCATCAGAAGCGTATGCTTATCACGAGTAGCAATCAGTTGATTGACTATGATCCTGAAAGTGGCGACGGACAGGTGTTCGATGTCTCCTTCTTTGGTGAATCACTCCGTTTTTCGGAAGTGCGGCCTTTGCGGTTGGCTGATGGACGATGGCTGTTGGGCACACTCAGCGGTGTCTATATCCTGCCGGGCGAAGATATGGTTAGGCGACCATACGTGCCGCCCCTTATACTGACGGGCATCTCTATTCAGAACGGCTCAGACGATCTGGCTGTCGATGATTTGGACACACTGCGTCTCTCGCCGTCAGAGCGCAATCTGAGTATCCGCTTCTCTGCGCTCGACTATACTTCGCCTGAACGTATACGCTATGCTTTCCGTATGGGCGACTCGCTGGCTATCTGGAATATCATCGGCCACGACCACACCGTTACCTTGCTGGACCTGAAACCAGGCAACTATGAACTGGCCATCCGCTCGACCAATGCCGACGGTATCTGGGTGGACAACCTGCGGCGCCTGGTTATTATTGCCGAGCCTACGTTCTGGGAGACACCATGGGCGATACTGCTTTTTGTCATTCTAGGACTGGCTGTCATCGTTGTTGTGACTTATACCTTATTATATATAAGGCGCATCAAGCGGCAGCAACAAGAGACACTCGAAGCCTATCTTGCCCTCCTTTCTGGAGAGAAGGAATCCCAGAGGTCAGGGAATCAAGGGGATAGTTCGCTTGATTCTGTCCAGAATCATGGACCTGTCCCCTTGATTCCTCTCGGAACAATTCCCAATGAAGCAGATGATGCATTCATGCAGCGGGTTATCGCTTTCGTGGAACAAAATATCGGGAACAGTGACGCTGATGTTAATCAGATGGCTGAGGCAGCAGCCGTCAGCCGTAGTGTGCTCCAGCGAAAGATGAAGCAACTCTTGGGAGTCACACCACTCGACTTCATCAGGGAGGCTCGTATCAAGCGGGCTTGTCAATTGCTTCGTACCACGGATGGGTCGGTTGCCGACATTGCCTATAAATGTGGCTTTTCTGATCCGAAATACTTTAGTCGTTCGTTCAAACAGTCTGTCGGTATGTCTCCTTCGGAGTATAAACAGGCTATTTGACGCAAAAATCCACACCTTTGACCTAAATTTCTCCCCATTTCATCGCGTTTTGCAGTAATTTTGCACCCAAATTTGAATAACTAATCAAAAAAACTGCAAGATGAAAAAAAGACTTTTACTGTTGGCACTCTTCGCCGTTGCCTTGTTGGGTAACGCCAAGAAAGTGCACACGCTGGGTGACTCTACGATGGCACCCTACGATGAATCGGCTACGGTGACCCGTGGCTGGGGTATGTATTTCGGTAATTTCCTGACCAACGGTTGGACTTCGGTCAATTATGCCAAAGGTGGACGCGACTCTCGTGGTGGCTACAATGAACTCTGGCAGACCGCCAAGAAGCAGGTGGAAGCCGGTGACTATGTGATTATCACCTTCGGACACAACGACGAAAAGAACCAGGGTATGGATGGTGTGGCCCTTTATGAATACTATAAAGGTATAGGTGATGAGACCGCTGCCGCAGCCGTTGACCAGCGTGGAACGATCCCATCAACTACTTATAAGGAGTATTTGGGCAAGATAGTCGACGAAGCCATCGCCCTCGGTGCCTACCCCATAATCGCTTCACCCGTTTGCCGTGCCTATTTCTCAGGTGAGAAAATCCGGCGGAATGGGCGGCACGATCTGGGTGACTCTTTTTCTGTACTGACGGCAAATGGCATTCTGGAGAAGCAGAGTGTACCCGCTGATGACCACACGATGGACTTTGCCTATCACTCCGAGCAACTGGCCAAGGAGAAGAATGTGCCCTTTATCGACCTGACTGCTGCCACGGCAGCCCTCTATGAGAGTTATGGCAGCACGAAGTGTCTTGAATTCCTGTTTGACGGCGAAGGCAGTACTCACTTTAATACAACTGGTGCCCTGCTCGTGGCCCGTGAGTGTGCCCGACTGATGAAGGCACAGGGTATCATGGCCGATGACATAACGCTGCCTGTCGACATGACGGTAGCCCCTGCTACGGGCGATTTCGGTGAGGCGTATAAAGGTCAGACGCTGCAGAAGGAGTTCACCCTGAACGGTTTCGGCCTGACGCCAGAGGAAGGTTCGGTCACTATCAGTGCCAGCGAGGGCATCAGACTCTCTTTCGACAAGGCCGACTGGCAGCAGACGCTCGAAGCCACCTATAATGCCTCTACGCTTGTGAAGACCTTCTACGCACAGGTGGTGCTCGAGAACAATGGAGAGTTGACAGGTACTATCACTGTGAAACAAGGCGACAAGACCCTTGAGATTCCCGTTACTGCTACCGCTATCACACTGGAGGGAGGCACAGAGGTGAAAGCCTACTGGCGACTGGAGAGCAATGATGAGTATACCCTTGAAGGCCCTGCTGTTGTCATCCCCGAATCATGGCAGGGTATGTATGTGCAGCGCTATTCTAATCCGAATGCCAATACGGTATGGCCGGAGTGGACAGGTTTCGCTGCCAGTCGTAAGACACAGCGCAATCTGCTGACGGGCGACGCCTGGCCTGCAGATGAAATCGATGACAACCCCGATCGCTATATCCAATGGGGTATAAAGCCCAGTGCAGGAACAGAACTGAAGATCGATGAAATCAGCCTGTTCGTCTGTGGCTGCGGTGGTAATGGCATGTGTTCGCATATCTATTTCTCTACCGACAACTTTGAGACTCGTACCACCATCTTCGAGATGAAGAAGATGCCTGCCAACAATATGCAGGAGGTGAAAGCGACACCTGTCATCTCGCTGAAGGAAGGTCAGGAACTGCTCGTACGCGTGTACCCTTGGTATAACGGTGCTGCTTCGGGCAAGACCATTTGCCTCTCCGATCTGACTATCCACGGTATGGCCGTAGATGCTTCCACAGGCATCCGCGAACTGAATAATCCCCATTTGGTGAGCACACAGGTTTTCTCCGCTGACGGCCGTCGGCTCCAGAGCCAGCAGCGCGGACTGAACATCGTGCGTCAACAGATGGCCGACGGGAGTATTATCACCAAGAAAATCATCAAATAACAACTAACAAATATGCAAACAAGACAATCTTTTCTGAAAAAACTACTGGTCAGTCTGCTAGCCCTGCTGCCCCTGCTGGCATCGGCAGACAGTTTTGTGGCCGAAACAGTGGACAACCAGACGGCAACCATCACCTTCAAGTTCGACGATGCGAAAGAAGGGCAGATGGGAACCTACAGCGAGAATGCCACAGGCTGGTTTAAGAACAACTATACCGAACTGGGAGAGAATCTCTATTATAACGGTGTCGCTCTCAACCAGTCGAAGATCAATCCCCGTCAGAACAATGAGGCCTCGGCCAACGATGGCAATGCCGTCAGTTTCTACATCATCCCGAGAGCGGGACTGACATTCACGCCGACCAAGATCAGTTTCAAGACTACCCGCTACGGCACCAACGGCGGTAAGACCGACGTAACCTGGCTGAATAGTGACGGAACGACTATTGTGCTGGAAGAGGGTATGCAGTCGGCCCGTAACAACGACGTAACCGATTACAGCAAGGAAATGACTGGTGCCCAGGCGAGCAATGGCCTCTGTGGCTTGCGACTGAACCTCTATAGTCTTGGTGATACCAAGCAGGTGGGCTATGGCGACATCGTCATTGAGGGTATCGTCAATGGCACCACGCAGGATACCAAAAAGTGCAAACTGGCCGTGAAACTCGCTGACGAGGCTGCCGGCAAACTGACAATCACCCCCAACGGCGACGTGTTCGACGAGGGTGACGAAATCACACTGACCGTTGCCGAGAACTTTGGCTACCACTTCAAGGCTTGGACGGATACAGACGGCAAAGAGGTATCGACCCAGACCCCCTACACTTTCCGAATCTCAGAGGATACGAACCTGACTGCCACGTTCCGCAAAGCGAATACCTATGCCTTGAACCTGACGCTGACCGAAGGTGCCCAGCCCAACCTCGTAGACGTGCAGCCAGCCGGTACCATCATCGACGGCAAGCGGATGTATGAGGAGGACGACGAAGTGAAACTGACGGCCCAGAACAACAAGATTATGACCTTCGTGGGATGGGAAGACAACACCACCAGCCCGGAGCGTACTATCAAGATGACCGCCGAACAGAACCTGACGGCCAACTTCTCGGCCGTCGACTACATCGTAGGCTGGGATCTCTACTATGACCAGCCCGCCAACAATCGCGTGGCCGACTATAAGAGTGACTCCGAGAATGCCGGTATGCTCTCACTCCGCAAGCCCGACGGCACCACCCAGGGATGGCTCACCCGTGGCATCAGCAACGGCTTCGAGAACGGCCGCCCCGGTGCCCGTGTATGGAAACTCCGCTCTGAGGGCTACTACTTCGAGATATCCTTCTCGTCGAAGGGCTATACCAACCTGAAAGTCAGCAACGGCATGGGTGTCAGTTACAATACCTACAAGAACTTCGACGTGGAGTATTCGCTCGACGGACAGAACTTTACCAAGATAGGTGAGTTCGCTGGCGACACGGAACTGAAGAACGGATGGACCGACGGCGAGTTCAGTCTGCCCGCAGAGGCCAATGAGCAGGAGCGCGTCTACATTCGCTGGAAGGGTGTGGAGAGTTCCGGACTTATCGGCAACGAGACTGACTACGACGGCCTCTGCATCGGCAATATCTTTGTGACTGCCGATGCCGGAAGCATGGCTGACGAACAGGCCGTGCTCCAGTCGAGCAACCCAGAGAACAATGCCACCAACGTATCGCGTAACGGCAGTATCATCCTCAACTTCGACAAGAAGATAAAGGCTGGGGCGGGCAAGGCTACGCTCGGCGGTGAGGAGATAGCCCCCATCATCAGCGGCAAGAGCGCAGTGTTCAAGTACAGCGGTCTGAAATATGGCACTGCCTATACCTTCACGATGCCAGAGGGCGTAGTGACGAGTCGTAGTGGAATCCCCGTGGCTGCCATCACCATCAACTTTACCACGATGGAGCGCACCCAGCCCGAGGCCCGTCTCTATGACGCCATCGTGGCCCAGGACGGATCAGGCGACTTCAAGACCCTGCAGGCTGCCATCGATGCCGCCCCTGCAGGACGTGCCACGCCCTATCTCATCTACGTGAAGAACGGCCGCTACAACGAGCACATCGACATCCCTGCGTCGAAGCCTTATCTGCACATCATCGGACAGGAGCGCGACAAGACCGTCGTACTCGACAACCGTCTCTCCGGCGGTGAGAATGCCTATAGCGTAGACCCGGGTGCCACGGTCGTGGTGAAGGGTGCCAACACCTTCTTCGAGAACATCACGCTGGAGAACAGTTATGGACACGAGAAACAGGCCGGACCTCAGGCGCTGGCACTGAACACGCAGGCTGACCGAGTGGCTCTCAACAACGTGGCTCTGCTCTCTTATCAGGACACCTGGATCACCACTTCTACCTCTAATAACCGTCACTACATCAAGAACTCGCTCATCGAGGGTGCGGTCGACTTTATCTACAACTCTGGTAATGTCTATCTGGATGGCGACACGCTGGAGATCAACCGCCCGAGCGGAGGCTATATCGTGGCTCCCAGCCATGCAGCCGACGTGAAGTGGGGCTACGTGTTCCAGAACAACGTGATTCGTGCCCATCCGGGCGTCAATGTGACGGATATCTGGCTGGGCCGCCCATGGCATAACTCACCGAAGACGGTATTCATCAACACGCAGACCTACATCAATATCCCTGCCAAGGGCTGGTATGAGACGATGGGCGGACTGCCTGTGCTATGGGCTGACTACAATACTGTGGACGCACAGGGCAATCCCCTGGACCTCTCGCAGCGTCAGGACACGTATTACTACACGAATGCCGACGGCACTAGGACTTACGGCAAGGCCAAGAACTACCTGACGGCCGAGGAGGCTGCCCAGTACACGCTGAAAAACGTGATGGGCGGTGACGACGGCTGGCAGCCCGACCTGCTCTGTGAGGCCTGTGATGCGCCTGTGGTCAGCATCGGTGGCGGCAAGATCAGTTGGGGGCCTGTGGCTTACGCCATCTGCTATGTGGTGACAAGGAATGGCGAGGCTGTCGGCTTCACCACCGAGACCAGTTTCGACTATACCGAGGGCGCTGAGTACAAGGTTCAGGCCGTCAATGAGAATGGTGGCCTGAGTGCATACGGCATAGCCGGACAGGGCACAGGCATCTCTGCCTCCTCGCTGCTCTCCGACTCACAGCCTGAGGCGTACTATTCGCTTGATGGCCGTCGACTTGGCAATACGGCCCGTGGAATCTGCATTGCGCGTTATGCAGACGGCACAGTCCGTAAAATAGTACGATAGAACCCCGTCGTAGAGCCCGAACGAAGAGTTAAGAGTTAAGAATTAAGAAAAAATGGCCGATGTTGGCAAATTTTCTTAACTCTTAACTCTTAACTCTTAATTAATTCGTATCTTTGCCGTCGATTATGGAATATAGCATCAACGTACAAGGGCGGCTCATGGATCTCTCGGAGCCTCAGGTGATGGGGATCCTGAACGTGACGCCCGACTCATTCTACTCCGGCAGCCGCAAGCAGACGGAGCAGGAGATAGCCGTGAGGGCCAACCAGATAGTGGCCGACGGGGGCACGATCATCGATGTCGGTGCCTTCTCCACGCGCCCCGGTGCTGCAGAGGTGCCGGAGGCTGAGGAGATGGAGCGCCTGCGCTTCGGGCTCGACATTGTGCGCCGTGAGTTGCCTTATTCCGTAGTGTCGGTGGATACCTTCCGTCCTGATGTGGCACGGATGGCCGTCGAGGAGTTTGGGGCCGACATCATCAACGATGTCAGCGAGGGAGGCCGGACGGGTGTTGCCGGCGTGCCGCTGGGGCAGGGCGAGGACTATCCCGCCATCTTCCGCATGGTGGCCCAACTTCGCGTACCTTATATATTAATGTCAGTTCAGCCGACGCTCCGCGAGATGCTGATGGCCTTCGCCAGGGAGGTGCAGCAGTTGCGCGACCTGGGTGCCCGGGACATCATCCTCGACCCGGGCTTCGGGTTCGGCAAGACGCTGGAGCAGAACTATCAGTTGATGAGCCAGATGGAGCGGCTGCAGGTGATCGGGCTGCCGCTGCTGGTGGGCGTGTCGCGCAAGTCGATGGTCTATAAGTTGCTGGGCCATACGGCCAATGAGGCGCTCAACGGGACGACGGCTCTCCATGCCATCGCCCTGATGAAGGGGGCGTCGATTCTCAGAGTCCACGATGTGCGCGAGGCCGTGGAGTGCGTGAAGATCTTTGATGAATTGAAGGATCGAAGGATTGAAAGTTTGAAGTCTTGAGGAGTTGAAGTCATGTTGTTCGAGTTTGGCATAAAAGATATCATCGACATCCTGCTGGTAGCCCTGATGCTCTACTACATCTACCGGCTGATGCGCGAGTCGCGCTCATTGAACGTGTTCGTCGGCATCCTGGTGTTTGTGGTGGTGTGGCTCTTCGTGTCGCAGATCATCGAGATGCGCCTGCTGGGCAGCATCCTCGACAAACTGGTGTCGGTGGGAGTGATAGCGCTGATAGTCATCTTCCAGGAGGACATCCGCAAGTTCCTCTACAATCTGGGCGCCCACCGCCGGATTCGCGTCTTGTCTAAGTTCTTCACTTCGCAGAAGACGAAGGAGAAAGATCAGAAAGAGGTGAAGGCGATGATTATGCCCATCGTGATGGCCTCGATGAACCTGAGCCGTGGGAAGGTGGGCGCGCTGATCGTGCTGGAGCGCGCGATGCCGCTCGACGACATCGTGATGACGGGCGACGTGATCGACGCCAACATCAATTCGCGGCTGATAGAGAACATCTTCTTCAAGAACTCGCCGCTCCACGACGGGGCGATGATCGTCTCGAAGTTCCGTATCAAGGCCGCCGGCTGCATCCTGCCCGTCAGCCACAACCTCAGCATCCCCAAGGAGTTGGGCCTGCGTCACCGCGCGGCACTGGGCATCTCGCAGGAGAGCGACGCCCTGGCGGTGGTGGTCAGCGAGGAGACGGGCGGCATCTCCGTGGCCATCAAGGGCGAGTTCAGGCTCCACTTGTCGGCAGAGGAACTGGAGAGCATCCTGACGAAGGAGTTGGAGTAGCGTCCACGTAAAGGTTTTCACTTAAAATTCTGAAAAATAATCCCAATGCTGATGGTATTCGGATTATTTTTGCTACTTTTGCAATCTGAATATTACAGACAACATTTTAATATAAAACAAACTATGGATTTATTAAGTCAAATTGTAGCGCGTGCTAAGAGCAACAAGCAGCGCATCGTGCTCCCCGAAGCAGAGGAGGAGCGTACTCTCTGTGCAGCCGACAAGGCACTGGCTGACGACATCGCAGACATCGTGCTGATCGGCAATCCTGCCAAGGTGGAGGCCCTGGCCAAGGAGAAGGGCCTGCAGCATATCGGCAAGGCCACTCTCATCGACCCCGAGAACTATGACAAGAGCGAGCAACTGGCTGAGAAGTTGGCCGAGATCCGCAAGTCGAAGGGCATGACCATCGAGGAGGCCCGCAAACTGGTGAAGAATCCGCT
>ODAI010896155.1_pt1 | contig 10116 bp, 4 predicted proteins | sample 1539321 | NCBI WGS metagenome assembly ODAI01 (sample SAMN02144231, study PRJEB22623) | gut metagenome | biome: sheep rumen | host: Ovis aries | place: New Zealand | reverse complement strand
TGGGAGTTAAAAGGGAAGTTAAAGGGGAAGTTAAAGGGGGAGTTAAAGGGGGAGTTAAAGTGGGAGTAACTTCTGAATACCCAATTCCATTATTTGTTTTGTTGTTTGCGCTGCTCTTCCAACTTCTTCTGCTGGAGTTCGGCCAGTTCCTGCAAGCGGCGTGCCATGCCCGACATGCCTCCAGGTTTTGTTGGGTCGGCCTGTCTCTTCTTGTAGCGTTCCTCCAGTTTCTGCAGGAGTTTGGCGTCGTCGGTGGATTTGCGCAGATACCACATCATCAGGATGGAGATGATACCAGAGATGAAGTAGTAGTAGTTGAGGCCTGATGAATAGCCGTTGAAGGAGAAGAAGAAGATGATAGGCATGAGATACGACATCCATTTCATCATGCTCATCTGCTGCTGTTGTTCCTCAGACATGGAGTACGACTGCTGGCGCATGCTGATCCATGTGTTGGCCACAGTGGAGAGACACCAGAGCACACAGAAGAGACTCAGGTGGTCGCCTATACCCCAGATATTGGTGCCCCAGCGGATCACGTCGTCGTAGGTGGAGAGGTCGTCGGCCCAAAGGAAGCTCTGACCGCGCAGTTCGATGGCGTTAGGAATGAAGTTGAAGAGGGCAATCCAGATAGGCATCTGAATGACCATGGGCAGACAGCCTCCCATCGGTGATACGCCGTACTTGCTGTAGAGTTGCATCACCTCCTGGTTCTTCTGCATGGCATCTTCTTTCTTTGGGTATTTGGCGTTGATTTCATCTACCTTGGGTTTGAGCACCCTCATGTTGGCGCTGGAGAGGTAACTCTTCTTCATCAGTGGATAAACGAGGAACTTGATGACGATGGTGAGCATCAGTAGCACAATACCCATATTGAGTCCCAACTTGGTCATCCAGTCGAAGAGATAGACGGTGAAGAAGCGGTTGATATAGCGGATAAGCGGCCAACCGAGATAGACGAGCGACTGGAGGTCGAGGTCGCGGTCCTTGGTGATGCCGGCGTTGTTGTTGGCGTAGAAAATCTGCTCGTTATCCTTGAGTGTGCTGAATCGGTTGGGACCGATATAGAAGCTGAGGTTGGTGGCCTTCTTGCCTGTGGGGTCGAAGTTGGCGCTGAACTCTGCGTCGTAGGTCTTGATGTAGCCCGACTTGGGTTCGGCTTGGGTGGATTTGAGTTTGTCGAGGTGGAAGGGCTGGTCGGCGATGATCACCTGACTGAAGAACTGGTCTTTGAAAGCGAGCCAGTAGGCACTTTTCTCAAACTCGCTTTCTTCCTTGTCTGTGCCTCCTGAACTGAGCACCCTGGTGTCGTTGTCGTCCTCGCGGTATTCGATGGTGCTGTGCTGGTTCTCGAAGGAGAAGCCTTTCTCCTGCTGGCGCATCTTCTCGTTCCATACGATATCCACCTTGTCGGACTTCACGGGGAAGAAACCTTCAAGGCCGTTGGCTTGGATGTCGAGCTTGAGCAGGTAGGAGTTGGGCACGAGTTCGTAGGCGAAGTCGATGCTGCCGTCTCCAATGGGCAGGCGCATGGTCACCTTGTCCTTGCTTTGGGCTGTGGGGGCGAAATAAAACTCATCGGTGATGATATTGTGTTCCTTGCCGGTGAAGAGGAACTTCATGTTGGAGTCGTCTTTGTCGAAGAGGACCACCTGTCCGCTCTTGTCCCAGGTCTTGTAGGTGCTGTCCTTGAGCTCAGCCTTGCAGAGCTGACCGCCCTTGTTGTTGATGGTGAGACGGATCAGTTCGTTTTCGATGACTGTGGTTCCTTCGTTCTTGATGCTTGCCTCGTGGAAGGGGTTGAGCGTGTCGGTCTGCTGCTTGAGCAGTTCGTCGGCTTTCTTCTTGGCTTCCTTGGTTTCTTTCTCCGCTTTCTGTTGTTCTTGTGTGGCTTCTACGATGGCGTTCTCTTGTTGTGCGATGGCGTTCTCTCTCATCCTGTGGCTGTCGTACATCATGAAGGCAAAGACCACAAGTGCCATCAGTACAAACCCAATAATGGTGTTTTTATCGGTGTTCATCTGTGTTGGGTATAATAATTATAATTTGTTAATTTTCAGTATGTAATAATGTTTTATTAAAGTAAAACTTTAATTGGTGCGTGTGAAATGTGGGTGACCGTCATGACTCTTTCCGTCGTTTTGTGCTTGTTCCACTATTTCGCACTAATCTGCAAAATTAACGATTTTTTTTCAAATAGGCGTGTTTTTTATGGTAATAATTGATGTGTGACTGTAAATCATCGCTTTCGTGTTGTTGGCTGACTTTCTTTACATTTCCCGTTCAAATCATCTTCCAACGCATGAACTATATCAAGACTGTTCCAGCCATATCGCAAATCAGGGTTGCGATATGGCTGGAATCAGCGTATATGTAATTGGGGGGAGTTAATGCGCCACGTTGCCGTCAATTCAGGATTGAGGAATCGATACTTGTTCATCCATAGGGCATTGATCGGGATGATAATGAAAGAAATGTGAATGTGGCATGAAAAGTGGTCGTTGTCGCGGCCGTGGGGCAATAGTTGGGAAGATCAGTCGCCAGGATTGTTCTGTTGGCTGTCATCTTGTTTTTTCTTGCGGTATTCCGACGGAGTCATGTTGTACTCCTTCAGGAAACTGCGTGTGAAGTATGAGGGGGTGGAGAATCCCACAGACATGGAGACTTCGGTCACGGGCATCGATGTGGACCGTAGCAACTGACAAGAGCGTTTCAGTCGGAAATGGCGTATGAACTCACCGGGTGCCTGTCCTGTAATCGACTTGATTTTGCGATAGGCTGTGATGTAGGACATGCAGAGGTCTGAACTCAATTCTTCCAGTCCATAATCGCTGTTGGATATGTTCTTGTTGAGCAAGTCGATGATCTTGTTCACAAACTGGCTTTCAATATCAGAGGTGAAGAGCGTGTCCACATCAGGATTCTCCAGTTGCCGGAGCAATTCCTGACTATGCTCTCGCCGTTGTTTTTCCACCTGCCGGATGCGGTCTTTGAGGATTTTCATATCGAAAGGTTTGGTGATGTAGTAGTCGGCTCCACATTGGTAGCCCTGCAACTCACTCTCCTGTCCTGCTCGTGCGGTGAGCAATATAATAGAGAGATGGGAGGTCTTTTCATTGTCTTTCAAATGCCGGCACAGTTCGAAGCCGTCCATGACAGGCATCATCACATCGCTCACCACCAGGTCCACTTGTTCGGCCTCTGCGATTTCTATGCCTTCTTGTCCGTTAGATGCTTGAATCACATGGAATTCGTTGATGAGTTCATCGGCTATGAATTGTCGGAATTCATCATTGTCTTCCACAACAAGCACTGAGAATCGGTTGTCGGCCTTCTGTTTGTTGGAATCCGTTTTGGGCTCATCTTTTTCCATTGCCTCGGTTGAGTTGTTTTCGGTGAATGTGTCGATGTTTTTGTTCTTGCTTTCCGCCGATGTTTTCCAGGGCAGCATCACGGTGAAGACCGCACCCTCTCCCAAGTCGCTTTCCACAGACACCGTACCGCCATGAATGGCCACCATTTCCTTGACCATGTTAAGTCCGATGCCGCTTCCGTTAGCCCCTTGCTCGGCTCCTGAGTCCGCTTGGTAAAAACGCTCGAAGATATGTTTCTGCTGTTCCTTGGAGATGCCAACCCCAGTGTCTGCCACTTCCACCTGCACCATTCCAGTTGCCAGTTTCTTCACCGACACTGCCACATCACCACCTTCGGGAGTGAACTTGTGTGCATTGCTCAGAAGGTTGAACAGGATGTGGTGCACGATGTTCTTGTCGAAATAGAAATTCAGCGGTGTGGAGTTGGGGGTGTAGTGAAGGCTCACCCCTTTCTTGTCGTAAAGCGGCCGGAAAGACTCGCATGCCTGAGCCACATAGTCGTTCAACTCTCCGTATCTCAGATTGAGTTTCATTTCTCCCATTTCCAGTTTACGGAAAGACAGCAGGTTGTTGATCATGTCGAGCAGTTCCTTGGCATGGCCCATGATGACTTCAAGTTTACGTCTCATCTCGCCCTCTTTCATCTCATTCACTATGCTGCCGAGAGGTGTGATGATCAAGGTTAGCGGAGTGCGTAGTTCATGGCTGATGTTGGTGAAGAAGCGGAACTTCATGTCAGTCAGCCTTTGCTCCATTTCCTCCAAGTGTTTTCGGTCGAGCATGCGGAGGTAGTAGCGCAAGCCCAGCAAAGCCAATGCCGAGAATAAAATGAGGTATAGCATCCACGCCCACCAGGTTTCCCACCATGCAGGCAGTTTCTCGATGGTCAGTACGAGTTCACCCTCGTTCCATTTCCCCTGTTCGTTGGTTGATTTCACCTCCAGTTCGTAATCCCCCTTGCTTAGGTTCGACAAGTGGACGACATTCAATCCGGCAGGCAGATACACCCATTCCTGCTCGCCCGACTTCTTCAGTCGATAGGCAAATGACACTTTTTCGGAATGTAGATGGTCGAAGGTCGTGAGATAGACAATCACGTGCTTTGCATCGGCTGGCACGGTGATATGTTTGTTTCCATAACTGGGAAACACCCTCACGCTGTCGATATCGACTTCAGCGGCTGTGGCGTGTGCTGTTTCAGAATTGCTTTCTAAGGCCTCGGATGATGCAGTGTCGTAGATGCCTCCGGCACCACAGAAACAGACTGTCTTACCCGTCACCTTGATGTCCTGGAAATAGTCGGCCTTGATGTTCGAGTCGGTGATGTTGATCATTCTGTATGTACCGTTACTCGGATTGTATTCTTTGATATACAGGCTTGTCAGCACCCAGACATGCCCATTTGAATCGACTTGCAGTTTCTTTATCACGCTCCCTTGATGGTCGCTTGCCGTGGGGTCGTTGGTTAATTTATGTGTTGTGATGTCGTAACATGCCACTTGACCTTCAGCTGAAGACAACCAGATGTAGTGGTTTCCGTCGGTGGCTATGCAATCGAATGGGTGAGAAGTGGCTATTGTCTCCAGACCTCCATTTGCTTTCACCTTTGCAAACCCGCACTGACTTCCCAGAAGGTATATGGTGCCGTCGTTCGTTTCCACAAGGTCGTTGACTTGTCCGGTTGCTGATGTGATTTTCTGGATGTTGTCCTGCTTCGAGCCGACCTTGGTGATATAGTTGTCCATTCCAAGCAGCACATCTCCGTTTTGGGTTTCATAGACACAATGAATCGTGCTCTCAAGTTCCGCCACTTTGTCAGTACGCAATGTGTTGCCTTCCATCCATGCGCTCCACAAGTTGGACCCCTCGGCCACCCACACCCCATTTCCAGACTTCTTCCTGCCCTTCATTTTGAGGGAATAGAGCCACAGATGCTCTGCACTGCTCAGGATAGAGGTAAGGAACTCGTTGTCAGGGCGGTAGTACATCAGTCCCACGCGGCTCTGCATCAGCCAGAAGCCATCTCCATCTGGAACCACTGCATCTGCGATTAGAGGATAGTCGGTGACCCTCTCCATCTGGTCAATCATGAAGCGTCTAACCTTCTCTCCTTTGGGTGTGATGACGAAAGGTATGGGCGTGTATGAGGGCACCCAGATGTTGCCTTGTGAGTCGCAAGATGGCGGTTCGAGCATGATTCGCTGCCGGGGAAGGAAATCGGATGTCGGGTATCGGTTCAATTCCTTGCCTCCTTTCACGATTTCGTAGCAATAGAAGTTGTCGATGGCCGACACCCAGAGTTTGTCATCGACTAAGCAGATGCCGAAGACGAACCCGCGTCCGTTGTCATGACTCTCGCGACTGCCTGTTGTCGCTGGTTGCATGGTCAGGATACCTTGTGTTGCCGCTTTGTTGTCGGGTATCTCATAGCGGATGATGCCACCATATCTTGTGCCAATCCAAAAACAGCCGTTCTTCTGATCCTCGTGCATCACCAGAGGCGACCATTCTGTAGGCCATTGGCAATCCTCGAAACCGTCTTTCTTCCTGTCGTACAAGCGGAGTCCGCCCTCTTCCAGCATCAACCAGATTCTGTCTTTGCTGTCGATATACAAGGAAAGGGCATGTTGTGGAGTTCCGTTGTGTGTGATGTCGTACGACCTGACGAGTTTGCAATCTCTGCTCAGATGGAAGACTGTTCCTCCAGAGGTCAGCCAATACGAGTTGTCTGTTTTGTCCATCAACACCGACTGAAAGTTGTGTCCTTTGGTCACCAAGGTGTCCAGTCTTTCGATCTGGTATGACCGTTTGTCCAAAACCCATACTCCGGTGGAAGTGGTGAACAAGAGCCTGTGGTCGCTCGTTGCAAACATCTTGTTGATAAAGCAGTCGGAGCGTGAAAAACCAGTCCGCTCGTCACCCATGAACTGGTCAATCTGATACCCGTTGTCTCGTAGCAAACCACATTCTGTCGTTCCATACCATATATAGCCCTCTTCGTCTTGCAACACACTGCGCACCACCGGGCCTGGCAGTTTGCTGAAGTTTGGTAAGGTACGGATCGTCTGGGCGGAAGCCATATCGCTGATAGCCGTGAGGCAGAACAAGAACAGCGCTTTCAATTCGATTTTCATTGTCGATGATGAATTAGAAGATATAGTCTGAATGTCAAAACCAAGAAATGACGTGAGGCAAATTTACGTAAAAAAAAGGAAAGGCTTTAGCACTTTTCTTTCATTTATTTGAAAGTCGCTAACATAAAAGGCCGTTATCCAGGGCTCTCAGCCGAAAAGGACCCTTTTTCATGAGCCCAGGGCATCTACAGTTCCCTTAGATAAACATCATGTCAGATTTGCCCAAGTTTGGGATTTAGTGCAACCGAGGGAACTTGTCCAATGGATAGAAGTCCGCTTAATACTCGTACATTTTGATACGGAATGCCTTCACTTCGCCATCACGGATGACAGGACCGCCCAGCGTAGTCTCATCGCCGTTCAGACGGTGAATCATCTCTTTCCCGTCTTTGTCGAACGTCAGTTCATCCACCGACTCAAACGCTACATGCTTTCCACTTTCCGACGAATAGACATTCACAATCATATTGCCTATTCCGCCGGCAACAAGGAACTGGCCTTCATCCTCTTGCATCACGAGGAGACCAGCCACGTTCGTCCCCGTCATTTTCACTTCCTCGCCTTTCACTCCAACCAAAGCCTGAGCCTGCCAAGTGGAAGAAGGGCGGATGGCCACCACGTAGCGCCCCATCTTCACATGGTCTTCCACTCGGTTGTTGTCCAACAACAATCCGCTGATACGCCGCTCCCGTCTGGACTGGATGATGAGAGGCGTGAATCGCCCCAGCAGCTGGTAGGTTTTGTCGTAGGCATGGTCCGACGGGTCCGCGCTGTTCATCAATCCTGCGCCATCGATACCAAAAGGAGAGTAGCAGAGCGTCTGATACCGTCCAAAGGCATAAAACGCCCGCGCTGCACCGTCGGAACTGCTTTTGGTTTCTGGCACCATCACTGGATTGTCGGCTGTGTCGTAGCGTTCCATTACCCAATCGAAAAGATCAGTGGAATAGATGTCGGGCAAAGCAGGTCGATATGGGGCGCAGCGAATCTCCAGATGTCGAACTGATGTGGATGTGGTCCTCCCGCCGTTCTTCCATGAACCGAACCACAGGATGACGAGACGAAGATGTGATTCGCGCGCCCCTCGGATCATCTCGTCAACCAAGGTGAAATCGAAATGTCCCTCTGTTGGCTCGATGAGTTCCCACGACACAGCGGCGATGACGGTGTTCAAATGCTTAGTAGCCATACGTTTCCAGATGGGAGCCATGTAGTGCGCGCTTCCTGTTGAGGAGTTGTGCAGTTCACCAGCAAGCATCAAATAAGGTTGGCCATCCACCATCAGTTCCCAGCATCCATGGTTCTTCTGCAGGTGTGGAAAGGCGTTCTCTTGGGCTTCCGCCCTTGTTGGGCTGAGCGTGAAAAAAAGCAAAATGAATAGGCAATAACTGTAGATTCTCATTATTGACATTATTATTAGGATTAAACATTGTTGGCTCTTCAATCTTGCGGAAATATGCCATAAGCATCCTCTGACGTTGAAAAGCATTGCAAAACTATTCATTTGTCCTGACTTATTTATGTTCATAAGATTTCATAAGTCCGACTGATTCTTTCATAATAATCGTCTGTAATCTGAATGAAAGAAATGTTGCGTTCACACTGTTCTTTCTTTATTTATTTTGCAAAAAAAAATCAAATCAACACCTAACATCAAATAAACATCGACAATGAGAAGATTAATGATTATGGCGGCGTTGGCTATCTCGGGTATGAGATGCTACGCACAGAACGCACAGTTCGACTATTTCCGCTATGAAGGAAAGGACGCACGGTTTGACAAGGCAATCGACAGAAACACCCAGTACCTCAACCCAGTCGTATCAGGATATTATCCCGATCCGTCCATCTGCAGGGTGGGCGACACTTACTACTTGGTCAACTCCACCTTCAGCTACTTCCCAGGCGTGCCCATATTCAAAAGCAACGACCTGGTCAACTGGCAGCAGATCGGCCATGTGCTCGACCGTCCCTCCCAAGTGGACCTTAACGGCCAGGACCTCAACATGGGCATCTACGCTCCGCAAATCAGTTACAATCCCAAGAACAAGACCTACTACATGACCACCGGCGACATGGGTCATGGTTTTTTCTTTTATGTGAAGTCGAAAGACCCCTCGAAGGGATGGAGCGAACCCATCAGAATGAAACACGGTGGAATGGACACGTCATTCTTCTTCGACACTGATGGCAAGGCCTACGTCGTTTATAACGCCGATCCCATCGAACCTGCCAAATACAACATGCAGAAAGCCATACACATGCACGAGTTCGACTGGAAGGCCGACACCATCAAGGACGAGTGCTATGAACTCACCAAGGGAAGCACCTGTATCGATAACCCCATCTGGATTGAAGGCCCCCACATGTTCAAGGTGGGCAAGTACTACTACCTGATGGCAGCAGAAAGCGGCACCTACTACATGCACAGCGAAGTCATCTTCAGAAGCAAGAGTCCTAAGGGCCCATTTGAGGAATGTCCGCACAACCCCATCCTCACCCAGAGAGACCTGGGGCTGAACAACAGGGCCGACGCGGTGACCAGCACAGGACACGCCTCACTAGTAGAGGCGGCCGACGGACAATGGTGGGCGGCATTCCTTGGATGCAGGCCATACGAGAACGACACCTACAACACAGGCCGTGAGACCTTCCTCCTGCCAGTGACCTGGAAAGACGGATGGCCCACTATTCTTGAACATGGCAAAGCGGTGCCTACAGTTGTGGACAAACCAGGTCTCAAGCCTGTGGACAACAACTACGTCACGGGCAATTTCAGTTTCACCGACCGTTTCGACTCAGAAAGACTCAATCTCAGGTGGATCTTCCTCCGCAATCCAAACATGGCTGACTACGATTGGAGCGGACAAGGCATCACGCTGAAACCACAACCGGTCAACATCTACGAACTGGCATCTCCATCCGCCATTTTCTATCGGCAGAAACATACATCATTCGAGGCTGAGACCACTGTCAGATTCAATCCCACGCAGGACAACCAACTGGCAGGAATGGCAGTGTTCCAAAACGACCAGCACAACTTTGTAGAGGGGAAAACACTGATTAACGGGAAGCCTGCCATCACACTCACCAGAACAGAGAAGGGTCAGCAACTCGCCATAGCGACCGTGATGATTGACCAAAATGCCCAACACCAACCAGTGAGGATGAAAGTGGAATCCAGCGGCAAGTATTATTCCTTTTACTACGCATTGGGTGACCAGCCTTGGCAGACACTCGCTCAGGGCGTGGATGGAAGCCATCTCAGTTCGGGTGTTGCCGGCGGATTCGTGGGAACAACTATCGGATTGTATGCCACAACAAAGAAGAACAAATGAAATCGTCAACTGGCGGGTTGATTGACCAAAGAAAGTATCAACGAAAAAAGCAGCGCACATGATTGTTTTGCTCTTTTTTACATTCAGTCTCAAAAAATGTCACTTTTCTTTCTAATTGCACCTTTTAAAATACAAGTAAATATATTAGAAAAAATCAGACAAGTAGGTGACGAAGATAAAAGGTAATTTTGCAATGTTTTCATAAGCAATTTAAGTAATAGTGAACTCATAAGTATTGCATTGAGGTAGAAAGATTGTTGACAGGAAAAT
>ODAI010669886.1_pt1 | contig 10116 bp, 2 predicted proteins | sample 1539321 | NCBI WGS metagenome assembly ODAI01 (sample SAMN02144231, study PRJEB22623) | gut metagenome | biome: sheep rumen | host: Ovis aries | place: New Zealand | reverse complement strand
GTATTTGTTATCTCTATTCGGCAAGTAGCATTCATTATCATCGGCATATTCCTGTTTACGTGCCCGGCAGGGAAACGGAACAGGACCGGATAATCGTATGGTTCAACCATCATCCTGATGCGCTCGTACAACGTTCCTCCCATCTGCGGGTCCTCTTCATAATCCGAGAATTGCCCCACTATCAATCCCTGAATGTTCCTCAGCACACCGCTTAGACGCAGATTGTTCAGCATTCTGTCGATCACGTATGGACGCTCGCCCACATCTTCAATGAAGAGAACGGTCGGCTCGTCCGTGCGTACGGCAAAGGGTGTACCCTGCAATCCGCACATTACCGCCAGATTGCCACCGCGAAGTGTCGCCTCGACCTTCCCCAATCGGTTCAATGGGTGAGGTGCCATCTCATAATGAATGGGTTCTCCCGCCATCACTGACTGAAGCGCATCAACCGAAGCACGGTTCTTGCCATACTCCGCAATGTGTTTCGCCATTGCCCCGTGTATTGACGGAACATTGTATTTGCCTAACATCAGGTGCAGTGCGGTGATGTCCGAGAAACCGATTACGGTCGCATGGTTTTCCGGTACAACCAATTGGTCGAGTATCTGAACCATGCCATACCCCCCACGGGCGCAAAGTATATATCGTAGGTCCGGATCCCTGAATGCTTCATTCAAATCCTCCGCGCGCCCGCGTTTCGTGCCGCCGAAACGGCCCAGCGGCTGACGAGCATGCTCCCCTTCCGTTACTTCATAACCCCATGATTCTAAGCGCAAACGCGCGATATCCAAAAAACGTGAATCCAAGCGCCCAGCGGGCACTACCATATGTACTCTTTCTCCCATTTTCAACTACTATTTTCAAAATTCGCTGCAAAGGTAATACTTTTTTTTTACATATGCAAATAAAAATGCAAATAAAATGTATTTTTTTATATTTAAGAGTATTTCTGAAAATTAGCGCAGTGAATGTTTCGTAAAAGGGAGATTGCAGGTTGTTGTGTCGGTTGTGTCGGCTGAATCGTGCAAGAATCGTGCAAGAATAACACATGCTTCAGAGCAGGGAGGGTATTGCGTGTGTGCATGCAGGCGAGTTGAGGTCGGGCATTTGCTAACTTTGCGCGTTTAATTTCCCCTTGCCAAATTCTCTGCAATCGTTTTCATCCTTCATCTTTGTCTTTGTGCTCCAATCACCAAGCAAAAAGGTACACTAAACATGGTTTTCTTTGAGAAGAGTGCTATTGAAAACGTTTGAAAAGGCACTAAAAATGCGCCTAAATGGCGAAATATGTTTTATAACATATCAAAAAATTTGCAAATTCAGCAAAAATGTAGTAACTTTGCACCCAAATTACGAACATGTATCATGAAAACGATAAGAAAAATTGGTCTTTTTTTCGCCATGGGAGCCTTGCTTTCCATGCATAGTGTTTCGTTCGCCGCGAGTCCCAAGCGTGAGTTGCGTGCTACGTGGATTGCCACGGTGAACAATATAGACTGGCCTGTATATTCCACAGTTAGCGGTCAGCAGAACGAGATGATTCGAATGCTTGATTCGATTGCGGCACTCCATATGAATGCGGTGTTCTTCCAAGTTCGCCCTTGTGCGGACGCGCTATACAATAGTGCATACGAGCCATGGTCCAGTTTCCTGCGCGTTTCCCGTGGCACCAATCCTGGATATGATCCGTTGCAGTTCGTTATCGATGAAGGGCACAAGCGCGGAATCGCCGTACATGCATGGATGAACCCATACCGTTACAGCCGCACCGGTGCTCGTTGGACAGGTGCCAATGACACTCCTCTTAACTACGAGCACACCCACCCCGAGTGGCTTCTGTACTATTCCAATAACATCGTCCTTGACCCGGGACTTCCCGAGGTACGTCAGCGTATTTGTGACGTAGTGGGTGACCTCCTCAGCAAGTACGACGTGGATGGTATTATCTTCGACGACTATTTCTATCCGTATGGTGGCACCACCAATCAGGATAGTACTTCGCAGCGACTGTACAAACCCGTGGGCATGGATGTGCATGACTGGCGGCGGGATAATGTCAACCGTATGGTTCAGGATGTGTATGACACTATCCAGGCTGTCAAACCCTGGGTCACCTTCGGCATCTCACCTTTCGGTATCTGGACAACCAGTTACACCGTTGCCCAGAAAGAAGGAATAACCCTGCCATCCGGCATTACCGGAGGTAATATGTATCAGGAAATCTACTGCGACCCGGTGGCATGGCTACGGGCGGGGTCTGTGGACTATATCAGCCCGCAACTGTATTGGCGCACCAACGGACCGCAGTCCTACAACGTACTATGCCCGTGGTGGGCGAATCTTTGCAACCAGTTCGGCAAGCATTTCTATTCGTCAATGGCAGTATATAAATATGCCGAATCCACGCAGGCTGACCATAGATACTATACGGTGAGTGAGTTGCAGAGTGAAACCAATATCAACCGGTCCAGCAATCAGGACAATGCTCCCGGTACGGTGTTCTATAACACCAAAGCGTGGGTCTATGACAAACCTTACAGGGACGCTTTCCGCGCCGACCAATTCCGCTCTTTGGCACTGCCGCCTGCAATCAACTGGAAACCGGCACAGGAGCGTACCATGGTGACTTTCCTCGAGCCCGTCGGTGACACTCTTCGCTGGACTCACCCTGACAAGGATGTACACTTCGCGATCTATGCTGTATCCAATACCTTCAGGAACAGGGTGGGGATATTTTCGCAAGGTGAGGCACTCATCGGTATTTGCTACGACACTTGTTTTGTCCTTCCGCAAGGCATTACCCTTTCTTCCTATAAAATAGGCGTCAGTGTGCTGGACGGATATAACAACGAGTATTCGCTTCGAATCTACGGAGAGGAAACCGAACAGCCTGTAGTTGCCCACCTCACTGCTCCCGAAATGAACAAAATATTTGCCAAGTGGCCTGTCACTTTCCGTTGGGACGCTGTCAGCAAGGCAGACAGTTATGTCCTGCAGATTGCGCGCGACCAAGACTTTCAAGATATAGTCGTTACACAGGAACTGACCGGCACGGCGTTCAACTCGGCAGTACGCCGTAACCTGAAGGAAAACGGGGAGTACTTCTGGAGAATAAAAGTACGCAAGGCAAACTGCGATGATGTGTGGACATCCTGGTCCCGGTTCTATGTGGGTGACTACTCCCCCATACCGGAAAACGCCGAGGCACCCTCCCTCGCGCGCCCGGGCGTGTACAATATACAAGGTATGTATTTAGGCACAACAACCATCAACCTCCCCAAGGGAGTTTATATAGTAAATGGTAAAAAGATGATATTATGAAAAGAACACTACTCTTATTGGCGCTTGCAGTCGCAACGATGCTCAGTGCCGCCACTACCGTCAGTGTGGACAACCAAAAGATTCTCCTCAACAGGGATGGGCAAACTACTATTCTTGCCCCTAACGGACAGGACGAGAGTTATTATTGGGTGAGCCTCTCACCTGACGGCACCCAGATTCTTTACTCAACCTCACACCATGGCACGTGCGTCTGTGACCTCAACGGAAACCTCCTCCGTTCCCTTGGACGTCTGAATGCGCCTAAATGGCAGGATGATTACAATGTGTCCGGCATGCAGGAGCATTATTCCGACTTCGACCACGACCTCGTGGACCATATCAACTACTGCAGTGTCAACTTGCAGACCCTTCGCCAACGTGTCCTCACACCGGCGGAGAAAAAGGAGTTTATTCAACTGGAAAACACCCGTCTGGCTGCACAGGAAGCCGACAACAAGGCACGGGCTGCAGCGCGCCGTGACATCGTCACTACCGGACTCGCAGGACTGAAAATCTACGTCAACGCAGGTCACGGCGGACACGACCCCAACGACCGCTCATGTTGGACTATTCCTATTCCACAGACATGGACCAACCCCAATGGATATTGGGAGAGTAACTCCAACCTCGTCAAGGCACTCGCTCTGCGAGACTTGCTCGAAGCCGCTGGCGCAACGGTGATCATGTCCCGTACAACCAACAACTCCGGCTCACGAGACATTCAGTATTACAACTATGCCGTCGGAACCCCCGAGTACAATGCCATTATGGCGGGCGACGACCGCGACCTCTCTGCCATTGCAGAAGAAGCCAACGCCAACCACGTGGACCACTTCATCTCTATTCACTCCAATGCGCAAAACAGCCGCACCAACTATCTCCTTTTGCTCTATCATGGAGAGGATGGCAAACCTACGGTCGCAACCAGTGACATCATGGCGGCTTCTTCCGGCAATATTCAGAGAAATAACAACCTCACCGTCTGGATTACCCCGGGCGTTTACTTGCGAGGAGATATAACTTTCTACGGCGACAAGCCTACTGATCCATATCCAGGACTCGGCGTTCTGCGCCCTCTTACCGTACCGGGCTTCCTTTCCGAAGGCTCTTTCCACGACTATCCACCCGAGACACACCGTCTCTGCAATGCCGATTATTGCAAATTGGAGGCAATACGATTCTACCAGCATTTCCATAGGTATTTCAATCGCCAATTGCCGCAAACGGCTACTATCAGTGGATGGGTCAAGTCCGGCAACGAGAAAGTGGATGTCTTGGGAGAGAAAAACTTCTACTATGCTCCGGGTTCCGACGACCAATGGCTGCCGCTTAATGGCGCCAAGGTGGTGCTGAAGGATAACAGTGGACAACGTATAGACTCTGTTATTACCGATGACTGGTATAATGGAGTGTTCGCTTTCTACGACCTACAGCCCGGAACATATCAGGTGGAAGCAAGTCGCAACCAATATTCTACCGTCACACAGACAGTAACCGTAGCGGCTGAGGAAATCGCAGGCTTGAAGGTCTTCCTCATGAACACCGAAATGGAAGTCCCCGACTACGCCGATCCTGACCAATACCCGGGTTCTGTTCCTCTCAATGAATACCTGTTCTCCGAACAAGATCATCGCGAGTCCACTGCATCTATATCTCGCGCTGTCTATAAGGGCGATAAAATGGTCACCCTCGGCTCCGAAGGACTCATTCTCCGAGGCTGGAACTTCTCTCGAGGATCCTCCTTGCCATTGCCTACAGGAATTACTGCTTCTCAACTTACTGACATTGCACTCACTGCAGACGGATATTTGATTGCTGCTGCGGTCCTCAGTAACACGTTGCATATATATGCATGGGATCATAATATGGCAAACCCTGCCGAATTGTTCACCGTCCCGGGTATTACTATCAACAACAGACCTTCTATCGCAGCAAGCGGCTCCATGTGGAAAGTGAAAGTCTTCTTCGAGACTGCCGGCAAAGTGTATAGTATGCAGGCAGGCGGTACACCTGCGATTGTTAGTTCTACCAACACCGGAGCCAAACTGGTGATGATGCCGAATGGATCAGTTTATGCCGACCGTCAGAGCCGCACGCCTACTTTCTTCAAGTACGCCGGCAACACCTACATGGTAGTTCCTGTGGACTCGGCATCTCAAGTCGGCTTCCAAGTGTATGACATTACTAACGGAGTCGCTTCCCGCAAGCGTGTATCTTCTACTTATCTGCTACAGGGAACAGCCACCACTCGCGCCTTCGCTTTGGCATATGTCGAGGGATATAGTGTTCATATCGGCTTGCTGGAGTCTGGCACAACGGACTACGTTTATGGCACATGGAAATCCCTGGATATACCTGTCGCCAACATCTACGCCAGCGAGGTTAGTTTCGATGGCACCAATTTCACTTTCCGACTCAACGAAGATGCCACTTCAGTTAGTATTGGCATTGAACGCGAAGGAGAACAGACAAACTTGCACGAATTAGGAGCCTTGACGCGCGGACTGCATACTGTGCCCAATCCCTTCCCCCAGCAAACGTTCGATGCTTACTCTATATCTGCAACTGCAATGCCCGTGGGATACCCCGTCCTTATCAGCAATGACGACCAAAAATTCCAGTTCCTTGCACCTTGCGGGGTAGCGGTTGACCGTACACCTGCTTCGCCCTATTTCGGACGTATTTACGTTGCAGAAAGTAGTGGCGGCAGTCTAAGCAAAGGATCACGTACTACTACCACAGGTTGTTATGTACTCAGTGCCGACTTCGCTGATGTTACTAACCAAGGCGATGTGGCTTGGGGAGGAAATGTACAGTGGGGCGCCAATAATGCTGACCACCATCAGTTTGGTTTGTCACGCCTTTGTGTCGCTCCATCGGGCAAAGTGTTCATTCCTTCTTCTTCCTTCGCTTCCGGAGGAGTATATACAATGGACGCCGCCAATCCTTCCGCTGACTTCGTGCCCGTCTTCGGCGGCAAACGCAATAACGATACCGGCGCACTCAAATATAGTGGCGCCACAGTAACCAATCCCGTTATGAGTTGCACTGTCTTAGGTTCTGGAGAGGAAGAAACACTTTACACCATGGACCGCTGCAACTCCTTTGGTACCGCTTTCTCCAACATCAACCAGTACAATATTGGGCAAGCCACTTCTCTTCCTTGGAAAGAGGAGCCTTCGGCGGTTGTTTTCTCCGACGACATCACTGCTTATATGGAGAATGGAAATGGAGAATTGGAATATGACGGACACGGAGGTTGGTTCATGAGCCAATATCGCTACGCATCATCTACTGTCAAGCCGGCGCTCTTGCACGTCACCAATGGGGTGCTGGACTACAATTGCGGCAATGAGATCGCTACTTCCAACCGAGGAGGCCTCGCTGTGAATGCGGAGGGCGACCTGTTGGCAATTGCACGCGAAGGAGGTGTCGTTGCCGTGTATGGAGTAGAATACGACGCCAATAATGTACCCTCTCTTACCGAGAAATACGAGGTGAATTGGGGCGCCGATGGAGATGTTGCTCTGGGACTTGACTTTGATGCTGCAGGCAACCTCTACATCACAACCAACACCAGCCAACGACTGAAAGTGTATGCCTTGCCAAAACTGGTCAACTCCTACACCACGCGTATCTCTTATCACCAGAAAGGTCAGGCAATCTCTTCTGTTCAGGCAGAGACCACCGTCCAAAAAGTGATTCGGAACGGGCAAGTACTTATCATCAGGAACGGTCAGGTATTCAACTCGCTTGGACAGCAACTAAAGTAAACAAATCAAAACACACACAATATGAGAAACAAAACATGCAATTCTGGTTTCTGCCGCATGCTTCTTTCCATGCTCTTGCTGGCGCTTCCCCTCTGGGCGGGCGCTCAGCAAGTGAGCGGTTTGGTACAGGACGCCAACGGCGAACCGATGATTGGCGTTTCGGTGGTTATTTATGGCACCAGTCAGGGTACTATCACCGACTACAACGGGCAATTTACCGTTGCCGCCAAGCCGACCGACCAATTGGTCTTCAGTTATGTCGGATACAAAACACAGTATGTCAAGGTCCTCAACCGGAACATGATCAATGTCACGCTCCTTGAGGACAATGAGGTGCTGGAGGAAGTGGTTGTCGTTGGTTATGACACCCAGAAAAAAGCCAACCTCACCGGTGCTGTTGCCTCAGTCAATGTGGAGGACCAACTGGAAGGACGCCCTATCACCAACCTCGGTAATGGCCTGCAGGGTGCGGCTCCGGGTCTTACTATCACCAACAGTTCCGGACGATTGGGCGATTCGCCTACTTTCCGTATCCGTGGTCAGGTCGCTTCGCTCATCAATGAAAGCGGCTCGCAACCCCTGATCTTGGTGGACGGAGTGGAGATCTCCGACATCTCGATGCTTAATGCCGATGATATCGCCGATATCTCTGTCCTCAAAGATGCCGCGTCTTCGTCTATTTACGGTACCCGAGGCTGTTTCGGTGTAATCCTTATCACCACCAAGAGTGGTAAGAAAGCCGCCGGCAATTTCCAGATCAATTACTCCAACAACTTCAGTTGGGCAACACCAACGGTACTGCCGACCATCGCCAAGTCGTATGTAGGAGCCGAGATGGCTTTGGAGGCCCGTCAGCGCCGTACTCCCGGTACTACCATCTTCAAGAACTCATGCGGACTGGTTTGGGATGCCAACTCAATTGACCGCATGCGTGAGTGGGACCGTATGTTCGGCTCGCAGAAACTATCTGATGAGATGGTGCTGGGACGTGACTTCGAAATCATAGCAGGCGACACCTATTTCTACCGCACTTGGGACGCTGCCGACCTCTACATGAAGGACTTCTCGTTCTCGCAGCAGCATAACCTGAGCGTAAGCGGACAGCAGGGTAAGACGAACTATTACATCGGCCTCGGATACATGGGTCAGGGTGGCGTCATCAAGGTCAATCCCGACCAATACGACCGCTTCTCAATCAATGCGAATATAGAAAGTGAGGTCACCAAGTGGTTCAAAGTGCGCTCGAAGATGCTTTACACACGCACCAACCTCAAGACACCTTTCAACTTCAACTCCGCGTCCTACGATGCACTCTATTACCTCTACCGCTGGCCGTCTATCATGCCCTACGGTACCTACGAGGGACATCCTTTCCGCAACTCTATCACTGAGACAGCCGCTGCCAACATGAACAGCGATGAGAAGGACTATATGCGCGCTTCTGTTGGCGGTACTATTACCTTCATCCCCGACCTGACACTTGATATTGACTACGCCTTCAACCTTGACAATCAGGATATCATCCAGCGCGGTGGTACCGTAGGAGGTTGGGATTTCTGGAGTGGTGGACTTAACCTGGTTAACAACTGGGCGGCTACCAGTCGCAACAAGATTGACATCTATTATTACAAGCGTCAGTACCATGTGGGCAACGCTGTGCTCAAGTACAAACATACTTGGCAGGATGCACACAAGTTCCAGGCTTTCGTTGGTTTCAACATCGAGTACAAAGATACCCGCTACGTCAATGCAGAAAAGCGCAATCTGCTTGACCAGCGCAAGCCGGAAATCAGTCTGGCTACGGGTGACGACTTCGTGTATGGCTCGCACTCTGCATGGTCCACGATGGGTTTCTTCGCACGTGTGAACTACTCCTACAAGGATCGTTACCTTATTGAGTTGAATGGTCGTTATGACGGCTCCAGCCGTTTCCCGATGAACCAACTGTGGGGCTTCTTCCCCTCCGGCTCGCTCGGATGGGTGGCTTCGGAAGAAAGTTGGTGGGAAGTGCTCAATCCCTATTGGAGTTTTGCCAAGGTGCGTGCTTCGTATGGTTCCATCGGTAACCAAAATGTGGGTAACAACCGCTTCCGCGCAATTATCTCTTCCTACAACTCGGATTGGATTACAGGAGATATTAATGACCTGACCTTCTCCCTGCCGACAGCCATTGCCGACGGTTTCACATGGGAGGCCGTCAAAACCATTGATGCAGGTGTGGACCTTCGTTTCTTTGGTAATGACCTTGGACTCAGTTTCGACTATTTCCGCCGCATCAACGCCAACATGATTGTCAGTGGTGCCGAGGTGCCCTCTACGTATGGTGCATCGGCTCCTTACCAGAATGCCGCTCAACTTACCACCAATGGTTGGGAGTTGGCGCTTGACTACCACCACCGATTCTCTAATGGATTGAACATTACCGCTACTGCCAGTGTGGCAGACGCTCTCTCCATTGTCACCAAGCACCCGCGTAAGGGTACCTCGGTTATTGATGGTAGCAACTACGAGGGTAAGGTGATAGGCGAGATCTGGGGCTTCACGACAGACCGTCTCTTCCAGGAGAACGATTTCGACGCAGATGGCAACCTCAATCCCGGCATTGCTTCGCAGGCGTATTTCGAGGGGACCAACGGTTATGGTTACAAATACGGTCCGGGCGATGTCAAGTATGTGGACCTCAATGGTGATGGTCAGATTACCTGGGGGGACAAGACCGTGGACAACCACGGCGATTGGAGCCGTATAGGTAACACTACGCCGCGTTTCGAGTACAACTTCCGCGTTGGCTTGGAGTGGAAAGGTCTGGACTTCTCCATCTTCTTCCAAGGTGTTGGCAAGCGTGACTACTGGGCAACCGGCACCATGATGATTCCGGGTTGGAACTTCTCTGAAGGAACCTACTACGCTCATCAGACCGACTACTGGACCCCCACCACCACGCAGGCATGGTATCCGCGACTGACCGAGATGAACCAGCCCGAAAAATACGCCGCCGCTTCGTTCTCCTCCCTCTGCCAGC
>ODAI011463663.1_pt1 | contig 10117 bp, 10 predicted proteins | sample 1539321 | NCBI WGS metagenome assembly ODAI01 (sample SAMN02144231, study PRJEB22623) | gut metagenome | biome: sheep rumen | host: Ovis aries | place: New Zealand | reverse complement strand
ACGAAGAATCTTGTGCAGAAACCTCTTCCACCACTCCGTGGCTTCCCTCTCCTATTAGGAGAGGGGCAGGGGGAGGGTCTTGTACTCCAGATGACATACTTAATAATTTTTCAATCTCTTCCAATCTCTCCATAGCAAGTTTGATATCAGGGAAACATGTCTTCATCTCTTCTTCTACTGTATGTTCATCATTTGATCGAAATAAATCTTGGGAAAGATATCAGATTTTAACTCAATCAGCTATCTCAATCATTCAAAATCCTGATTCTTCTTTTCATATCAACATTTTTAAAAGTGTAGATTTTCAGCTTCCATTTTTTCATATCAAAGCTACTTCATCCCCAAAACGTAACTGTAAACTTGCATCCTCGAAAAGGATAGTTTTTCAGATTTGTTTATCCAAATGATGAATTTTGATTATATAATCTTTTTTTGCCCAACTTCTTTCTTGGAAATATTGCTTTGGAATGGATTGTAAAGGAGACATACTAGGTTGAATATCTTCCAATTTAGGTTCTTCATCAGCGAACAAATCAATTTCAAAAAACTTACTCAGATATTTTTTCAAACTTTTAATCTTTGTTTTTTCTTTGGTCGGTTTATTAAATTTCAAAAGATAGTCTGAGCATAATTCATAGACTTCCGTATATGTTAAATCGGGGTTTATTTCAAGTATTTTTGTAATAGATTCATCAATCGCTTCTTCAAGTGTCATTATTTATCTTATTTCATAAAACTATTTCATAATATTGGACATATTTTCTTTAAAATATTTTATTTCATCTGGACCTGCATTGTAAAGTTCCATAGCACGTAATAAATCCTTACAAGATTGCACAAAATAACGCCTAGTCTGAATCAATGATGTCAATGAAACGTCATCACTTTTATGAGGACGAAGCTGTGCTAGGTATTCATCGTTTTCTTTCTGTAAAACTTCCAAAGCTTCTTGTGCATCTGCTAAAGCTTTTTTACTATCAAAACGTTGATATAGATGTAAAATCGTACTATAAAATACAATCACCATTTCACGAGTTGATTCGTAATCTTTTTGTAGATTATCGCTACTACTTCGTTGTCGCTCTTCAATATGAGATTGAACGTCTTTTAGAGTTTTACATGAGTCAAGTGTGTTTATTGCACTTTGATATAATTCAGCATTTTCTGCACTTTTTTCTGATACAGGTAAAGATACTATAAATTCTAATAATTCATTCTGAATATATCTTACATCACGATAAACTTTAGCTAGATCATTTTTATCAAAATCTCATTTAAATGCTAATGTATTAGCAAGATCTTCTTCTATAGAATCTCATGAATCTATGGTTACAGGAGAAAAATTCCAAATATTTAAATTATATTTAATTGCATTCCAAAATAGTACTAACATATCTTGTTTTACAGCCATTTGTGCAACAGTAGGAGTTAGATCTTCTACATTAAATATTTTTTGTATAGCTAATTCTACACCTTGTTTTTTGTTTTTTATGTATTTTTGTAGTAATTTTGAAATAGGTTTAACTAATGGTAAGAACATAAAAGCAAAAATACTACGTCGTCATATCCAAATAATAGTAAATCATACAACGATTCATACATTTGGTTCCAATACTGAAGTATAAAGGTTTGTTATTAAAGGAAGAGCGAACATTCATGCCAATACGGTAACCAAATTAAATCAGACATGTCGGATTGCAACTTGTTTTTTTATGGCTAATGAATTTTTTCACATTGCTCATATAATTATGGTTATAGTAGATCATAAATATCATCAAAATATAATAGGTAATGCTAATGTAGGAGATAAAATTCATGATCATACGGTTGCTAGTACAATTATAAATGTTATACTTCCAGATTGAACTAAAATAGTTAACATAAGTCAGAAAAGGAAGAAAATTCGAGGGCTCATTCATGTAAAAATTGATAGATCAACATCTGTAAGAAAACTCAATCCATCTTTCATAAATGAGAATGCCAAAAAGATTAGTCATAAACTGAGTAAAAATTTTCCAGTAGCTTCAACTTTATTCCAGCGAGAAAGAAAATTTATACATATTGCTCATAGGAGAATTAATGGAAATGCTATTAAAGATACATTAAAACTTAGTCAAACCATTCATAAAATTGAAGTAGGAATCATGGTACCTATATTTACTCAGAGAATAACTGCTAATGCTGAAGTCAAAGATAGTATTCCAGTTCAAACAAAAGCTAACACTAAGACAGACATAACATTTGAACTCTGTAATATTGAGGTAATTAAAATTCAGCTTAGAAAAGATTTGGGCACAGATGATGTAAATTTTTTCATAAAATTTTTGAATCATCAATTGGAAAATCCAGCTACAGCTTGTTCCATATAATTTATTCCAAAAAGAAAAAATCAGATTCATCATAGAAATTGTAATATTCATTCTCACCAGATGTTTCGATTTCAGAACATGTTAAATTTTATGGTAAATCATAATTATTGAGTCAGATTTTATTAATTTTTCTAAAGATTTCAATACAATGGAGTTTCTGTGAAAAGTGTATTCTTTCGAATGTAGTAAGTTAAATATTTTTGGAACTTTTGATTCATTGGATTTCTTTCCATAAAATGCGATTTGCATAGATTAGAGCATCAATGTCTTCAGGTTCTCGAGTTCTGCCAAATTGATCTAAGTCCTCAGAATAGTGAAATGGAACTATGTATTTATTATTACTTTGAGAGTATAGTTTATTGAAAATTTCCATGAAATGTCAGTTTTTCATAATAGATGAAACTACAAAAATATTGTGGTTTCAGAATCCTTTTTCATTTATTCGTTTACATAACATGTTAGAATAAAAATCTAAGGTCTGGACTACGATATTTTTGGCAAATGGATTGTTTTCTATTTCTTCATAATTTTTGTATCGATATTTTGAGATTCAGTTATCTTTGTACATTTGCATAAGGGCATTTACTCATAAATTTATGCTGTCGATACTACTATAAAATCAGTTTTCTACTAATACTCATTTGCAGTGAGAATCTCTAATATAAAGTAGAAGAAAGTCATCCATTTGCATATTATTTCTCAAATATGTGATAGTTTGGAAGCTTTCTGGGTAAATCTCTATATTTTTTTGTGATTGAAAATCTCAGAATCTATCATTGAAAATCCTGCAAGTTTCTCTATTGAGAAAAACCAAAATAATTCTGCATGATATTTCTCATGATTCTCAAATCAAGAACTGTTTTTCTTGTCAGTTTACAAAAATTGAATCAATATGTGAAAAAAGAAAATTTTCTCTGGTTTGCTTTTCTGTTATGAATAGTTTCTCTTGAACTAAGGCATTAATATCATTTAAAGTCAGTTTCTTTTTACTTGTAAATTGAATGTCATAGCTGAAAAATACAAATCTTTGGTCATCTAGAAGAAAAATGTGTTTATATTTTGGATGTTGTGTAGTGGAATCTATGATATTAGAAAGAGGTTCGTAGAGTAGATAATTCTGAAGTCAGAATTCTGGTTGTGATTTGATTACGCGGAATTTTGGATATTTAGGATCGTAGTTTTCCTGTCGCAAAAAAAACATTTCACCAAAAAATAAAAATTTAAAAATCTGACTTTTAATTAACTAATTAATCATAATTAAAGGGGGCCTTTTTTCAATGAAATTTTATGGGTAAAATTTTGCATTATTTTTGATTGTGTGTATAATTTTAGTGTTTTATTTGTTGTTTTTTTTCCCGTTATGGAAAGTGTAAAGGTTGTAGAATGACAGAATCTAGAGCAGTCAGATAAGTCTTGACACTCTTTTGATGAACATGAATACGAAGAATATAATTATCAGATTCAAAAAAGAAAGGATAGGACGAAGAAGGAAAATGAAGTAAAAAGGAAGAACCTTATTTCTAAGTTATTTGGTGGTAGGGTGGATTATTTATTAATAGGAGAAGTACGGGAGAAAATTGAAAAGTATTTTCAAGAATTTTGTAATGATCCGGATTTCATATCGACTGCTGATATGTTCTCGTTTAATAAAAAACCTGTTTATAAATCTTTACAGCGAAATACTTTGGTAGAAATCAAAAAATCAAGAGATAGACTAAAAAAACCATTGGTTTATCAGGCTGCAGCATTACTATTAGCAAACATAGAAAAATGAGCATCCCCATACCGTTGATTATCTGGCCATGAAAATGATGGACTTTGGGTAAAAGTATTGTTATGAGATGCTCATTATCAGCAATTTTTAAAAGATAAAGAGGAGTGTATCAATAATTGTAATACAGCTGAAACAATAAATTCGTGATTAGATAAAGAGATTCTAAATGATTTGCTTGCTACATGTGAAATAGATTATATTGTAAACAATATTCGTTGATCTAATTGAAAAGCTGATTATTTTTGCTATCATCAAAATTTGCCATGAAGTTTGTTGCCTAATCAGTTTGCCGATAAATTATCACAGATTTCTCGTTGACAATTTACTAAATTTTCTGAAAGAGAAGTATATGAAGATTTTACATATAATGATTTTGATATAGCAAAAAATGATTTTAGTAAATCGTTTAAAACTTCTAGATTTTTATGAGCTTTGGATAGTTTGGGTAAAATGATTTCTTTGGTAAAGAATGACAGACAAAAGGTTGAATGTCAAAAAGCATTTTTAGTATGTATGCTTAGTTGAGCGTTAGATCTTAATGGCCAAATGGATATAAAAAAACAAGTTTATTTGTGGGGAAAAACTATATGATTTTTGCCATGAATGTTAGCTAAAAATATATGACATTCTGAGCAAGTTGTTGCATTGTTGGATGATTTTAGTAATTGAGACTTTTCTATTAAAGTGAAATCATTTTTTCATAAAAATGATTTATTGGAATGAAAAATAAAGGTTTGAAATTTGATAAAAGAGGTGGATAGATGGTGGTCTATTGATATGATGCATAAATTTGAAAAGTATTCAAAAACAGATTTTTTATCTAAAGATTTTCCATCAGATTCAGCTTTAAAACAGTTACAAAAGTCAGTATTGAGCTTTGATAATGTGGATATTGATAAAAAAGAATTGGGCAGTGATGCTAATGAACTTCAGTTAAAAGAAAAGGAGAAAAAGGAAAAAGTGCAAGATTTTATTAATAATAACTGTTTAGAACCTATTGAATGAGTAGATAGAATTGTGCCATTTAATGAACTAGCTAAGTTATTGGTTAAATCAGCAGGGGATCAAATAGCGGAGAATCAAAGTTGGTATAAATTATTTGGTAGAATAAAAAGTAAAAGAGTGTTAAAAAGCATAAAAGAATGAAATGCGAAAGATGAATGAATTTACGAATTACCAGCTTATAAACAGTTGATTAAAAAGTGATTTATTTTACCTTCTGATGTTAGGACATACTATGATAGTGCAAATAGAGAACCTGTATATCATTTATGAGTAGATTATAATGTAAAAGCTGGTACAGAAGTGAAATCTATGTATGACTGAAAAGTGGTTGAATCTTGATTGGATGGATGATTATGACACAAAGTTATTATTGAACATACAATGCCAGATTGAACAAAGTTTTATTCTCTTTATGGACATCTTGGTCATAAAGGTTTACCAAAAGTTTGAGATAATATAAAAAAATGAATGAAAATATGAGAAGTCTGAAAGCCTTTTACGAAAGATAATGGAGATTGGGAAGAGCATTTACATTTTCAGATTATGGAAAATGCAGATTCACCAAGATGATATTCTAAAACTGAATGAGAATGAAATTATGATGTTTTGAAGTCTTTTGGTAAAAAATAAACTTAGATTATTATTTTGTAATGATGGATAGAACTGAATATTTAAAGCTTACAAAAGCTAAAATAAAGAATAAAAATTCAAAGAAATTATTGATGAACCAGATTAATAATTTTTATTATGTTTTAGAAAATTATAAACCTAGAAAAAATAAATATAAAGTTTGAGATTTTGTAAAATTAAAAAAGTGAACATTATTACATTGAACATGGAAAAATATAGAGTGATTGGAATTTATTGCAAAAAAATGATTAATTACATGACAATTCGAATGATGAAGAGATGGAAAATATTTATATACGGTTGGAGTTTGGTATCTGAAAAATGATGTTTTATTAAGGGACTATATTAATTTTTATAGTGGATGATGTATTACTTATTTCTTTTGGTCAAAAAAAGACAAACCTTGAACAAGACATAAAAGAGTAATTCCTTTTGGCGAGATGGATGATTTTTTATTGTGGTTGAAGAAAATATGAGCGAATACGTGGACTATGGAACAGACAAAAGAAGCCAGATTTATGCCGAGTTTAGCTCAGGATTTTGTTCAAATTTGAATAATTATAAATTGAACGAATAAATATGCTAAATTATTAAAGCAATGAGATATCCTGGATATAAAAATTCCATGCAAGGATGTGAAAGAATTTGTACATCCAGAGGTGTATGATAGTTTTTTTGTGCCTAATAGAGATAATAAGGATATTTATTTTACAGATAGGGAGAGTGCAATTTTATTCTGAATTCCTCCTGTATTGATTGAGTGAATATTGGTTTGAAGAAAATATGAAAAAAACAAAAAAATGCTGAAAAAAATTAAGGAATTATTGCCGTATGCATATATATGTAATTTAGATGGTAAAGTAATTGTGGAATAATTTATCTGTCCAAAATTAATTCATTTACAGTGAATGTAGAAATAGTTACATCTCATTGTAACTGATATTTCTGTTTAATTCAAGCGATAGCTTGTTTCATTGACGTAACTCATTTCGTATTTGGTAGGATTAATCCAGTCTTTTCTCATGTAGTTTCAGCGAGTAAGACTCAGTTAGTTTTTGGGTCCATATTTAGAAAACTTGTGATGTCTTTTTGTTCGACAATTTTGTCTACTACATCGATGATGATATGTTTAGTTTTGGATTCTTGCTTTTTTAATATTCAATTGTACAAAAGGTTTATCATGTCTTCTAAAGTTTTGTCTGTAGTTAAAACTCCGTTGGAAATTAGAAGTTTTCATTTATTGTCAAAAAGTGAAAAGAAAAGTCAGATTTTATCTTCAGGTTTGTATTTGCTGTAAATAAGTTTTTTGATTTCTTCGAGCATTTCTTTCTTATTATACATAAAAGATTAACATTAATATTCAATATATCAAAAGTAATCTATAATGCAAGAGTGATAATTTTTGTGAGTAATGTGAAAAATAGAAGGGGAAGTTTTAGTAAATGTTTACACTTTTGTGTTCCTTTGTTTGCCACCTTTTTTTGCTTCTCTTTTAAGGGGAGGTGACTGAAAGCCGGAGGGGGTTGCTCAACAACAGATTTTTCTCTTGCCTTTTTTGATAGGAAGTTTATAAGAAAATCGTCACACTATTTATATATTATAATCCTAATCAAAAAACAAATTTTAGCTTTTTCCTACATAGTTGAACGGTTTGCGACTTTGCCCGCTTATCGTTCCGTAGGAAGAAGTTAGGTGTATAAATAGTGTGACAACTTGGCTAGTCGTAAATCGTTCTTTTTAATTTGAAAGAACATGACTAGCATTTTAGTTGTCACACTGTTAGTCATGAAATGAAATACAAATAATTTTTTGCATTGAGCAAGAACAGGAAAAAATGATGAGTTTTATACTCAATTTTCAGATATTCAAAACGAAATAAATGCTTATATAGAGTATAATCCAAATGTATTTCGTGATAAAACTATACTTTTGCCTTGTGATGACCCAGAATGGAGTAATTTTACTAAATTTTTTGCTAAGAATTTTGAAAAATTTGGTTTAAAAAAACTTATAAGTACAAGTTTTGCCAATGAAAGTAAGAGTGTGAAAGTAGAGAATTATCAACCAACAAATTTTGAAATACAAAGTCCAAAATTTGATAAAGAAAAGACAAAAATAAAATGAAAGATTTATATTTTGGACCATGATACTAATCAGAATTGAAAAATAGATGTTGATGATTTAGAGCGAGAATACTTAGAGTGAGATTGAGATTTCCGTAGTGAAGAAGTTAAAAAACTCCGTGATGAAGCGGATATAATTATTACGAATCCACCATTTTCATTATTTCGCGAGTTTGTTGCTTGGATTATAGAAGCAAATAAAAATTTTGTGATTATATGAAATCAAAATGCCATTACATACAAAGAGATTTTTCCATTAATAAAGGATAATAAAATATGGTTATGAAAGTGATTTAATTGATGAGCTACACATTTTATTAGTGATTATCACGATGTTGCAACAGCAAGTAATCATATAGAATGAATGATTAGAGTTTCATGAGTTGTTTGGTTTACAAATTTAGACCATGGTCGTCGTCATCAACCTTTATGATTAATGACTATGTCTGATAATATAAAATTTAGTAAGCATAAAGAAATAAAGTGAATAGGTTATAAAAAATATGATAATTATGATGCAATTGAAATACCGTTTACAGATGCTATTCCATCAGATTATGATTGAATAATGTGAGTGCCTATTTCATTTTTAAATAAATATAACCCAGCACAATTTGAAATTATTTGATGAACAGCAAATTGACAAGTACCGGACAAATTAAAAATTTGAAATTTTAAAGCATATAATAACCCAATACTTTTATGAAAAAAAATTTATCAAAGAATTATCATTCGTAAAAGATAATCAAATTTTTATTTTTTTCTCTTTTCTCATGGAAACTACACTTCGCACTGATATTACAGTAAAAGACATTTGTGAATGATTTGTGTATAACGAATTGGAATGAAAATGACTTTTTGGTTTGGCTTGAAAACTCACAATTCAGCCAGAATATCAGAGAAATTATATCTATGCAGACTGAAAAAAGGATGTCGCTGTGATTGAATCAATTTTGAAAGGTTATCCATTATGATTGATATATTTCAATAAAGTCGGAGATGATAAATTTGAAGTTTTGGACGGTCAGCAGAGAATTACAAGTTTTGGTCGTTATGTTACAGGAAAATTTGCCGTAAAAATTGATGGGATGGAGCAATATTTCTCGTGATTAGCTGAGGATTTGCAAAATAAAATTTTAAAAACTCCACTTTTGATTTATGAATGTGAATGAGAGGAAAGCGAGATTAAAGAACGATTTAAGACTATAAATATTGCTTGAGTTCCACTAAATGAGCAAGAGCTTTTGAATGCGGTTTATTCGTGACCTTTTGTCACAAAAGCTAAGGAGGAATTTAGTAATTCACAGAATGCAAATGTGATGAAGTGGTGAGCTTATATTTCATGAGTGGTAAATAGACAAGATTTTTTGCATACAGCATTGGACCGAGTAAGTAAAGGAGAAATCTGAAATTATATGAGTAAGCATCGTTTTGACGATAATATTACAGAATTAAAAACTTATTTTACTACTGTAATTGACCGAATTTCAGGAGTATTTAGCGATGTAGAAAGTGAGATGAAATGACTTGAACGATGAAGACTTTATGAGACTTATCACAAAAAATCATACGACCCAAAAAAAGTTTCAGAAAAAGTTCATGAATTGTATGCAGATCCTTATGTAAAAAGTCGTAAATGAGTTTTTGAGTATATTTTGTGAGACTGTGTAGATAGCAAATTATTGGATGTCCGTGTGTTTGATGATGCAACTAAAAAATCAGTTTATGCTCAGCAAACCAAAGAAGCAAATGAAAAATGAATTTCAAATTGTCCTTTATGTGCAGTTTGACACGAAAGTAATAACAAAAAAATCTGGTCAATTTGAGAAATGGATGCCGACCATGTTTCAGCTTGGAGTAAAGGTTGAGCAACTGATATAAAAAATTGCCAAATGCTATGTAAAAGCCACAATCGTGCAAAAGGGAATAGGTAAAATTTAAAGGATTTAAACTAGATTTTCATCCAGCTAGTTTACACCGCCAAGCGGTGCTTGACAAGCTTTACTCAGAATGACAAATGTAATGTATAAAAATCCCCCTGTCTTCGACATCCCCCTTTAAAAAGGGGGAACAGTTTTACCTCCTTGATAAAGGAGGGAGACCACAAAGTGGTGGAGGATTTGACTATTTTTCCATTGAAAAAGTAAAACAAAAAATAAAATTAAAGTCAGATTTATTATTTTATATGAAAAAAAATGTTTGTTCAAAATTGGTTT
>ODAI010707294.1_pt1 | contig 10117 bp, 5 predicted proteins | sample 1539321 | NCBI WGS metagenome assembly ODAI01 (sample SAMN02144231, study PRJEB22623) | gut metagenome | biome: sheep rumen | host: Ovis aries | place: New Zealand | reverse complement strand
TTCGGATATGCCGTGCACGACTACAACGGATGGTACGGCTGCGACGACAAGAACCTCACGGCAGGCGACGTCAAGTCCGCCACGCAGCGCAAGATCAACCAGTTCCACAACCAGGTGCCCGTCGTGGACACCAATCCCGTGATCATCACCGAGATCGACTGGAGCCCCTTCAAGCCCGGAACGGGACATACCGACGAACACGGAAACTGGGTGGAATCCAACTATGGCACCTGGGCCACGGGACGAACGTCCGTCTGGGGTACCATTACCAAGAACGTCTATGACCACTACGGCAACATCTCCATGACCCTCTCCGGCAGCCACTGCCTCATCGACGTGGACACCCTGCTGCAGAAGAACAAGGTGGTGCCCGCCTTCGACGGACTGGAGGAAGCCAGCGGAAAAGCCTGCATGGACTGGTACGCCGAATACTACAAGGTCAACTACCCGCACGCCGACTTTGCCAGTGTGCCCGTCAGTGATATGGGGGCCAAATACCAGAACCCCGTCGTGCGAGCCGACTTCCCCGACCCCGACGTCATCCGGGTGGGCGACACCTATTATATGGTCAGCACCACCATGCACCACTTCCCCGGAGCCACCATCCTGAAATCCAAGGATATGGTCAACTGGGAGTACTGCGCGCAGCCGCTGACCCAGCTGGCCGACACGGACCGCTACAACCTGCTCAACGGTAAAAACGCATACGCGGCAGGTATGTGGGCATGCTCCATGAAGTACCACGACGGCAAGTTCTACCTCCTCATCAACGGTAACGACACCGGCGGCTGGCTGCTGACGTCCTCCAACCCCGAGGGCACGTGGCAGAAGAAGAAACTCTCGCGCATCTACTATGACCCCGGTATGCTCTTCGACGGCGACAAGGTCTATATCGCCTGCGGAATCGGAAATATCTATATGTGCGAGCTCGACAAGAACTTCAACTTCATCCGCGAGCAGAAGGTCATCTCCGACAAGTCAGGACTCGAAGGATGCCACCTCTATAAGCACGGCGACTACTATTATATCTACGCCACCTACGGCGGATGGCCCAGCGGACAGGCGGCCTTCCGTTCGAAGGACATCTTCGGCCCCTACGAGGAGAAAATGCTGGTGGAGAAGACCATCAACGGAGCACCGAACACCATCCATCAGGGCGCACTCATAGAGGACACCTCCGGCAAGTGGTGGACCATCATGCAGCAGGACCTCGGCTGCCTGGGGCGCTTCCCCAACCTGCAACCCGTCAAGTGGACGGACGACTGGCCCATCGTGGGCAACAACGGCATTCCCTATGACTCCTACAACAAGCCCAAGGGCGAGGGCGATGTCTCCGTCAAGCGTCTGCCCACGACCGACAACTTCCGCGAGTACCCGCTCGGGCAGCAGTGGGAGTGGAACCACAATCCCGACAACGCCGCCTGGAGTCTCTTCGAGCGCCCCGGATGGCTGCGCATCAAGACCACAAACGTCGTCGATCGCCTCACCCAAGCTCGCAACATGCTGACGCAGCGCATCTTCATGAAGAAGGACAAGGCCACCACGGGCAGCGTGCGGCTGGACGTACGGCGCCTGCAGGAAGGCGACCGCGCCGGCATCTGCGTCCTGCAGGACCCCTACGCCATGATCGGCGTGGAGGTCAAGGGCGGCAAGCACCTGCTCTTCTGGCGTCAGGACACCCTGCGCGTGCACTCGGACTTCACGCCGAAGGAGACCACGCGCAACCTCGAGATTGACAGCATCGTCTATCTGCGCGCCAGCGTAGATTACAGCACCAGCAATGCCCGTTTCTACTTCTCGCTCGACGGCAAGCGCTGGACATCGCTGGGCAACGAGACCCGCCTGGGCTTCAGCCTGACGGTCTTCGTCGGAGCCCGCTTCGGCCTCTACTGCTACTCGACCAAGGCTGCCGGCGGCGTGGCTGACTTCGACTGGTTCACTACCGAGGACGACTTCGACGAGGCGTCCGTCTATCCGGAATTTAAGTCCACCCTCGACGAGAAGATGTTCACCGTCAAGAATATCGTGCCGGCCAAGCGCATCCTCGAAGCCATGGTCGGAGGATGGTGCTCGCCCGGTATCACGGCCAACTTCCTCGACCGCCACAAAGAGAACGTCACCACCCAGACCAGCTTCGAACCCGAAGTGCCGGGAATCGTCGAATTCCGGGGAGGACAGATGGTTGGCGTAGGCCAGGGTCAGACACGCGTGGCCTGCTCCTACACCGACCCCTTCGGCAACCGTGTTGACACCGCCTTCACGGCCAAGTCCAGCTACTTCCCCTTCGACGAGATGTTCATCACCACCGACATCGCCGGTAAGAATACCTTCACGCCCAGCGCCCGCTACAGTATTTTCAAGTTCAGCGAGGACGGACAGATGGGTTGGGTTTACCCCAACGGCGTGGACCTCAGTGGCTTCCACTACCTGGTCATCAAGCTCTATAAGAAGCAGACGGCCGATGCCCACCTGAATATCTACACCACTGCCAAGATCACCGGCGCCTGCTACTCCACCGAGAAGTTCGGCGACAGCCTCCAGATTGTGGTCAACCTCGACTCTGCCGTCTATAACTCCAAGTCCAAGCGCGGCAAACCGCTGGAGAAGGATAAGGTGCAGATCATCAGCTTCACCGGCAGTGTAGCCAACAAACCACTGTACATCAGTGAGATGTTCCTGAGTAACGACAGCCAATACGCACCCACGGGAGTGGCAGACTTCGCTGGCGACGAGCCCCAGGGTAAGACTAATGTCTATTCCCTCTCCGGACAACTTGTCAGACGGAACGTAGAACGGCGACAGGCGCTGGAAGGACTGCCCGCTGGAGTGTACCTCGTGGGAGGACGAAAAATTCTTAAGACCCGATAAACGATGAATCAAAGATACCTCGTGGCAGCGCTCGTCGCCGCCACCGTAGCCCTCCGGCCATTCCCCCTCCTGGCGCAGGATCAGGAGGAGGAAACCGAGGGACCCACTATGGGGTGGTCCTCCTGGAACACCTATGGAGTGAATATCAACGAGAACCTCATCCGCCAGCAGGCCGCCGCCATGGTTTCCAAGGGACTGCGTGCCTGCGGTTACCTCTATATCAATATTGACGACGGATATTTCGGAGGGCGCGACCCCGAAACGGGACACCTGCTGATCCATCCCACCCGCTTTCCCAACGGGCTGAAGGGGGTGGTGGACTACATCCACGCCAGGAAGCTGAAGGCCGGTATCTACTCCGACGCAGGGCGCAACACCTGCGGAAGTATGTTCAGCGGAGACCCCATCGGCAAGGGGGTGGGGCTCTACCAGCACGACCAGATGGACGCCGACTTCTTCTTCAAGGAGCTCGGATTCGACTTCATCAAGGTGGATTTCTGCGGTGGCTCTTATTACCACAACGAAGATCACCTCGTGCTTGACGAACGCGAGCGCTACACCGCCATCGCAAAAGCCATACGCAACACTGGACGCACCGACGTGCGGATGAACGCCTGTCGGTGGGCTTACCCAGGAACGTGGATCAACGACGTCGCCTTCTCCTGGCGCACCACGGGCGACATCAACTGCAGCTGGGAGAGTGTCCGCGGGATTATCAAGGAGAACCTCTACCTCAGTGCCTACTGCTACGATGGACACTATAATGATATGGACATGTTGGAGGTCGGACGATCGCTGAGTCAGGAAGAGGACAAGACGCACTTCGGTATGTGGTGCATCATGACCTCGCCGCTGCTCATCGGGTGCGATATGAGCAACATCAGGGAAGCCTCGCTCACCTTGCTGAAGAACAAGGAACTCATTGCACTCAACCAGGATCCCCTGCACCTGCAGGCCTACGTCTGTCAGCGCACCGACGACTGCTACGTACTGGTCAAGGATATCGAACAGCGTTGGGGACTGAAACGCGCCTTTGCCGTCTATAACCCCTCCGACCAGCAACAGAACGTGAAGGTGGATCTCACTGCCATGGAACTGGGGGGCATCGTCGCGCTGCACGACTGCTTCAAGAAACGCAACGTGGGCAGTGCCGAGGGCACCTATGAGGTCACCGTGCCAGCCCACGGAACTGCCATCTTCACCGCCACCGCCGAACAGCGTCTGCCCCGCACGCTCTACGAAGCCGAGACGGCTTTCGTGGGCAACTATCAGGAACTGCAGAACAACCAGGTCTTCCCCAGCGGCACCTACGACGATGGCGCCACCAACTGCTCGGGAGGATGCAAGGTCAACTGGCTCGGACGCTCGGCAGACAACGACCTGCAGTGGCGGGATGTCTATTGCCCCGTGGCAGGGAAGTACCGACTCACCTTCGCCTACGTCTCGGGCGAGAGTCGCAGTATGCAGCTCTACGTCAACGGAGAGCGCCTGCAGAATCTGACGTCGATGAACTCCGGAGGATGGAACAAGGTAGCCACCAGGAACGTCACCGTGCAGTTGAAGGAGGGCGTGAACGTCGTCCGGCTCTGCAATCCTTCTGCCTGGATGCCAGACCTCGACTACATGAAGGTCGAACTCGTGGAACCCGATGCCGTGGAGGACATCACTGCCGACAGTCCCTCCGCTGCCCGACGTGAGGTCTATGACATCTCGGGCCGGCGCATAGGCAATGCCGGCGCAACGGGCATCATGGTCGTCGGTGGTAAGAAAGTGAAAGTAGCACAATGAAGAAACTCCTCTCCGCACTCATAGGCCTGTGGTTCGCCGTCGCAGCCACGGCCCAACAGTCCTTTTTCTATGGCGCCAATTTACTTGGCAGTTCACTCATCACCACCATCAGCCAGACTTCCGACGGCCTGCTGTGGGTAGGCACGGAACGTGGCCTCTGCCGCTTCGACGGCTACCGCTTCACGCCCATTGCAGCCCCCGAGAACAGCCTGCTGCAGAGTCCTCCGGACGTCTCGGCACTCTACCCCGACAGCGTAGGCCGCCTTTGGGTGGGCACGGCCCGTGGTCTCTTTCTCCACGACCGCGGCACGGACCGCCTGGTGCCCGTCTGCTTCCCCGACAGCCTCGAACCCCGTGTGGTGACCGTCCGCTTGCAGCCCGACGGCCTCCTGCTGGCAGGCACCTCGGGCTATGGCTCGTTCATCGTGGATCCCGCGACTATGACTGCGCAGCCGCAGACAGGCTACATCCCCGAGGGCAACCAGGCTTTCGTCTCCGGCTGGGAACCCTCGGCCAAACTTCGGGCATTGGCGCCGGAGGGAATACCCCTCACGTGCTCCGTGCGCGATGCTGCCGGAAATGAATATGTAGGCACTCGCGGCGATGGTATCTACTGGGTGCCCGCCGGGGCCACGACCATGCAGCGGCTGGCACTAACCGTGGCCGGGTTCGACCTCAATCGCGCACGGGTGCAGGCGCTGTTCATCGACCGCCAGGGCAACCTCTGGGCTGGCTGTCAGCAGAAAGGACTGCTGATGGTGCCCCTGCAGCGGCCGCCCCTGTTCACCACCTGGAGCTTCCTCGAGCAGCACCACGAGACGGGCACCGGTGTTTCGGCCATCGTGCCGGCTGACGAGGGCGCCTCGCAGGTCGCCATCTGGTGTGCCGTGCAGGGCGATGGCATCTATGGATTCTCGCCTGAAGGGCATATCGTTGCCCATCCGTCAGCACCTGCCGGAGCCGAGACACTGGCTCGCGACGGCGACGGGAACTACTGGCTGGGAGCCAACTATGGCCTTTGGAGCTACGAACCATCCACAGGCGCTGCACGCCGTATGGCGTCCTTCACGTCGGAGCGCGTCAATATTATCCGCCAGATGCCCGACGGGCGTCTGGTCGTCTCTGCCTTCGGCGACGGACTCTATATTATCAATCGGTCCACGGGGGCGGTGGAGGAGCACCTGACGATGCACGCCACCGACACCCTCGGGCGCGGCCGGTTGTCCAACGATTGGATCTACTGCCTCGATATCGACGGCGACGGGCGCATCTGGATGGGTACGTCCTCTGGCGTCTGCTGCTACGACCCGGCCCGCCGTAGTTTCGCCACTCATGGCTGGCGGGGGCTGGCCCCGGCGGAGCACTGCCGTGCCCTGCACGTGCTGGCTTCGGGCGACGTGCTCGTGGCGCGAGAGCGGGGTCTCTGGCGCTGGTCGCCTCGCCAGGATTTTCAGGAAGAAGCCGGCACTGAGCCGCTGCACGGGAAGAGCGTCAGCTACATCGCTGAGGATGCCCAAGGCACCCTCTGGCTGAGCACCGACGAGGGCGTATGGAGCTGGTCGCCGGAGGAACAGAAGCTGGTGGCTTACGTCGGCGTCTTCGGCTTGCGCGAGCGTGAGTTCGTGCAGGGCGCTGGCCTCCAACTGGCCGATGGGCGCATTCTCTTCGGCACCGCCGACGGCGTCACCCTCTTCAGCCCCGACAGCCTCAGCAATATCCGCACCAGCGATGCACCTGTACAACTGACGGCCTTCGTGCTTGGCGGACAAGCTGTCAACACCCTTACTCTCAGCAACGGGCGGGCAGTCATCGACGCCCCCTTGGCAGACGCCCACCGGTTCAGCCTCAGCTACGTCGATGCAGCTTTCCGTCTGGAGTTCTCACTACTGGATTTTGCCACCGCAGGCGGGGTCTCCTTTGAGTACAGGATGCAGGGCGACGACCGCTGGCACCAGACCGCCAAGGGCGAGAACACCATCACCTTCAGTCACCTGCCCCCGGGCACCTATAACCTGGAGGTACGTGCCCTCTCTGCCGGTACCTACACTCCCACCCAGACTTACGTCATCGAGGTGCGTCCTCCTTGGTGGAAGACCACGCTGGCCTACTGGATCTACGCACTGATCTTCGTGGCGGGCATCGCAGCCTGTGCCTACGCCTACCAGCGTCACGTCCAGCACCAGGTCAATCGCGAGAAGTTGCATTTCCTCATGAGCGCTATCAACACGCAGGACACGCCGCTCACGCTCGACGATATGAAACGTGCCATCAGCAGCTTTGTCCAGAGCCGCAAGCACCAGCGCAACCTCTACGGCAACAGCGCCGCCGTGGTGGATCGCCTCGACACACCCGAGGTGCGCGGCAACGACGAGGCCCTCATGGAACGCATCGTACAGAGCGTCAACCGCCACCTCGGCGACAGCGAGTTCAGCGTGGAGCAGCTATGCAGCGAGGCTGGCATCAGCCGCGCACATCTGCATCGTAAGATGAAGGAAATGACAGGAATGCCCATCACGGAGTTCATCCGCAATATCCGGCTGGAGCAGGCCGCGCGCCTGCTGCGCGAGCGCAAGTTGAACATCACTCAGGTGGCCTATACCGTAGGCTTCTCCAACCAGGGCTACTTCTCCACCGTCTTCCACAAACACTTTGGCGTTTCGCCGCGCGACTACGTGGAGCAGCAGGGCAAGTGATTGTCCACCCAGGCTCCCAGTCTTCGCGTCCAGCGGTCCATGAGCAGCCGGCGCACGGTCTCAATGATGAACGCGGCCACGAGTGTGACTACGACAGCCGCTGCCAGAAATATCCAGATCTGCAGTTCCTCGGTGCGACCTTCGTAGTAGGGTTGCAGCAGTCGTAGTACAGCCCAGTTCGAGAGGTACAGCGGGAAAGCAAAACTGCCCAGCCAGTTGGCGGCAGTGTTGCTCAGCGGGTGTCGTTCCGTCCAACAGAGTGCCGCCAGCGCTCCCATGGCCATCAGCACATTGTTGTCCTTGCAGAGCACGATGGTGGCGTTGGGGTGGATGCAACCGGCTACGTAGCTGCCTGCAAGTGCAACCACGAAACAGCCCGCCAGCACCTTGCCGCAGTTGAAGTACAGCCAGTCAGGGCAGCCGTAGCGATCCACGTATCGGCCCACGAGATAGGCCGTCAGCAGGTTTGCCAGACCCTTGCCCTCCGCATCGCCTGTCAAGGGGTGTTGCAGCAGGGTGGGGCAGAGGATGAAGCAGCAGATGAGCATCCCTAACATCCATTCTACCTCTCGCTGCGAGAGCACAACGAACAGGCGGTTCAGCACCGGTGAGAGGCAGAAGATGATCAGGTAGTACGACAGGAACCACCAACGGAGCGACGTCACGGGCGTCAGTGCCCTGTACACTAATTGTGCCGACGGCTCGGCACCCAGAAGCAGGTCCGCGCCTGTGGCGATGAAAGAATAGAACAGGGTTATCAGCCACAGCGTGAACAACTTGGACCAGCGGAAATGAATACCGAAATAGCCTGAGATGAGCATGAACGTCGTCACGCCCATATTGCCGATGGCGTTCACCGCCGTCAGTCCCAGTCGGTTCCACTCGTTCGTGGTTCCCAGCAGGCACCCCACGGCGTGCATCGCTACGATGAGTACGATGGCCACGATACGGAGTACTTCATAATTCGACTTACGAGACATTGGGATTTACGGATTTACAAATTGAACCTTGAATCTTGCGCTCGACCTTTGGTCGCTTGATACTTCAAGCACCCTTACTTCTGCCCCGCTACATGAACAAGAAAATGGCAGGCGTCTTGGAGAGGTCGGGCAGTTGTCGGTGCCGCCATTCCGCCACGGTGTGTGTCCGAATCCATTCTTGCTCGGTCGTGATACCTGCCGCCACGCAGATGCGAGTCTGCGGTCGCAGGGTCTGGCACAGCGTCTCGAAAAGTTTCTGGTTGCGATAGGGTGTCTCGATGAACAACTGTGTCTGGTGTTCTTGCTGTGCCCGCAGCTCCAGCACTTTCAGCCGCTTGATGCGTTCGGCGGGATCGATGGGCAGGTAGCCGTGGAAGGCGAAGCTCTGCCCGTTGAGGCCCGAGGCCATGACCGCCAGAATCATCGACGACGGTCCTACCAACGGCACCACCTGCAGCCCTCGTCGCTGTGCTATGGCCACGAGGTCAGCTCCCGGGTCGGCCACGGCAGGGCACCCCGCCTCGGAAATCACGCCCATCGGTTCACCCTGCTCCAGCGGACGCAGGTACTCGCCGAAGCGAGCAGCATCGGCATGTTTTCCCATCGGATAAAACGTCAGGTCATCGATATTGATGTCGCGGTCCACGCGCTTCAGGAATCGGCGCGCCGAGCGCACTTCCTCCACGATAAAGTGGCGGATTCCAAGAATCACTTCGCGGTTGTAGGCTGGCAACACACGTTCCTGCGGCGTGTCGCCCAATTCAACGGGTATGAGATAGAGGGCAGGGGACATTCGATACTTATTTTCTTATTTCCTGGCCTGCAGATAGGTGCTCACGGCATCTGTTACGATGGCGCTGCGCTGCATCTGGCGTCGCTGTTCCGCGGTATAGAACTCCTGATATAGCGGGAAGTCGGCACCGAGGTATTTGTCCAGGCTGATTCCTAAGAGACTGTCGTTGACCACGATACTCTGTCCGAGACAGGATATTTGGGTATAGACGCGTGGTGCCCGGAAGGAGGGATCCTGCTTCTTGAGCTCCTCGAAAACCCGTGTGAAATCGCGCTCCAGGTCGCTCACGTCAGTGTACTGTCGGTGCACTTCGTCCAGCAAGACCTGCACCGTGCTGTCTAAGTAGTATTGCCGTAGTTCACGTTCCACGTTAGGGTCGTCCACTTCGCCCAGTTCCAGCACATCTTCTATGAGCATCTTTGTTTGCTGCGGGAACTCCGTGTTCATCCGATGCAGAGCCGTGCCGCTGCCCAGCGACACGTATTCATCCAGCACCCAGTCGAAGCGCTCGATGTGTACCGTCGCCTCTTCTCTGCCGTTGCGCATCATGCGCCATCCCCAGAGCCCAACAGCGCAGGCTGCTATGAGGAGCAGAATCATGCAGAAAAGGACGTGTCGTCGCTTCATTTAACTCTTTATCTTTGTTAAAATTCGCCGCAAAGATAGTAAAAAGTTGTTTAACCGCCAAACAAAATGCTAAAAAACTTAAATTACAGGTACCTCTTTGACCAAATAATCTCATGAATCATCGCATATCGCCCCGTTCTTGCGCTGATAAAAAGAGAAAGTAGCGCTGCTCCGGGTACTTTCTTTATAGTTATTTATTATTTCTTTAGGACACGGAGGCGCAGAGAGAAAAACGATAACTCAGTGTCTCTGTGCCTCTGTGTTCTAAAAAGATTCAGAATCGTAAATACCCTCACGCGCTTAACCTCGATTGCTTCGACTAAGTAGAACTTGTCTTGCACTCTCGGAGTGCTGAAAAGTCAGCTTCA
>ODAI013919607.1_pt1 | contig 10118 bp, 8 predicted proteins | sample 1539321 | NCBI WGS metagenome assembly ODAI01 (sample SAMN02144231, study PRJEB22623) | gut metagenome | biome: sheep rumen | host: Ovis aries | place: New Zealand | reverse complement strand
TAGCGGTGATTTTGCCGTCGGATGCGACTACTACCTTGATGGTGGCTGAGTCGGTTGCGTCGGCTGTTTCTTTTGCTGTGATTGTTGCTTCACCTGCGGCTTTGGAGGTGATTACGATTTTTGACTTGTCAGCGTTGTAGGCGGCTGTTGCCTTGTTTGCATCGCTGCTTAAGAGTGAATCGGTAACTTTGCCCAGAACATCTGCGGTGTTATCGATTTCTTTGGTTGTTGATGTGAATGACGATGAGTTTGAACTGTCGCCTCCGTCACTACAGGAGGTTAAAAATACCCCCCCCCTAAAACCAATGCCGACAGTACGCCCGTCAGCACGTTCCTAAACTTTTTCATAGAAGTTCCTCCTTATTTGAACTTTTTGCTATGATTACATTTTTTGGGCGTGCGCGCCCAGAACGCTATTGTTCAAATCCTAGCATAATGATTATCAGAAGAACTTTGCAAACGATATTTTGCACTATTACGACATCACCGGGATGTAGTGACCAGTAAAATCTTACAGAGACAGAGTTCGGAGTACTTTTCCTTCAATAGAACAGAGGTTAATTCTGCGGATACCGGCGGAATCGCTGTGAATGAGGGCGCAGGTTTTACCATCAGCACATTTTGGAATGGAAAGAGAGCCGGGGTTGAGGTAAAAGAGTCCGCTTTCTTCTTCAAGCAGGGCCACATGGGTATGGCCGCTCACCACAAGACTTCTGGGCGAGAGCCAGGTCTGAAGCTGCGGACGGTCGTAAAGATGCCCGTGATGAACAAAAATGCGGCCGTTTGCCTTTTCGCCGGCTGCAGTGGGAATAAAAAGGTTTGTATATGCGTTCAGGCAGGGAAAATCCAGCATCATCTGATCCACTTCGCTGTCACAGTTTCCGCGCACACAGATGATTTTGTCCTTATACTGGTTCAAAAGAGCTGCGGTGGCCTTTGTATCATAGCCGGCCGGTAAATCATTACGGGGACCGTGGTTCAAAAAATCACCGCAGACCAGAAGGATGTCAGGCTTACGGACAGCAAAAGAGTCTATTGCCGTCCGCAAATCTTCCACGCTCCCGTGAATGTCTGAAATCACCTGAATCAGCATTACATTTTTTCCAGGAAGGGTACGAGAACCAGTTCCATTGCATCTTTTAAGACTTGCAAAGTGCATTCAGCAAGGAAGAGACGGGCACTCACCAGTTTTTCATCTCCGGCGGCCAGAATGGGGCACTGCTGATAGAACTTGCTGAACAGTTTTGCAACATCATAGAGGTAGGCGGCTACCACACTTGCATCCAGATTTTCTGCGGCTCTTGCAATTGTAAGAGGATAGTCACCAAGTTTTTTGATTAAATCCCATTCCTCAGAGGCAGTCAAAAGAGCGGCGGCATCCTTTGCAGAAGCAATCTTGACACCGTTTTCTTCAGCCTTACGCAGAATGGAAGCAATACGGGCGCCCATGTACTGCAGGTAGGGGCCGGTATTTCCGTTGAATGACAGGCTCTCCTGAGGATTAAAGACCATATCCTTAATCGGGGTAATCTGCAGTAGATAATAATGGAGGGCTGCGAGGGCAACTTTTTCCGCGACTTCATCTGCATCCCCTACTTCTGCTTCGCGACCCTTTGCCTTGATTTCAGAAAGAGCGTCTTCATGCAGGCTGTCAATCAAATCATCAGCATCAACAACAGTTCCTTCACGGCTCTTCATGCGGCCATTGGGAAGATTAACCATGCCGTAACTCAAATGATAGAGGCGTTCTGCCCAGTCAAAACCAAGCTGCTTTAATATATAGAAGAGAACCTTAAAATGATAATTCTGTTCACTTGCTACAACATAGACCATCTGATTGAATGCCCAGTCATTGTGGCGGAAGATTGCAGTTCCTATGTCCTGAGTGATGTATACTGAGGTGCCATCTTTGCGGAGGAGAACTTTTTCCTGATTTTCTCCATTCTTTCCTTTTCCTGTGACACTGGTTACATCTATGCGGACAGAACCGTCATCGGCCTTAAAGAAAATGCCTTTTTCCAGTCCCTTAAGGATTTCTTCCTTACCCTTGAGATAAGTTTCACTTTCAAAATAGAGTTTATCAAAACTTACGCCTGTGCGGTCATACGTTTCCTTTACACCGTCAATTGCCCAGCCGTTCATCATGCGCCAGAGTTTGTGCAGATCATCATCATCGGAACCTTTTTCCCACTGAACCAGCATTTCTTCTGCCTGCTGATTTGCCTCGGGATGTTCTTTTGCATATTTATCAAATTCCACATAGCACTGACCGACAAAATGGTCACCCTTTATGCCAAGTTTTTCCGGAGTATCACCCTGGGCTTCGTGGAAAAGTTTATATGCCAGCATGGACTTACAGATATGCACGCCACGGTTATTGATGATATTTACCTTAAAGACTTCAGCACCTGCCTTTTTGAGGATTCGGCTTACGCTTTCACCCAGGGCATCATTTCTCATGTGACCGAGGTGGAGTGGCTTATTGGTATTGGGTGAAGAAAATTCCACCATGACGCGACGTCCCTGCAGGTGAGCATTACCTTCATCATTGAGCTGACCGTAATTTTTACCTTCACGCACAATGCGTTCCAGAAGTCCTGAAGCGGCTCCAGCTTTATCCAGTTTGACATTAACATAGGGACCCACTGCCAGGAATGTACCTGTAGATTTTGCCCTTGCGGAAAGATTTTCCCGGGAAGTAATGATTTTTACAACTTCTGCAGCAATCATGGGAGGAGCGGCACGGAAGGTCTTTGCAAAGGGGAACATGGGCATACCGATATCACCCATTTCCGGCTTGGGAGGATTTTCCACGGAAATTGCATTCTCTTCAACACTCGTATCAATTCCTTTTGCCTTTACAAACTCATTTAAAGCCGCAGCAACGATCGCCCTGCATTCTGTCTTTACATCTGCCATTTATTTTCCTCTTAATCGAAATTCATATAGTTTTTTATGTTTAATTATAGATAATTATGCTACAATTTGCTAGTATGATAGAGAGAATGACATTGCTTTTTAAAAGCACTGCGCTTTTAGCGGGCGCAATCGTATTAGCCGCGGCATGCACATCAACGCCGCCAAAGGAGATTCGTGTGGATACAAGTGTAATCGACCAGTACATCGAAGAACTGATGACAAAATCAACGGCTGAAATTCCGGTCTGGAATATTGAAAAAGCCCGTAACGGAACAAAATCCGGCTGGGACTATATTGACGGCTGTATGATTATGGCTCTTCTGGAAATCTATGCCACCAGTCACGATGAAAAGTATCTCAAATTTGCTGACTACTATGAAGATTACCGTATCAAAGACGACGGCACCATTCTTGGCTATGATATTAAGGAATGGAATCTGGACAATATCAACGGCGCAAAAAATCTGATTACACTTTACGAACTGACAAAAAAAGAAAAATACCGCAAGGCTGCGGCCAATGTGTATGAGCAGATAAAGGAACAGCCCCGCACAACAGAAGGAAACTTCTGGCATAAAAAGATTTATCCAAACCAGGTCTGGCTGGACGGTCTCTACATGGCACTTCCCTATTACATGGAATACGAAGTCCTTTTCAACGATTCAAAAAATGTTGAAGACATCTACAAACAGCTCTTTAACGTCTACGAAAAACTCCGTGACCCCAAAACAGGCCTCTACTTCCATGGCTACGACTGCTCACGGACTGTATTCTGGGCAGACAAAACCACCGGCCTGAGCAAGAACTTCTGGCTACGCGCACTGGGCTGGTACTCAATGGCACTGCTGGACACACTGAACAAGGCCGGCGACCGCGGAAGCGACAACTGGAACCGCCTCAAGGATATCTTTGTTGACCTCTGCGAAAGCATGCTGAAATATCAGGACAAGAGCGGCATGTGGTGGCAGGTACCCAATTTCCCGGGAAAAGGCAAAAATTATCTGGAAACTTCAGGTTCTGCAATCTATGCCTACTCACTGCTTAAGGGCGTACGCACCGGCATTCTGACTGATGAAAAATTCCGCGAGGCAGGAAAGAAAGCATTTGAAGGAATTGCAAACACCTACCTTAAGACAGAAGACGGCAGGCTGAGTCTTGGCGGCATCTGTCTCGTAGCCGGACTGGGACCTGAACACAACAAACGCCGTGACGGTTCCTTTGACTACTACATGGCAGAACCCATTGTAAAGGATGATGCAAAAGGCGTAGGTCCTTTCATCCTTGCGTACAACGAATACCGTCTCCTCCCCTAGTTTATATAAAGTTGATTTCAGATTAAAGGCAAATACAGAAGGCCGCCTGAACAGTCATCATTTTGCTGCGCTCTTCCGTGGTAAGATTTCCGGCTGCAAAGGCGGCTTGTCGTCTAAAACTCCCAAATGGAAAGTCTCCGCCTGCATCCTGTGAGCAGGAAGTGCATTCTTTTGCAAGTACAATATTTTCACTTCGTATTCCCGCCTGCTCCAAGAGGGCCAGATTTGCCTTTGCAAGAGAAAGATGATACTCTTCCTTACCATCCTTAGCGATTTTTCTGCTCACACAGGCGGGAGTAAAGTTTTCCGTAAAATAGCGGGCCCGTTCTTCATCAACAATGTAACAGCAGTCATGAATATGGGGACCGATTGCAACAGAGATATTTTCCCGCCGGACAGCATATTTTTTTTCTGCAAGTGAAATTGCCTCTGCTATGATGCCTGTTCCCTTCCAGCCTGAATGGCAGACGCCAAAAAGCCCTGTTTCAGGCTCATAAAGATAAAGAGGCATGCAGTCCGCAACCGTAACGACAGGCACAAGGGAATGATTGACGCTTATCATGCCGTCGCCTTTTTTTTCATGAGTATCAGAAGCGGAAGTCAGGTCGTATACGATTTTTGAATGAATCAGTTCCAGGGAAACAGCCTCTTTGTCTCCGCAGATTTCTTTGAGCAGGGAAGTTCGTCTTTCATTCACTTCATTCCAGCGGAAACGCATGCTGCCGGCTTTTCTGAGTGTAATACCCCAGCGGGCAGAATCTAGTGGCTTTCCGTCACGATAAAAGGGAAGCGTTACAAAGGCTTTTTCAGAAATGTGATTTACAAGGGAGATTTCTGTCATTTTGCAATATCCGGCACATCAATAGGTTCCAGATCCTTTACCAGATTATAGGCATTCCTCATGGAAAGATGTGCTTCGCGAAGCTGCTTTTTGAAAATAGGATTTGCCGCCCCCTGCATGGTATTGTAATTTGCAAGAGAATCGTATCGGGAGTCTGACGAAATGCCGAGAATTCCTTCCATAAGCAGATCCATTTTCCGGGAAGTCTCACCAAATACCATGAGCAGGTGACCAAAGTCAGATTCCATAATGCGCAGAAGCTGCTCACTTTTCTGGACTGCCTGCAGGGAATGGTTGCGGTCAAGACTTGCAATCATAGAACCGGTTTCTCCGTTTGGCATAAGTGACTGCTGTATAGCGTTTAGCCCCATGGAAACCTGCATGTAAGCATTGAATGAATCTACAAACTCCTGGCGGTTTTCCTTTTTCATAAAGTCACCTTCGGTCATCACCTGCTTTAGGGTAAGTTCAAAGGTCGAAAACTGATTTCTGAAATACCAGCAGAGGAAGCCTGCAGTCAGTTCGTAGCGGAAATGCAGTCCTCCCCAGGCTTCCATCCAGGGCCGGTTGGGCAGCATGGGAAAATGCTCCAGATTAAAATTCCGCATCAAACTCTGGCGCACCACTTCTTTTTTACAGTCGTTCAGCCAGTTTTCCCATTTCTGGTCAAAGAGAACCTTCCAGCCGGATTTATATTTAATAAACCAGTCTTCAGAACCAGCAAGGGCTTCCGGCTGATAATAAGAATCCCCCCGCACTACACAGGTAATTCCCCGCATGGGAACTGTGGCAAGAAATGTATGCATACGGCCAAGCTGTTCATGGGCCAGGGCGATAAATTCCTCTGCGGCGGCGGCATCCTTTTTACGGTTTGCATCTTCTTTTCCACTGCGGAAGATAAAAAGAGCCTCAAAAACTTCCTCCGGGATAGGAAGACCGTTGCAGAGGACTTTTGAAAAGATTTTCAGATCTTCGGCTACGATTTTAAAGGCTGCCTCATAGCGGTCTTCTCCGGCAGATGAAAAATCTGACAGAAAACGGTTAAAAGGAAGACGGGTAAACTGAACCAGCCAGTCAGCAGCCTTTGCGCAGGCATACATAATGATTTTCTGTTCTGCAGGAATTGACTCCATGACCTCATCCATGCGGCGCAAAAGGGAAACCCGCATTTCAGGACGGGCCCCCTGCTCTACCGGCATTGAATAAGGGTCTACTTCCCGGTTCATCTGTTCTGCCAGCTGAGGCATGGCGAGTGTACCCAGGTGTACATAAAAGGATTCAAGGTCACCGTCCAGAGGAGAACAGTAGGGCTTAAAAAAGTCTGCACTCTTTTTGAGCTCGGACAGCCTGTTAAAAAATGTCGAAAGGAGAAGCCTGCGCTTTAAGTCAATCAAATCAGGAAAGCGCCGGTCAATCGTGCGGAAGATAGTGTTTACACGATGTTCGTTAAAGACTTTTTCAACCGGCCTGTTTGAAATAAGGGATTTAATGAAAATCCATATACGCAAAAAAAGAGACTCGTTTTTCAGTTGCGCATCAAAGGAAACTCCAATATCTTCTGCAGGAAGAGGAGTAAGGGATTCTTCCCCCGAATATCCTCCGTACCCCTGCATTCTTTCGAGCATATCCTTGCGCTCTTCCGGCGAAAGGTCGGAAACTAATACATCAAACGAATCTCTTTCTGACATACTTATAGCATCGGCAGAAACAACTTATTTATTCAGCTGCTCTACAACCAGTTCGCCCATGCGCTTTGTGCCTACGAGCTTTCCGGCTGCCTTCACTTCTTCAAGTTTAGAACCAGCAATGTCACCTGTGCGCCAGCCTGCATCGAGAACAGCGTTTACTGCATTTTCGATTGCCTTTGCTTCAGTTTCAAGGTTGAAGCTGTAGCGGAGCAGCATTGCGGCAGACAGAATAGTTGCCAGCGGGTTTGCAAGGTCTTTTCCGGCGATATCAGGTGCTGTACCGTGAATGGGTTCGTAGAGGCCGGGACCTTTTCCGTCACCCAGAGATGCAGAAGCCAGCATGCCGATTGAGCCTGTAATCTGACTTGCCTCATCAGTAAGGATGTCGCCGAACATATTGCTTGTAGCGATAACGTCAAACTGACGGGGATTGCGAACCAGCTGCATGGCGGCATTGTCGATGTAGAGGAAGTCAAGCTGAACGTCTTTGTAGTCCTTGTGAACTTTTTCTGCAACCTTGCGCCACAGACGGCTTGAGTTGAGGATATTTGCTTTGTCTACAACAGCAAGGCGCTTCTGGCGCTTCTGGGCAAATTCAAAGCCCATGCGTACGATGCGCTCAATTTCTTCCCATGTGTATTTTTCTGTATCCCATGCGGTCTTTCCGTCTGCGCTTGTTCCGCGCTCACCAAAATAAATACCGCCGGTAAGTTCACGCACAACCAGAATGTCAAGTCCCTGACCTACGATTTCGTCCTTAAGGGGGCATGCATCTTTAAGCTGCTTCCACATAACGGCAGGACGGAGGTTTGCATAAACTTTCATGCCACCGCGCAGACCCAGCAGAGCTTTTTCCGGGCGGATTTCTGGAGCAACATTATCCCACTTGGGACCACCGACTGCACCAAGCAGAACGGCATCAGAGTTCAGACAGATATCCAGCTGATCCTGAGGAAGCGGATGTCCCCATTTATCGATAGCGGCACCGCCTGCAGTTACTTCCGTATAGTTAAAAGTGTGTCCGTATTTTGCAGCAACTGCGTTCAAAACCTTTACGCCTTCTGCAACAACATCAGGACCAATTCCGTCACCGGGAATCAAAGCGATATTCTTTTCCATTTGAAAAAATCTCCTATGATAATCAATACTTTATTATAGCATAAAGCATTTTTTTCTGCTACTATGTGCATTATGGAAGACTACAAGAAAGAATTTATTGATTTTATGGTAGAATGTTCGGTACTGAAGTTCGGTTCATTCACTTTGAAGAGCGGACGCAAGTCACCTTTTTTTATGAATGCAGGCGCTTATGTAACGGGAAGTCAGCTTGCACGCCTGGGAAAATATTATGCCCACGCCATTCACGACAATTTTGGCGATGACTTTGACGTATTTTTTGGTCCGGCTTACAAGGGAATTCCCCTCGCCGTCACCACGGCAATTGCTTACAGCGAACTTTTTGGAAAAGAAGTAAAATACTGCTCAGACCGCAAGGAAGAAAAAGATCACGGAGCGGACAAGGGCGGACTTTTGGGCTACAAGATTTCTGACGGTGACCGGGTGGTGATTATTGAAGACGTTACCACATCCGGTAAATCAATAGAAGAAACTTATCCGAAAATCAAGGCTCAGGAAGAAAAAGCCGGTGCAATCAAAGTTGTGGGAGAAATCGTTTCTCTGAACCGCATGGAAAAGGCTCCGGATTCTGACAAGGCTGCTCTGGACGTTATCAGCGAAAAATATGGTTTTCCGGCACGCGCCATCGTAACCATGGCAGATGTCATTGAACACCTCTACACTGACGGTGACAAAAAACTGATTACCGATGACATCAAGCGGGAAATCGACGCATACTACGAGCAGTACGGCGCAAAATAAGAGAAGCTGAAAGAGTCTCATGAAAAAAATTGTCTCTGCCCTGATATCTGCCTTACTTTTTCTCACTACCCTGTCTGCGGAATCCTTAAAAATTGATTTTCGCTGCAGGCTTGATGGCGACGACGGGAAAAATTATCTGAACTGGCAGAGCGATACTTCAAAAATCAAAGATTCATTTGATGCAGTAAGCGGTGCTTCAAAAAAGATGTCCACAAAACTGCTGCGTGAAGTTCAGGTGGAAGAAAAAAAACGGCTTTTTCCCAAAGGACTGTATGCCCTGCTCTTGTTTGCCGTCACTTCTCCGGAACAGATGAAGACCGACATGCTTACAGTTGAAGCAGAGGACAGAAAACTTACAATTTCCTTTATCCACCGGGGAAACGCCTACAAAATCACGACGGATGAAAAAGGAAGACTGGATCTTCTGACAGGCTTTACCTTTGCGGAAGGACTTGCGACAAATTCAAAACAGGTCTTTACGATTAAGCCGGAATATCTGCAGGGCTACGAGGAAAAGTCTGACGAAAAAGAAGCTGACAAAAAAGAGGCAAAAATTCCCACACCCAATCCCACACAAAATCCCCTTCCAGAATCTCCCGCAGGTTCTACAGACTGGAATCTTCTTGACTGGGAAAAAGTCACTTTCATTCCCGACACCTATGATGAAAAGGCAGAAAAAATCTGGAACGGAAAACTGAAGACTAGCCTGAAAGACGGCGTGCTGACGATAAGCGGAAAACTCAAAAAAGTAGAAAAACCAAAAAAGTCTCCTGACAATCTGGACGACATTCCCCCAACATCAGACGACAAGCCGACAGACAAGCCTGACGATAAACCAACCGACACCCCCGCGGACAAACCAGAGGACAAAGCCGCGGACGAAAAGCCACAGATGAACGCGACCGGGGAACCACAGATGAACGGTGATAAACACTGATAAGGCACAGATGAACGCGACCGGGGAACCACAGATGAACGGTGATAAACACCGATAAGGCACAGATGAACGCGACTGGGGAACCACAGATGAACGGTGATAAACACTGATAAGGCACAGATGAACGCGACTGGGGAACCACAGATGAACGGTGATAAACACTGATAAGGCACAGATTAAAAAAAATCCGTGCCCCATCCGAGTGCATCTGTGTCCATCTGTGTCAAACCGAGTCCATCCGAGTGCATCCGTGTTTCATCCGTGCCCCATCCGAGTCCATCTGTGTCAAACTGCTCTTCAGGGCAAACGCATTATACATATCGTACTTGAACATCGGCTGGACAAATGAAAAGTAGTTGCAGCAAAAAGCCTACCGTTGCAGCGTGTCAAGCAAGCCCCGCGGTTGAGCGTAATAGGTATTGGACTCGCTTACGCTCGCCCCGCTCAAAGCGGTCTTGTTGCCCCGCTTTCACTATCGCCTTTTTGCTGAATTTCCTCCCTTCCTCCAGCCGATACACATGGCGAGCGCATACAAAGGCGTT
>ODAI012622975.1_pt1 | contig 10118 bp, 6 predicted proteins | sample 1539321 | NCBI WGS metagenome assembly ODAI01 (sample SAMN02144231, study PRJEB22623) | gut metagenome | biome: sheep rumen | host: Ovis aries | place: New Zealand | reverse complement strand
GCTCATGAGGTCGTTAGCGACGACCGTGCCGACCGTGCGGTCGGACTCTCCGCCGGCGACGAGCGTGCCGTCAAGCGTCTTTACAATGTCGTTGATGTTCATCGCCAATAGTATAGCAAAACAAAGCCGCGTCTGCCAATGCCTGGAGTTTACACAATTCGTTCGGTGGTGGCCGAATGCTCCTCCTCATGGACCCTCGGCGAATACGTCGTATCCATTCGCTCGGACATTCGCTCCACCACCTCACTGCTGCCGCACCAACCGCGACAGATGTGCCGCGCACGCAAATACCATCTCGTCTGGGGGCAGTCACCGTCGTTTTCGAAGGTGCCACACCCAGTCAACGTGCCGCACTCATGGCTTAGGAGTCAAGTCGCCAAACCTGACATTGCGCTTTTGAATTCCCTCAGCGTTTTCGATACGCTCGAACGACTTGCGGCAAGAGCCAAGCCACACGTTTTCCAACTCGACGTTGCGGACCGGCGCGGCGGCATCGCCTCTGATGTCGATTGCGTAGCCCGCGCAGTTCGCCTTCACGTTTCGGACATGAAGCTCCGAAATGTCCGTCCGGCGCAACTCATAGTCCGGGAACTTTGCCCACTGGTAGAGGACTTCTGTCTCGACGCGGCAGAGCGCACCGCGTATGTTGTCACACTCTGCGTCTTCAAAATAAATGTTTTTCACGAATCCGCCCCTGCGCCTGTTCGTCTTGACGTAGAAGAGATTGTATGCGGATCTTATCTTGCAATGGTGCATCCACACGTTGCGTATGCCGCCAGAAAGCTCCGAGCCGATGCCCAACAGGGTGTGTGCAAAGACGAATTTGCAGTTGCGGACGACGACGTTCTCGGTCGGACGATTCAGCCGCCAAGCATCCTGATTGCGTCCCGCCTTAAGCACAATTCCGTCATCGCCCTGGTCAAAGCGGCAGTTCTCCACGAGCACGTTCCGTGTCATCTCGATATCGACGCCGTCGTTGTTGCTCCCGTGAGCGTATGTGTCGAGATTGCGGACGACGCAGTTCTCGCTATGATAGAGGTGGATCATCCAGAATGGCGATTCCCGAATGCGGAATCCGTCCAAGAGTACATTCGCACAGCGGTTAAACTGGATGAGATGTGGTCGAACATTAGAGCCCTTGATTGCCGTAAGGTCGCGCACGGACATTACGGCGTTCGTCGAACACCAATGGTAAAGACACTCTGTTGCATACATGTGCTCTGGCGGACGCGTGAACCATGTCCGCCATAAGTCCATGCGCGGCGCAATCATGCCATTGCCTGTGATGGCAACATTTGTGACGCCATAGCCGTACAAGAGTGGAGAATAGTTGTAGCACTCAACACCTTCCCAGGTTGTATGCACGACAGGCAAATAGTCTATCGGATCGTCGGTAAACACCAGCGTCGCACCGTCGGCAAGATGCAGATTGCAGTTATTACGGAAATGCACCGCGCCAGTCAGCCACTTCCCTTTCGGAACGACAACGCGTCCACCACCTGCATTCTCACACGCCGCCATCGCCGCCGCAAAAGCATCCGTCGCCTTTACGCCCTCCTTCGCGCCAAAATCGGCAATCGAAAAATCGCTCGCCGCGAACTGCGGCACCACAATAGGCGGCATTTCAAATGGCGCATCAGTGATTTCAATGATATTGACCGAATGTGGTGCCAACGCCTTGTCAGCGAAGTCAAGCATCCAAAGCCAGTCGTAGCCAGAAAGTCCGTGCTGACCACCGCGACGGACATAACCAAGAGATGAGCCAATGCGCGATAAGTCGTAGTTTTCCGGGAAGTCGCCTTTAGGCAACCCCTCTTTCCCGAGGAACTCCCAGACCGGAGAGGCAGCGCGGCAAGAGAGCCATTCCCCCTTCGCGTCGAACCACCCGGCGTTGAAGCCCTCAACAAGTAGCGAGCGCGGCGCAATCGCCGCGACGAGAAGATGCTGGTCGAACTTCATCGTCTGCTCGTTATCTATGTACTTCGCGTATGCCTTGCAATACCAGTGCGGGAATGTCGCCATTTCCGTTGAGACGTTCTCGCCGAAGTTGCGCTTCGCAAGCGGCACTCCGCCGCCACCCGTCTGGTTCGGAACGCAAACCGCGAAGCGCTCGTCACGCGCAGAGGCGAGAAGCGCCGCCTTGCCAAGCCGCGAAGACCCCGTCGCCACGCACCTCTTGGCGTCGATCTCGGGTATCATTTCGGCGAGGTCGAGTCCGCGAGAAAGCGCCCACGCCCATGCACCAAGCGCGGTTGTGTTGTCTGTGCGCGATTCGTCGCGCTTTCCCCACAGCTCGAAGACACGCGAATAAGCAAGTTCCTCTTTGTCGCCCTCCCTTACCTCGACGTCAGGCGACACTTGGGCATAACACGCCGTAAGAAATGCGTACCCGCGCGAGACGATAAATTCCGCTGGAACAGTCGTTCGCATCTGCGAGCGCCTGAGGACGCCACGGTCGGACTCCTTCGGCTCATGGTCTCTTGACTCGCCATCGGCGCGAAACCATCCACCCTCCGTAAGCGGGACCTCGGCATCATCCAGCACCGCATGATTGCCAGGGTAGTTCAGCATAAGCACTACAGGAACTTTTGCGCTGTTTTCGCAGGCGATGCGTCCGTCAATAGACTTCGTCTTTTCTCCCGCTATCCTGTTCGGTAGCACGAGAAGCCAGTCAATGAACGGACCCGACTTGTCAGGTTTGAACCACATCCTGTACTGGCGACGTATTGCAAGACCGGCAAGTGTCGCGCCGTCCTCCTTAAGCTCCGTAACAACCGCCTCTGGCGCGGGCGGCTCTACGCCGTACATCTCGCGGGCGAAAATGCCCAGAATCTCCTTCCGTCGCGACGGCCATTCGGAAGCGTCCCTCAACTTGCGCCCGTCGGCAAACGTGAGCGGATCCTCAAGCATGTACGGAGCGACACTTGCCTCGTCGTAATTTGGCTCTCGTGCAAATGCAACCGCAGCAAGCAAAGCAACAACAACAATAATCTTTTTCTTCTTCTTTTTCATATTATGACATAGGCACAATAATTGCCACAAAGCTGCCAAGTTGTCCTTGCAAAGTTTTTGTTATTCACGGCAACCACGAGCAGAACTCATTTGTTATGCTCGTGAGCAAATTCATCGTCTCGTTTACCTGATGAACAGCGTCATTCCCGGAGTGTTGATTTTCTCTATCTCGCCCAGCACGGCGAAGCTGGCGTTGCACTGCGTGGCGTAATCCGCCGCCACCCAGTCCGCGCTCGACGCAATCCACCTAAGCCGCATCTCGTCGAGCGTTCCGTTCCAGCCAGCATTGCTTGAACCAGGAAATTTCCCCAAACCCAAGGCGCGCGTCGAGGGCGTGAGCGGGCAGCTATCCGTGGACGTACCCGTAACAGCCCCGTTTGAATACAGCGTCACGCCACCGTTGCTCATCACCGATGTCACATAAACGGGGGACGCAGAACAGTTAGCACCATTAAGTTCACTCTGGAACTTCGCGTAGCTGCCGTCTCCAATTGTGTTATAGATAGTCGCACTGTTCTGTAGCGTGAGCTCAAAGCCGTTAGCATCATAAAAGGCGTTTTTCGATGTGATAATCCGGCTATAGCCAACGCTATTCGCCTTCGCCCAACATGACAGTGTCAAGTCACTTCCATAGTTGGCCCAACGCGGATCGTTCGCCGTCTGGACAAATGCCGATCCCGTACTCGAAAAGGCGGTCCCGACTGACCCAACCGCCGAGAACGAAGGGGGCGTGCTGCTGTTCTCGCAGACAAGCGCATTGGGTGACGAATCTGCATTCGACCCAGAAAAGTGCCACACACCCTTGAACCCAGCATACGCCCACACGTTGCGTGGGTTGACCGAAACATTCTCGCCACGGCAGCAGAAATACATCAGCAACGCGGTGGACGTTCCCTCCAACTGCGGAACACGCACCCAGATGAGAGATTCTCCGTTCGCATTCCATGTGTCGATTTCATGATCAACGAGATACCCTTCCGCATCCACAAACCGAATGTCGCTTCCGTCCGCCGCACAGTCTTGGTAGATGGGCGAACCAGCAGGAATGCGTACAAGCGCGGGGAACTGCCAGAGCGTAGAACTGCCAGCGTAACCGACGAATGTCACGGTACAGACGCGCCGGAACGGCTTGTTGTCCAGCGGCACGCTGTCAATTCGCTCGGCGGCGCCCAACACGGCGAAGTCGGCGGCATGCTGCGTGGCGTAGTCCGCCGCCACCCAGTCCGCACTCGACGCACTCCACCTAAGTCGCATTTCGTCGAGCTGGCCATTCCAACAGTTATCAGGCTTGGCACTGGAACCGATGTAGAGTCGGTTGGTTGAATCTTGCAAGACAAGATCGTTCCAGTTCGCCACCTCCGCGCCATTGGCATAAAGCGTCGCCATCGAACCGTCGCAGACGGCCGTCACATACACGAAGTCATTAGAACAGTTGTAGCTTTCTGCCTGGTGTTGGTTATTCCCGTCACCAATAAAGTTGTATTTTGAATGACTCCCCTGAATCGACAGTTCAAAACCTTTCTCGCGGGAGAATGTGTCCTTTGTGGAAAAAATCCGTCCGTAACCAGTGCTCCCCACGCTCCCCTCAGCTTTCACCCACCCCGACAACGTCAACTTTGTACCGTATGCGGCCCATCGTAGGTCGTTAGTTGTATACACGAATGTGTTTTCGCCAAGCGATGACTTAGCTCCAACCGTCAACGTAGTGCCAACCGGTCCTGCATCCGTGTATTTGGGTGTTTGCGGACCAGTTTTGCATTCAAGCGCATTCGTCGAGGAATCGGCGTCCGACCCCGAGAAGTGCCACACAGCTTTATACTCGGACGGTCCCCAAACGAGTCGCGGATTGACTGGTTGGGTCGGGAACCCGCCGTAGTAGAGCGTTATGGACGTGGAATTCCCCGAAAGGCGCGGCACGCACACCCACACACACGATTCTCCATTCGTGTTCCACGTATCGATCTCGTGGTTGAGGAGATTCCCATCCGCATCCGCGAATCGAATGTCCGCGCCGTTCGCCACACAGCGAGCCGAGATATCCGCCGGCAGACGCACGAGCGCAGGAAAGTTCTCAAGATCGCTCGCGCCCGCATAACCGCTGAACGTCACCGTCCTCTTCATCGTAAAACTGGACGTGTCCAACGTCTCCGCCGAGGCAACAATCGTACAAAGCGCCACCGCGCCCAGCATCCCCAACTTAACAATCAGTCTGTTCCGTTTGTTATTTTTCATTTCTTGTTTACCTTTCTAGAAGACCAATCACTGGAAAAACACGGACGAGGAGTCTCGCTCCGCCTTTACGCGAGCGAGAAACTCGCGAAACTCCTCCGTGTCCTCTCCGCAGTAGATCAAATCACAAAAGCGATTCCCCAGCGACAGCCGCAATCTACCGTCGCCGATCGCCACAGTGCGCTCCTTGCCATCAAGCACGCTGTACATCCTATAGGCACCAAACTTGTCGACACGAACGGTCGCCCCTGCATCTGCACCCGCTACGTAATCTGGGAAAAGGAGTTTCGAATCGTCGTAGGTCTGCTTCCGAAATACATGCTGCAAGACATCTCCGCTCCACTTCCGATAGTCCGCCTTCTCTGCCGCCTCTCGGTTTATTAACGCGACAACCATGAACTCCCCGCAGCGAAACGGCAGAGCAGTCGCCTTGTCGTCCGACGCCGCAAGTTGGACACGGGGCAGCCCGCAGTCGTCGGCAATCCGCCCTGCATCGCCTGTAGCCATCAGCCCCCTTCGGCCCTCACCCGCCGCTTTCCACCTTTCGAGCATCGGCATAGTGTCCTTGTTCTCGATTCGCTGAGATACGATCACTGTATTCGCCAGGCCAATGACCTCGGGCAACTCCTGCGGATCGGTCCATGTGTAGTCGACTCCGTTGCGGACCAGGTCCTGCGCAAACGTGAAGCTTTCGCCGTTACGTGCGATCGTCCTGTCGTGAACGTACAGAACGCCGCCGAACGGAAGAGGCGTCGCACCGTCGAGCTTTGCCTGCCGATAGGCACACGCAAGACTCATGCCCAAGGCGAGATTCTTCCAAAGCCCTGGCTTGTTTTCCCTGTCCAGATGATCCTTCCAGCTTGCGCCGTCCGGCAAATGGTCGTATTCAAATGACTCGTGACCGAGAGCTGACAGAACATAGCCAATCACATAGCCAGTCTTGCAAGACCAATACGCCTGTGTGGAGCCTCCCCCGGAAGATGTCTCTACCGTGAGTCCAAGCACCTTGCCGTAGCGCTTTGCCTCGCGGATGTAGCGCCCGGCGCTATGATAGATAACTCCCAGCTCGCGACATGTATTGTGGAAATACTCGGGCGAGACGATCCCCGTGTCCTTCAGCCGCAGCAAATATACATGGTCGTTGCCGTTCACGGAACCTTCGCCATTCAGCAAGTAGTCGTGCGGGGCGCCATAGCAATACTTTCTGGACCAATGCCCAAACCTCTGCGCCTGGCGCAGCCATTCATAGGTGACAAGAAGCCAATGTAGCCGCTGCCGGAGCGGGGTGTCGAACTTCGGCTGGAACTCGCCCCAGCTCGCAAGCCCCAGACGAGATGCATCCAGTCGTGTGCCAGATCCGCAATAGCATTCGTAATAGTCCCAGAAATGAATCGTGCGCTCGACCTTCCCTCGCGACGCTCCAATGGTAAGCCCCTCGTCCTTCTCGGACAAGTCCTCTCTAAACGCCTCTGCACTGTAGCGGTCAAAACCCCACGGTCCGTCGGGATAGTACCACGTGTAGTCATACTGTTGTACGTTGTTTAACCCCAGGGATCCGACGTACGCAATCTGATCCTCGAGCGCCTCGCGGAAAAGCGGCGAACACCCATGAACGGAATTGAAGTTCCTCGGCTGCGGACGTCCACGCAAATCCTTGATCAATGCGTCACGCAGACCAAGATACTCGACCTGGTTATGCCCGCTCTGCACCTGGAAGAAGATGTTCTTCGGAGCGTCCTCCATCGCCCTTGCATACAGGGGTTCTGGCGAGCCAGTCAGGGAAAGCACGATATCGTATTCCGGCAAGTACTTTTCGAAGAACGCGCCCATGTTCTGCATCTCGTTCGCGTGCACCAGACACCATTTCATGTCAATCCCGAACTGGATGCGCGGACGGCGCGGAAACTCCCTTGCGGGAGATGTCGCAAGCGGCTTTGCCATGCAAGTCCCGTACTTGGGGAGAGAACCGTCCAAGATGTCATAAGAAGAGCCGTCGTCCAGTACGAGTCGGATATCCGCAATCGCGAATTCCGTCCGATTGCTTCCTGTGACTTCAAGTGACACCTTCGCGACGCGCTCGTATGGAGCGAGGCGGATTTCATGCGACACCTCGTTCCAGCGCTGAGTCCCCCAGTTTTCGCAGCAAAGCAGCGACTCTCTCCAGGGTTCGCGCTGGTCCTTGTTCACAAGAAGCCGTATGCAGCTGCCGTCAAGATGCTTCGGATAGACGGAATACAGCAGTCGCCTCGCCCGTATGCCGACATAAGGCGGTATCCACGCGCCAATCGGAAGGCAGATATCCTCGTTACCGAATTCAATTCGCCCAATTCCAGAGTTCCCCTCTCCTTCAGGATACGTCACCTCAAGAACGCGCTTGCGCCCGTGAAGTTCACTGAGCGGACTGACGGACAGATTCTTCGATCTCACCCTCCAGCTCCATAGATCATCCGCCGCGTCGCCGCCCACCACCGCCGAAGCACTCACACTCGGCAGTGAAAGTTGAACACCTGTTGCATACGAGGTCACCGGGCCAAATGCACCCGAAGCAATGGCAGCAATGAACGACAAAGCTATAGGCATAACCTTCATTCTATCTTGCTTGCGACACGCAAAGCAAATCTGTATTCGCGTGGGATTATATCATAGTCCACGCTGACGCAATAACCTTATTCGGCAATAAAAACTTAACAGATCAAGCAATCGAAAGCATCTAACGACATTCGCGCCATGCCCTCGGCGACATACCCGCATAGCGCCCGAATACACGATCCAGATCATTTACAGAAGAAAAACCGCACATGTCGGAGATCGCGCCGATAGACATTTGTGAGCCGGTCAGCATTGACTTCACGCGCTCAACACGCACCTCTGTTATCTCATGAAGAATTGAATGCCCGCAAACAGTCCTGAAGAGCATGTCCGCAGTCCGTCTTGAACACCCCATGCTCTTAACCACGTCTTCTACGTTGACGCCCAATACGGCGTTGACGCGTATAAACTCCAGTGCCGCAATAACGCGCTTGTCATAACCCATAGCCCGCGTCGAAGCGCGACGAATGACCTTGCCAACGCCAATATGGTGCGTTTCCGGCCTTGCGGATGAATTTGCAAACATACGGGAGAGGCACTCGCACGCAATGCGCCCCGAACCGTCATAATCCTGTGGAACGCTTGATATGGACACAACGGCATTTTCGCAAACGTCCTCCAAGTTGTCCACGCCAACGACCACGACATCGTTAGGTATGGAAATCCCATTGTTACAACAGACACTAACTATATGCTCCGCCACCAGGTCGTTGACCGCGAAGACTGCAAGCGGCTTGGGCATGGCCTTAAGCGACGAAAGAAGTCTGGCATTTGAAGAAGCCGTGCACCTATTTGGAATGCGCGTGTCGAGAACGTGCATTTCGAATCCCCTCGAAGCGAGGATGGAGGCAAACTCCTCTTTTCTCTGCTCGCTCCAATAAATAGGGCTATACCATCCCGCGTAGGCGAAATTCCTCACGCCAGTACTCCACAACTCTTCAAACGCCACCGCCGCAATTTTCCGGTTGTCGCTGCAAATGCAAGTGGCGGGCTCGTTCAGAGTTGTCGGATCTCGGTCGAGAAATACCACAGGCACGCCCGCGAAATCTGCAGGTTGAAGACATCGGGGCGCGGCACCGCATTCGACAATGCACCCGTCTGGCTTCCAGAAGTCAAGAAGACCCCCGATGTCTCTTGTGCCGAAATCCTTTACGAAACTGTATCGACTCGCCTCGGCCTCTGCGTATGAAACACACTGAACACGCCAACGAGCAGATCTCGCAAACCTCGTGATATCGTCCCGACCGCGTTTTTCGGCCTGACTATATCCCGACATGAACAATAGCAGAGTTTTCATGTTCGCCTAACATTGTACTGGCAACGAACATTGAAGCCGCCGCGCAGAGGCACCTACATTGCGCCCATTAAGCTGTGAGAGGGATATAAATTGGCGATGCAATGTACGGCGGCGGTCATAATGGGGTTTCAGGCATGTCGCTGAGGTTTAATATACTGCCCATGATCACCGAGCAAAAGCCCTGCGAACGACAAATCCTCATCAATGTCTGGCCAATGCAGACCCTCTTCGTCAACTTCGACGTTGTTCAACTGTTCAGGCGTTGCGTTTTCAAGTCGCCAATTCCCAGCAATTGGAAAGCTCAATGTTCCGCCATTTGGAAGCGCAACATGAAAAATGTCATTGGCAAAAAGCGTCGCCTTTCCATCAATCAAAGTATTCATGCCATTTGCTCCTTATGGTTTCCACGTTTTCTTCTGCAAGTTCCTGAGCCTTGCGCAACTCCGAGACTTTCATGCCTTTTGATTCAAGAAGTTGAACACCGTCTGACACATCGAACTTGGCTTTTCCAGATCCATTCCGAACATGCACATGGACTGGCTCGTGCTCGTTGGAATAGAAATAGAAATTGAATCCGTCTTTGTTCAACGCACTTGGCATATCTTCACCTTTCCACCTCGCCTCTGTTCAAGGGCATCGCACCCCAAACAGAAAACATCTACATTGTATCATAAATTCCAGACGTCGTGCGGGAAAAATGACCCGCCACGGGCCTGCGGTGTAGTGAGGCGGTGGAGCGAATGTCCGAGCGAGCGGATACGGCGTATTCGCCGAGGGTCCGCGAGGAGGAGCATTCGGCCACCGCCGAACGAATCATGCGACGCCGCGCTGCGACTTGCGGTAGAACGCGACGAGGCGCTGCACCTCTGGCGTCTGCTCGACGTCGTGCTCAACGCGGTCGAGCGCCTGCGAGCGGTTGAGGCCGTCGCGGTAGAGGAAGCGGTGAGCCTCCTTGAGCGCCTGAATCGCCTCGCGCGAGAAGCCGCGGCGC
>ODAI012398633.1_pt1 | contig 10118 bp, 7 predicted proteins | sample 1539321 | NCBI WGS metagenome assembly ODAI01 (sample SAMN02144231, study PRJEB22623) | gut metagenome | biome: sheep rumen | host: Ovis aries | place: New Zealand | reverse complement strand
TGAAACATGGGTATGTTTTAGGTGTCGTGGATGCCAATGAGATTGTTGATTCAGGTTTTTGGAATAACGACAATTTGGTTAACCAATTTGAGGTCAAAAACCAGAAATCATCGGGGTCTCGATTATTTGATGGCGTTATAGAGGGTGTGATGGATAATGAGACAAGAAAACAAATCCAGAAGGCTAGTGAGGAGAGTACAGGGAAGTTGGTTTTTTATGCTAAAGAGGATGATAGTAATGTATATGCTGATCTGATTTTTTATAATAAATCAAAAAATCGTATTTTGAATAAGACGTTACTTTCTGTTGATAACGTGCCGGCAGAGTTCGATCTGTTAACTTTCAGTGCGCATTCAGGGCCTAAGTCTTTTGAAGATGTTATCACTATTCCTATAGGTGATTTTAAGTTTTTTAAGGAGTCGATACTTGGAATGAAATGCGTTTTCTATTTCAATACGGAGAAGGATGAGTATGATGAAGCTAAGGACTTTCTGTCGATAAAGTTTGATGTCAATCTCCCTCTTGTGGATGTCGCAGCCGTAGATTGTATCGTGAATGGGGATAAGTGGGATCAATCATATAAGGATGGGCTGTGGCCGTCTTTTGATAAAGAAGTGGACTTGGATAGAAAACAAGTAGAGCTCGATGGAATGACGGCTGCGATCAAGGCATCAAAGAAAAAAACCAAAAGGATTTCTTGGATATCTGCAGTAGTCTTTTTTTTTATCATAGTAAATGTGTTCCCTGAAATGGAAGGAGGTATGGCCTTTCTTACTTTAATCGCAGTTATATTAGTGGGGATGTCGGGTAAATGCATCGGTAATAAGATGAATGCTGACAAGGAAGAAGAGTTGAAACGACAATACTCCGTGCTCTCAGATAAACGGAAAGATCTCGAGAATAACGTTAAAGAATTGTATTCCGTTAATAGCTAATATTATTCTATATGCTCTATGATCCGGACTTGGACGATGATGATCTGGACGATCTAGACTGTGACAAATATGAAGATATAGAGGATGATTTCTATCCAGAGTATTCATTACCAATAGGTCTTGATGAACGATTCCAGGAGGCTGCGAGACATGTGGTTATAACTCAACGGGCTAGTACCTCTGATTTGCAGCGTCGTCTTGGAATGGGTTATGCCAAAGCTGGTCGAGTGATGGACCAGCTTGAGGCGGCAAGAATCGTTGGCCCCCAGGACGGTAGTAGACCCCGTCAAGTACTGGTCTCTGACTTGGTCGCTTTAGAGGATATTATCAGGAGAGCGTGGGAGAATCAATTAGTTGATAATAGAATTGTTAGTTGCGATCAAGAGGCTTTTGAGGAAGAACAAGGAGGCATCGTTGATCAATCGACATTTGACGAGCGATGCGAGGATGCTGCTAGGTATGTGGTTCTGAATCAACGGGCTAGTACCTCTGATTTGCAGCGTCGTCTTGGAATGGGTTATGCCAAAGCTGGTCGAGTGATGGACCAGCTTGAGGCGGCAGGAATCGTTGGCCCACAGCACGGGAGCAAGCCTCGCCAAGTGCTTGTTCGGGATCTGAATGAGCTCAGCCTAGTGTTGGGGATTGTGTTGCCTGATTATCACGATAAAGTCATTGAACCTATGGGCTCATCTTTAATAAGCACTGAACCGGTTGGAGGCAATTATTCGAAAGCATCAACCGAAAAGGTTGCTACAACAGACGAGTACTCCGACTCCGTCAATGCCATGAATGGTTGCCTCGGATATGTGGGCCAGGTGATATCCTACACATGTATCATTCTGTTATTCATATTATTAGCTCCTATTATAATCTTGGTTCTGCTGGCGTGGTGGATTATAGCCTGGATTCTGGGGCTGATATTTCCTGGGAAGGAGTTTTTCCCAATAAAAAAGATATATCATTCTGTTTCTCCTTGGTTTAAGAGGACCTTTGGCCTTAGTCTTGAAGATGCCGCTATAGCCTCAATCCTTGTCGTGGCGATAGGGGCTCTCCTGAATGGCGTATCCAATTTATTCTCAAAGAGAGATTAATCCAGATTATTTGATTATGACTAAGAAATCCGCGAATGATCCCGTTCTCAATTGGCTTGAGGATTTGTTAAGGAATTCAACGGAAGAATCTTCCGCAGACCTTTTTGACGACGACCTTCCCAAGCGGGGAACTCCGCTCCGGAGGGTGATGGAATCGAATGGTATTCTCACTTCAGAACAGCGAGCCAGGTACGAGATATATGATTCAGCTAATCCTGGTTGCAGTCCAGATAATCCTATCATGATCGAAGAGACTGACGGATATGTCCATCTTGAATATGAACTCCTGGAATTTATTCTTCGTCCCGCCCCGTACAGGTTCGTGGATTATAAGGTGGAGAAGCAGAGCCTTGTACAAGTTGGTGACCGTCATCTGGATTCATTGAAGGTTCGGATTTATTCCCATCCGATCATGCATCAGGACGCTGACGGCAAGTTTGTTATTCCCGAGCCTGAGTTCCTGGGCACCGAGGAATATTGGTTTGACATCACCGATGGCTACAATGCGATGGCTTTCTGAGGCCTCTTCCGGCGGGCAAGGCCTTATGATTACAGTATGATATTCAGCCGGTTACGGATGGCTCTTATGCCGTCTGATATCCTTTTGCTCATTGCTGGTTTGGGATGGCGTTGGCCATTGGCGTAGTGACTAAGCTGCTGTTCATTGATACCAGTCTCTTTTGCCAGAGCTTTTCGAGTGATGTACAGATCGCAGTACTTTAGCTGCGCCCTTGTGGTCAAAACATATTCGGGTTCCCAGTCTCCACTGATTTCTTCTGGAATAGTCTCACCATCCTCAATCAGTCCCTCGATATGAAACTTGAGAGCTGATTCGATATTTGTTTTCACGTCCTCCAGACTTTTCCCGGTTGCTACGCATGCGATATCGGCACATTCTGGTACGGCGCTAAAGTTGTTTGGAACCCAATCGATAATGATATTTAGTTTGTTCATCTTTCTAACCAACTTTTGATTATTTATTTCCATCCTGCCTGCCTCCAAATGCTATTCCTTTTGTCCTAACAGCCCTCCATCCATCTCGCTCAAGAGGCTCAATCACTCTACGGACTTTAATTATTTTCATAATTCTTCGTTTAGTACCACAAGGATATAAAAAAGTATATCAAATTTCTCCCTATTTCTTTGTTTTTAGCCCTCTTTTCGGGCAAGTTCGAATAGAAGTGGCTGGACTTTGCCGGGGGAAATTGCGTTGCAGGGCTGTCAGGGGCCTTTTCGTCAGGCAAGGTACCCCACCCCATAATTCGACCTTGCCAGGGATTAAGGTGCGGGGAGGTTACCTTCTTTTAAGTCGGAAGCGTTTTTCCACCTTAAATGACGCTGAGTCATCAATTATAATGCTCTCGGCGTCAATTGGATATTCAGATTGCTTCCGTAAGGATCCTTGCCCGTCCCCGTCCCGAAAAACTCTCTTTCTCTTTTGGCTATTGCATAATCCAATCTTTATTGCTATTTTTGCGTTACGAAAGTTACGCAACGAGAGAAAGGCAAAATGAAAGATGCGCTAACAAATCCGTTTGTTGTCAGTGGCTATGAGTCTCCGGATTATTTCTGTGATCGGGAGACTGAGACTGAGAGGATGGTGACAGAGCTGATGAATGGCAATAACCTCACTCTGATATCACCTCGCAGGATGGGGAAAACCGGCCTGATTCACCATGCGTTCCACCGTTTAAAGCTTGATGATCAATCGGTTCTGACAATTTATGTTGATTTGCTTCCAACAAATTGCCTGGCGGATCTCGCCAAGGCTTTCTCGGTCGCTGTCATGGAGCGGATGGATTCTTCCCCCATGAATATCCTGCAGAAGGCGGCGCATCTTTTCTCAAGGCTTCGACCTGCCCTTTCATTTGATCCCTTGAGTGGCGCTCCAAAGTTTTCTGTGGACATCGCACCTGGTGAGGAGCAGATGACAATCGAACAGATTTTTTCTTATCTGAAAAATAGCGGCAGGCAGTGTTTTGTGGCTTTTGATGAATTCCAGCAGGTGGCGTATTATCCGGAGACGAATGTGGAGGCCTTCCTTCGTTCTCACATCCAATTCTTGGGAAATGTTCATTTCGTGTTTTCCGGCAGTCAATCACACATGCTCTCTGAGATGTTCCATTCGCCTAAACGTCCTTTTTACTGCAGCGCTTCGAGTCTTTCAATAGGGCCGATAGAAAGAGGGAAATACTATGCTTTCGCATCGGATTTCTTCAAGAAAGCAGGGAGAGACTTGCCGGAAGAAGTGTTTAACTCTGTATATGACAGATACGATGGGCACACTTGGTACGTCCAAAAAGTCTTGAATAAACTGTATGGGTACAGAACTAAAGAGATTGATGGAAGTAATGTGCTGATTGCTATCAGGGAAATACTATCTGATAACGAATATTACTACCAGTCGATCCTGAGAGCGTATTCAAAGGGGCAGGGAAAACTGCTGAAGGCCATTGCCAAGGAGGATCGGGTGAAAGAAATCCTTTCAGGTGGCTTCCTCGCGAAATATGGGTTGAATGCGGCGAGCAGTGTCCGAGGATCCCTAAAACGGCTTCTCGATGATGAGCAAATCTACCGGGATGCGGAAGGGTATATTGTATATGACCGTTTCATGTCGGAATGGTTGAAGGGGCTTAATTAAACTGTACTTGTTTGTTATGACCGAGAAAGTACTGATTAGCAAGGAGGGCCTGCGGCAGGCTTTGGGGCTGAAAGGCCTGGTAGGGAAGTGCGTGGCCGGGGCCTTGTATGGGATCCTGGGCATCGGGAAGCTTAACAAAATTTATCCCTATGTGGCCGATCTCCAGGGACCAGAATTCTCAGAGGAAGTCCTGAAAAGGTTCGGAATCTCTTATGAGGTCCCGGATGATCAGTTGGCGAATATCCCTTCTGAAGGCGGTTTCCTGACAGTATCCAACCATCCTTTCGGAGGAGCTGACGGGCTGATTCTCAATGCTATAATTAATCCCAAAAGGAATGACTTCAAGATCCTGACCACATTCCTTCTGGCTAAGGTCACCAACCTGACGAAGTGGTTTATCCCCGTGGATAACTTCTCGACCGGAGGAGCGAAGAGCATTACCGGGATACGTACAGCGCTCGGTCATATCGCCTCAGGGGGAGCCTTGGGGCTATTCCCGACAGGCGAGGTCTCGACTTGGCAGAAAAAGGATAGGCGGACGGCTCTGGGACCATCGGCCTTGCGACGTGCCCAGGAACCGATCAAGGGAAGGGTAATCGAGGACAAGCCCTGGCCGGAGAATATTATAAAGCTTATAAAGAATTCCGGACTTCCGGTCGTCCCGATTTATTTCGACGGGACCAACACCACATTCTTCCATCTGCTGGGTAAAATCCATCCGAGGCTCAGGACCGTCCGGCTGGTTAGGGAACTTGCCTGCAAGAATGGTACTCTTGTGAAAGTGCGGATCGGCAAGGCTATTCCGGCGGCCGAGGTGGCCAATATGGATATTCCCACTTTGCGGGAATATCTTCGCAATAGAACCTATGCCCTTGAATCCCAGTGTGTTCCGCAAGGAAAAGAGGCTTCCGTCACTAAAATGGCACCAGTCGCCGCACCCGTTGATCCACGGATCGTAAGGGAGCAGATGGAACGTCTGGAAGATAAGATCGTTCTCCAGGCCGGCGATTACAGGGGCTATGTGATTGCGGCTTCCGACGCTCCGGATGCCATGTGCGAGCTATACCGCCTTAGGGAAGAGACTTATCGCGCGGTAGGGGAGGGGACAGGGCAGCCACTTGACACGGATCCTTACGACACCTACTATAAGCATCTGATATTGTGGAATATACCCAATGAAGAGATAGTCGGAGCCTACAGGATTGGTTTCGGTACGGAGATAGTCCCCAGCAAGGGTTTGGATGGACTATATACAGCCAGTCTCCTTGACTTCGGGCCGGCCGCCAAAGAGATTCTTTCCCATGGGATGGAACTTGGCAGATCATTTATAGCCTGCAAATATCAGAGGGAGGTCATGCCCCTCAAATTATTGCTCGCTGGCCTTGCGGTAGCGATGTCACGGGATCCCGAATCCATTTACCTCACTGGAACCGTGACCCTCAGTTCCGGAATGCCTGATCTGTACAAGAGCCTGACGGTTTATTTCTTAGAGAGGGACTTCGGCCTTCCTGACGCGGAGTCTTTCGCGAAGCCAACCCATCCATTCAAGCCTGATTTCCTGCGGGTTAATCCGGAAGGTCTTCTCTCAGGAGTCCCCAAGGGAGATATCGATGCGTTCGACAGGCTGATCGGAGCCATCTCGAATGGTGAATACCGGCTCCCGGTACTGTTCCGGAAATATTTCAGTTGTGGTGCGAAGGTGGCCTGTTTCAACGTGGATCCTCTTTTCAGCGATTGCCTCGATGGCATGATATTGCTGAAAAAGAACGATTACCCAGAGGCTATTATGCGTTCGCTAGTCCGCACCTTCCCTAAGGAGACTGGAGAGGCCGTGCTCCGGCATTTCTACGGAGCCAATAATTCAGAATAGGCATGGATAGTCCTGTATGGGTATATCTTCTCGGATTGGCCGGGATGGGCATCTATGGCCTACGGCTTCTGATCCAGTGGTACATGTCGGAGAAGTCCCAAAGGGTGGAGTCTCCGGGAATATACTGGGTGCTGAGCAGTATCGGGGCTGTGGTCCTCTATCTTTACGGTTGGCTCAGGAAAGATTTCTCAATCATTTTCGGGGAGAGCGTGGGCTACTACATCTACATGTGGAACATCAGCATCCTCGGCCTCTACAAGAGGGTCCCTCGCTTCGTGGTGATTCTTCAGGCTATCTTCCCGCTGGTGATTCTGGCCTTGATTGTCAGGGATTTGCCTACGTTTTCAGAGACTTTCCTCCACAATGAATATGTGCCCATGCGGCTCCTTCTTTTCGGAGTTATGGGCCAGGCAATCTACGAGCTCCGCTCGGTCTACCAACTGGTCTATAGCTACCGGCGCAGGGCCTCGATCCTTCCCACTGGCCATTGGGTCATGGCTGTGGTGGGATCGGTAATGATAATCATTTATGGCTTGATCCGGCACGACTGGGTGCTGGCGATCGGCCAGTTCTCCATAGTATTCTCAATACGTAATCTTATGATTTCAATCGCTTCCGCGAAAAGGATCAGTAAAACCACCAAATTACTGATGGTGAGGCCAGTCCGCTTCGGCTATAATGAGCAGACAGCCTCCAGCAATCCTTTTCAGATGAGGATCGCGGAAGAGGACATCCAGAGGCAGGCGCTAGAAGAGTTTGACGAGATGGTCAATCTTCTGAAGGAGCATGAAATCCCTGTGCTTGTGGCACAAGACACCCCGGAACCTCAGACCCCGGACTCTATATTCCCCAACAACTGGTTCTCCACCCATGGAGACGGCTCGCTGGTATTGTACCCAATGTTCGCTCCGAACCGTAGGCTTGAGCGTGATCCGGCTATCATCAGGATGATCATGGGTGCCGCCGGGACGAAACGCATCTTGGACCTTTCCCATTGGGAGGACAAAGGTAAATTCCTGGAGAGCACCGGAAGCATGGTGCTGGACAGAAAGGCCAGGATCGCTTACGCCTGCCGCTCTCCCCGCACATCAGAGGCCGTCCTGGATGATTTCTGCCGCAAGATGGGTTACAATTCCATTCTCTTTGACGCGGTTGACAAGACCGGATATCCTATCTACCACACCAACGTTATGATGTCAGTGGGTGAGAAGTTCGCGGTGGTTTGTGAGGATGTGATTATCTCGCCTCCTGAGTTGAAAGAGATTGAGTCCAATTTGTCAGCTTCCGGCAAGAAGATTATCCGGATAACCGCGGAGCAGATGCATCTCTACGCCGGTAATATCTTGGATGTCAGGAATATCAATGGGGATCATCTCATAGTCATGTCGCAGACAGCCAAGGATTGTCTCACTCCAGAGCAATTGGCAGCCCTTTCTGAATTTGGAGAGATCCTCCCGGTCCATATTCCTCATATTGAGGAGGTTGGAGGAGGGTCGGCGAGGTGTATGCTGGCTGAGGTTATTTGCTGTTGATGTGAAGCACAAGGTATTCAGAGCGGGTGCCTATTCGGATCTTGGCGCCCCATATTCCTAGACCAGAGCTGACATAATAGTTAGTCGCGCCACGCTGGTGATGGCCCCAGGCTTTCTCGTACATGGCGTCAGTGATCCATGAGATCGGCCAGACTTGGCCCCGGTGGGTGTGGCCGCTGAACTGGAAGTCGATTCCGGCTTCCTCGGCTTCCTCCAGATTATAAGGCTGGTGGTCCAGCAGAATCGTAAAGGGCTCGGTCTGAGGAAAGCCCTGCCCCAGGCTCGCTGCGCTTCGCGCCCTATCCGGGTAAATGCTCGCCTGTGGCAGGCTTTCCTCAGAGTCAGATACTTCATCAACATCGTCCTTTGGAAGGATCTCCCATAAGGCCGGCCGGCAGGGGAAGGAGCGGTCGTTCCGGCCTACGACGCGGATGCCGAGAGTGTCGATGTAACTGTCTTTCAACAAGCTGATTCCGGCATCTTTGAAAAACTTCTCAGAGCCTTCGACATCGCTGTAATATTCATGGTTCCCAAGGACGGTCCAGATCGGAGCGGAAAGCCTCTTGAACTCCGAGGCATAGTTGTCTCTGATGACCGGTCTCAAACTCCTGTCGATAATGTCCCCGCCAATCAGAACCAGATCCGGATTCTCGGCGTTGAACAGGTCTATCCACCGTCCCAGTTCAGCCTTGCGGTTGTGGTAGCCGAGATGCAGGTCGCTGGCGAGAACCACCGTTAAGGGCTTCTCCAGAGGTTTTGAAGTCTCTAGTGTCAACTCTTCCCGGTGCTTATTGTGATAGTGTATACCTCCCGCTAACAAAAGCAGGGTAACAGCACCGGCGATTGCTCCAAGCATTGTCCAGGACTCTTTTAGAAAACCCTTTGGAAGCAAATGGCAGAGAGACAGGATATCCAGGATTATGAAAGCCAGGGCCAAGTATAAAAACGCTATCAGCCAAGTGTTTCCGATCTGATAAAGGGGAATGGCCGCCCTGTACGGGACCCTCTCCAAGAAGGCGAATCCTATGAAGAAACTCGCCATCCAAGCCAGGAACAGTCCCACTATCACTAACCTCAGGAACCATCCGGACGGAACCAGCCGCCAGATATGCCAGGCGACATAGAAAGTGGTGGCGAATACCACCACCATGAAGGCGAGAAAAAAGGCTTTCATTTATTTGTTCTCTTCTTCGAGAGTGAAGGCTGACGAGCCGTCGAAGCAATGGAGGCAAAGGTCCTCCCGAGGAAGTCCGATACTCTTGACAAGAGTCTCGATAGTGTTGAATTTCAAGGAGTCGAGATTCAGCTGCCGGGCGATCTCATCTACCATGCGGGCATATTCCGGAGTAGTCGAGTCAGTGTATTTCTCGACATTCTTGTCGGGGTCGCCTTCGAATTGCCCGATGATCCTGCGGGTGATCAGCTCCATCTCAGTCTTGCTCGTCGAGAAGTTGAGGAAGGGGCATCCGAACACGAGAGGAGGGCAGGAGATTCGCATGTGGATCTCTTTGGCTCCGCTCTCATGGAGCTGGCGGGGGTTGTCCCGAAGCTGGGTGCCGCGGACAATGCTGTCGTCGCAGAATAGAACCTTTTTGCCCTTGAGCATATCCACATTATGGATAAGCTTCATCTTGGCGACAAGATCCCTCATGCTCTGATATGAAGGCATAAATGAGCGGGACCATGTCGGAGTGTATTTGGCTATGGTGCGCATGTAAGGGACCTTGTGGCCGGCAGCGAAGCCGACCGCCATACCGATTCCGCTGTCCGGAACGCCACAAGCGCAGTCGACATCGATATCATCATGCTCTCCCATCTCCTTTCCGCTTGCGAACCTGGCTTCCTCGACATTCTTCCCGTCATAGCAGGAGGTAGGGAAACCGTAATATATCCATAGGAAGGAGCATATCTGCTTGCGTGGATTCGGAGCCCTCAGTTGTTCGATTCCATCCGCCCTCAGACGAACGATCTCGCCTGGCCCGACGAATCGGTCAGTTGTGAATCCGAGATTGGCGAAAGCTGAGCTCTCCGAACTGACAGCCATGGCTC
>ODAI010707039.1_pt1 | contig 10118 bp, 19 predicted proteins | sample 1539321 | NCBI WGS metagenome assembly ODAI01 (sample SAMN02144231, study PRJEB22623) | gut metagenome | biome: sheep rumen | host: Ovis aries | place: New Zealand | reverse complement strand
GTTGGGACATATTGGGCAAAGCAGATGAAAGATACACTGCTTGGACATCAGACAACCCAGACAAATATAAGGTTGCAGGATACATGAAGAACGCATTCTTCAACTTGGGAACAATGGGCAATGCAGCAAGACAAAACCCAGAAAAAACAAACAATGATTCAGAAAAAGGATTGAGTGAAACAGAATGCAAGAACCCAGAAGCATTTAGCTCAGACTTTAGATCAGTTGCATTCTTCGACACAGACAAAACTCCTGTTATTAGCGCAGTTACAAATGCTAACTTCGATGCATACTTTGTAACAATCGTTGTAGATGCTGAGTAATTCATTGGAATAAATATAAAAAGATAAGCAAAAAGTTGCTTATCTTTTTTTTGTTTTATTTTTGATGCTGGGGTGAAGTGGGTGATTGAAAATCATGTTTATAATATATAAAAGAATAATAAAATAATGGTTTTGAGTGGGGATATGTAATTAATTTAAAAGTTTGTGCAAATTGCACAAACTTTTTTGGCTAAAAACTTTTAAAAAAGGCTTGCAATTATAGCACAGATAGTGTATAATATCACTATCTTATGAACTGGGTTGATGTCTGAAGTTACCCTAAAATGCGACTTTTAGGGAGAATTTGGGCGGACAAGTGGCACAAAAGTGCTGCGCCAAACACAAAAAATAGCTTTTTTATTTTTTTGTTCATAAGATTGACACACACGGAAGAGTATACGCCAAATTTGTCTTTTGTGAACATAGCATCTTATAAAAGACTAATTGACTTGTGATTTGAGATTATCCAAAAGAAATACGCTGAATTTTGGGTGTATCAAAAAGCATTGTTCAATTCCATCAACTTTAAGAGTAAGTTATTGATGCGAAAGCATTGATTTTCTGAGGCTTTGTTATGTTTAGACCTATGGTTAAGATATTCTGTGGAAAGCATGGGCTAGTCCCCTTAATTAATGAAAGTCATAAAATGTGAAAAGCTTTTATTATTCTTAAATAAAGGTGGGACAGCGTAGTTTTCTATAAGATTTTATGTTTGTGTTAGAGAGAGAAAAAAGTGTTTGGGAGTTTTTACATTTCTTGGAGGAAAGCATTATGGCTACACAAAAAATCAGAATTAAGCTAAAGTCTTTCGACGCTGGCTTAATCGACAAAGCAGCCGCTCGTATAATCGAAGCTGCAACAAAATCAGGTTGCAAATACTCTGGCCCTATCCCACTTCCAACTGATAAAGAAGTTGTGACAGTTTTGAGATCACCACACATTGATAAGGACAGTCGTGAGCAATTTGAAATTAGAACACACAAGAGACTAATCGACATTTTTAGTCCAACATCAAAAACAATGGACACACTACAAAAATTAGATTTGCCTGCTGGTGTTGACATTAAAATAAAACTTTAATAGGTAACAAAGGGAGAAAAGTTTATGAATAAAGCAATTTTAGGTAAAAAACTTGGAATGACTCAAGTTTTCTCTCCAAAGGGTATTGTGGTACCTGTAACCGTTGTTGAAGTAACTCCAAATGTTGTTGTTCAAATCAAGAACGAGGAGAAAGATGGATACAACGCGTTGGTTGTTGCCTATGGAGAGACAAAGGATAAACTTGTTAACAAACCAATGGCTGGAGTTTTCAAAAAAGCAAACGTTCCAGCAAAGAGAATTGTTAAAGAGTTTAGAATTGATGACACAAGCGCATACAGCGTTGGTCAAGAAATTAAGTGTGATGTTTTTGCTGATGGCGACAAAGTTGACGCAATCGCAATGTCTAAGGGACATGGATACACTGGTATTATTTACCGTTGGAACATGAACCACCAAGACAACACACACGGTGGATACAAAATTCACCGCCACCAATCACTTGGTGGAACATCTGGAACAGCAAGAGTTTTCAAAGGTAAGAAGATGGCAGGACGTTATGGTGGAACTCAAGTAACTGTTCAAAACCTTGAGGTCGTAAGGGTTGATGGAGAGAGAAATTTAATTTTGGTTAAGGGTGCAATTCCAGGACCACGCAATGGTATGGTGTTCCTAAGAAATGCAATCAAGGCCTAGTAAGGAGAAGGAAAAATGGCTGTAAATTTAAAAGTATATGATATGAAAGCCCAAGAAGTTGGGAGTGTGAAATTAAGCGACAGCGTTTTTGCTGCTGATTACAATGAACCTCTTATCCATCAAGTTGTTGTTGCATATTTAGCAAACCAACGTCAAGGAACAAAGCGCACTCTAAATCGTGGTGAAGTTAGAGGAAGAGCTGCAAAACCTTGGAGACAAAAACACACAGGTAGAGCTAGACATGGTTCTAGAAGAAGTAACCTATGGATTAAAGGTGGAATGGCATTTGCATTAAGACCTCGTGATTTTTCACAAAAAATCAACAAAACAGCAAAGAGAGCAGCATTTATTAGTGCAATCTCTGAAAAAGCAAGACAAAAAGACATTTTGGTTGTTGACAAATTAGACTTTAAGACAAACAAAACAAAACAAATGGTTGCAGTTTTGGAAGCTTTCAAACTAGACAAATCAGTTTTGATAGTTTTGGATGCAGCCAACAAAAATGTTATGCTTGCAAGCAGAAACATTGAAAATGCACAAGTTGTGAACTATGATTTGTTAAACACATATGAAGTTGTTGCAAATCAAAAACTTTTGTTCACAAAAGATGCAATCAAGAAATTAGAGGAGGCTTATACTGATGGAAATAACTAATATCATAATTAAACCTTTGTTATCAGAAAAAGCATACTCTGATATAAAAGCAAAAAAATATTGGTTCGTTGTTGAAAAAACAGCAACAAAGGAACAAATTAAATTGGCAGTTGAACAAATGTTTGGTGTTCAAGTTGATAGTGTTAACACATCAATCACTGCCAAAAAGCCAAAAAAGCGTCAAGGAAGAGTGAATGGTTACACACAATCAATTAAAAAAGCTGTTGTAACATTAAAGAAAGACAGCAAACCAATTCAATTCTTTGAGAGCTTATCGTAGGAGGTGTTATTATGGCAGTAAAAAGATATAGACCAATCACACCTACTATGAGAGGTATGGTGAGACCAACATTCGAAGAGGTGACAACAAACAAACCTGAACAAAGTTTGCTTAGAACTGTTAACAGCAAGGCTGGAAGAAACAACCAAGGAAGAATAACAGTTCGTCACCAAGGTGGTGGAGTTCGCCGTAAATATCGTGTGATTGACTTTAAGAGAAATAAAGATGGAGTGCCTGCAAAAGTTGCAAGCATTGAGTATGATCCAAACCGTAGCGCATATATTGCTCTTCTTCACTATGCAGATGGTGAAAAGAGGTATATTTTGGCTCCTTTGGGATTAACTGTTGGTCAAACTGTTCAAAGTGGAACTGGCAGTGAAATTAAGGTGGGAAATGCTATGCCTATGACAGATATGCCAATTGGAACTGTTATACATAACATTGAAATGCAACCTGGTCGTGGTGGACAAATGGCAAGAAGTGCTGGAAACTCAGCAAGACTTGTTGCAAGAGAAGGAACTCATGCAACACTTGAACTTCCTAGTGGGGAAATGAGAATGGTTTCAGCAAAATGCCGAGCAACAATTGGTCAAGTTGGAAATGTTGATCACGAACTTGTTAAAATTGGAAAGGCGGGAATTAACCGTTACAAGGGAATTAGACCTACTGTTCGTGGTAGTGTTATGAACCCTGTTGATCACCCTCATGGTGGTGGTGAATCCAAAGCGCCTATTGGTCGACCAAGCACTAGCACACCTTGGGGTAAACCTGCTCTTGGTAAGAAGACTCGTGACAAGAAGAAACCAAGCAGCAAGATGATTATAAAGAGAATAAACTAGGAGTAAATCATGAGTAGAAGTTTAAAGAAAAAGCCTTTTGTAGAAACTCGTTTGATGACAAGAATTCAAAAGATGAATGCAGCAAACGAAAAGAAGGCAGTAAAAACATGGTCTAGAGCATCTACAATATATCCAGACTTTGTTGGACACACAATTCAAGTTCACAATGGTCGTAAGTTTATCCCTGTTTATTGTTCAGTGGAAATGGTTGGACACAAGCTTGGAGAGTTCGCTCCAACTCGTTTGTTCAAAGCACACTCTGGCTCTAAAGTGGCTGGAAAGAGTAACTAAGGTGAGGTGTTGTTATGGCTAAAAGAATGAAAGAAAAAGCAGAAAAGCTCAATGCTACGCGTGACAAACGCCCACAAGCAACAGCAAAATACCTAAGAATTAGTCCTCCAAAAGTTAGAATTGTTTTGGATCTAATTAGAGGACAAGACTATTTCACAGCTTTGGGAATTTTGAGATCAACTCCAAAAGCTGCAAGCGAACTTATTATAAAAGTTTTGGAAAGTGCTGGAGCTAATGCAGAAAATAACTTAAATATGAGTAAGTCAGACCTTTATGTTGCAGAATGTTTTGCAAACGATGGTCAAACACTCAAAAGATATTGGTATCGTTCACACGGAAGTGCTGACATGCTAAGAAAAAGAACAAGTCACATAACAATTATTCTTGATGAAAAGAAAGAACAAGAGGCTGTGACAAAAATGGAGAAAACTCCAAAAGCAGAAAAGTCTGTTAAAACAGAAAAACCTGCAAAAGAAGAAAAAACAGTAAATGCAGAAAAACCTGCAAAAACTGAAACAAAAAAGGTCGAAACAAAGGCTTCAAAGAGTGAAGCACAAACACAAGAAGGGGGCAAATAATTATGGGGCAGAAAGTAAATCCACACGGTTTTAGAGTTGGAATCGTAAAAGATTGGGACACAACATGGTATGCTGACAAAAAAGATTTTGCAGACAACCTAGTTGAAGACAACAAAATCCGTGAATTTATACAAAAGCAATATAAAGATGCGTCAGTTTCTCGTGTTTTGATTGAGAGAACACAAGGAAATCAAGGTAAAATTGTTGTTAATATTTTAACAGCAAGACCAGGTGTTATCATTGGTCAAAAGGGTGCTGGAATCGATGCTCTTAGAAAGTCTTTAGACAAAATTGTTAAAGGTAAAGCAGTTACACTTAACATAAAAGAAATCAAAAATCCAGACGCAGATGCAAATGTTATTGCTCAACAAATCGCTCAACAAATTGAAAAGCGTATTTTGGTAAAAAGAGCAATTAAAACATCACTTCAAAAAGTTATGAAAACTGGCGTTGAAGGTTGTAAGATTATGGTTAAAGGCCGTATCAACGGAGCAGAAATTGCAAGAAGTGAAAAGTTCGCACAAGGTTCAGTTCCTCTTCACACACTAAGAGCAAACATAGACTATGGTTTCTGTGAGGCTCACACAACATATGGTGTGCTTGGAGTTAAGGTTTGGATTTATAAGGGCGAAATTCTTGAAAAGAAACAAACCCCAAAGCAAGGGGGTGACGAGTAATGTTAATGCCAAAGAGAACAAAGTATAGAAAAATGCAAAGAGGCCGTATGGCAGGAAGAGAAACTCGTGGAAACAGAATTGCTAACGGAGAATTTGGCTTGGTTGCACTTGAGCCAGCTTGGATTAAATCAAATCAAATCGAAGCAACTCGTGTTGCAATGACAAGATATATGAACCGTGTTGGAAGAGTTTGGGTTAACATATTCCCTCACAAATCCTACACCAAAAAGCCTTTGGAAACCCGTATGGGAAAAGGTAAGGGTAACCTTGAAGGTTGGGTTGCTGTTGTTAGACCAGGAAGAGTTTTGTTTGAAATTTCTGGAGTTAGTGAAGCAGTTGCAAAAGAAGCTTTAAGACTTGCTAGTCACAAGCTTCCAATTAAAACAAAGTTCTACACTAAAGCAGACCTAGATGCAGAAGTTGATGCAAGACTTGCTGGAAAGAAAGCAGCAGAAAAGAAAGTTGAAAAAACTGAAGAAGTTAAAGAAGGAGGAAATGAATAATGAAATCAAAAGAATTCAGAGACATGACAAATGACGAACTAAACAACAAATTGAAAGAATTAAAAACAGAGCATTTCAATCTTCGTTTCTCTCACGCAACAGGACAACTTTCAAACCCAATGATGCTTAATAATGTTAAAAAGGACATCGCAAGAGTTCTAACAATATTAAGAGAAAGAGAATTAAAAGAGAAAAAGGCTAATTAAGGAGGTAACGAATCATGGAAGTAGTAAGAAATAACAGAAAAACAAGAGTTGGCGTAGTGGTTAGTAATGCCATGGATAAAACAATTGTAGTTGCTATCCAAAACAATGTTCGTCATCCTCTTTATAAGAAAATCGTGAAGATGACCAAAAAGCTCAAAGTTCACGATGAAAATAATGAGTGTAATGTTGGTGATAAGGTCGAAATCGCCGAAACTCGCCACCTTTCTAAAGACAAATACTTTAGATTGGTGAGAATCATAGAAAAAGCGAAATAATCAAAGGAGTAATATTATGATAAAACCTCAAACAAGATTAAAAGTTGCCGACAACACAGGAGCAAAAGTTTTGATGTGTATCCGTGTTTTGGGTGGATCTTTTAGAAAATCTGGTAACATTGGTGACATCATTGTTGGAACAGTTAAAAATGCTATCCCAGGTGGAACAGTAAAGAAAGGTGACGTTGTTAAAGCAGTTGTCATCAGAACAAACCGTGGTGTTAGAAGAGCTGATGGAAGTAGTATTAAATTTGATGATAACGCTTGTGTGATTATCGACAAAGACAAACAACCAAAAGGAACCCGTGTCTTTGGTCCTATCGCAAGAGAACTTCGTGACAGAGGATTTATGAAAATAATTTCTCTTGCAAACGAAGTGCTATAAGGAGATGTGGCTATGAACAGTAATTTAAGAACAGGCGATACAGTTTTGGTTATCGCAGGAAAAGATAAAGGTAAGCAAGGAAAGATTATTGCTAGTGATTCTCAAAAAAGCCGCGTAACAGTGGAAGGAGTGAACATCGTTAGCAAACACAGAAAACCTCGCTCACAAACAGACAAGGGTGGAATTAAAAAGGAAGAAGCTCCAATTGATGTGTCAAATGTTCAAATCATTTGTCCAGCATGTGGAAAGGCCACAAGAATTGGTCATTTGATTGATGCAAGTGGCAAAAAACACAGAATGTGTAAAAAATGTAAGAAAGCAATTGACGGAGAAGTTAGAGCAAAAGCCGCAAAACAAACAAAGGTTGAAACAAAACCAACAGCTCAAGAGGCAAAAGAAACAACCGCAAAGAAAGTTTCTGAGAAACCTCAAAAAGTGGAAAAAGCCCCTCAAAAGGCAATAAAAAATGCTAGTGTAGCTTCAAAAGCTAAGGTCGACACAGCAACAACAAAGAGGAAAACACCTCAAGCTAAGTCAACAGCAAAATAGTTCGGAGGAAAAATGGAAAATAAAGAGACTAACAAAGTAGAAAAGCCTCGTTTGGCAAAATACTACAAAGAACAAGTTGTTGCAGCTCTTCAAAAAGCATATAACTACAAAAATGTAAATGAAGTTCCAGCTTTGGTTAAAATTGTTGTAAACGCTGGTCTTGGTGATGTTAAAGACAACGCAAAATCTTTCCAAGAAGCAGTTGATGAACTTGGACTCATCACAGGACAAAAACCAGCAATCGCAACAGCAAAGAAAGCAGTTGCAAACTTTAAAGTTCGTGAAGGAATGAAAATTGGTGCAAAAGTAACACTTAGAGGAAACACAATGTGGGAGTTCTTAGACAGATTAATTTCTGTTGCACTTCCAAGAGTTCGTGACTTCAGAGGAGTTTCACCAAAATCATTCGATGGAAGAGGTAATTATTGCATGGGAGTTAAGGAACAACTCATATTCCCAGAAATCGATTATGATAAAATCGAAAAAGTTCGTGGTTTTGATATTTGTATCGTAACCACAGCAAAATCTGACGAAGAGGCAAAGGCGTTATTGACAGAGCTTGGTATGCCTTTCAAAAAGGCGTAGGAGGAGATAGAAAATGGCAAGAAAAGCATTATTAGTTAAACAAGCAAGAAAGCAAAAGTTTTCAACTCGTGAATACACACGTTGTAAAATTTGCGGAAGACCTCACGCCGTTTTGAAAAAGTATGGAATTTGTCGTATTTGTTTCAGAGAGATGGCATACAGAGGAGAAATCCCTGGTGTTAAAAAGGCAAGTTGGTAGGAGGATATTATGGTAGTTACAGATGTTATATCAGATATGTTAACAAGAATTAGAAACGCAATAAGTGCAAAACACCTAACCGTTGATATTCCTGTTAGCAAAGTTAAAGTTTCTATTGCTGAAATTTTGAAAGACGAAGGTTACATAACAAACTTTGAAATTGTTGGTGAAGGCGTTGAACAAAACATTCACATTACCTTAAAAGAATCTTCAGCTAGCCCATATGTTATTTCTGGATTGAAAAGAATTTCAAAACCAGGACTTAGAATATATGCAAATGTTAACAATCTTCCAAAAGTTTTAAGCGGACTTGGAATTGCAATTATATCAACAAATAAAGGAATTATGACAGATAAGCAGGCTCGCATCCAAAATGTTGGTGGCGAAGTTTTGGCTTATGTGTGGTAATGAGGAGGTAACATTATGTCAAGAATTGGAAAGAAACCTATAACCATTCCAGCAGGTGTTACTGTTAGTGTTGATGGAAATAACAATGTTGTTGTTAAAGGACCAAAGGGAGAACTAACACAAAACGTTAACAAACAAATTAAAGTTATTGTTGATGGTGGAGTTGTGACTTTTGAGAGAACAAATGAATCAACACAATCAAATAGTATGCATGGACTTTATCGCTCACTAGTTGAAAACATGATTATTGGTGTTACACAAGGATTTAGCAAAAACTTAACAATCAACGGAGTTGGTTATAAGGCATCACAAAAAGGTGATGAAATTGAACTTAACCTTGGACTTAGCCACCCAGTTTTTGTTAAACCAATGGAAAACATTAAACTAAGCTGCCCATCACCACTTGAAATCAAGGTTGAAGGAATCAGCAAAGAAGCAGTTGGACAAATGGCTGCAAATATTAGAGCAATCAGACCGGTCGAACCTTATCACGCATATGGAATCAGATATTCTGACGAAGTTGTGATTAAGAAAGAAGGAAAGAAAGCAGGTAAATAATAGAGGAGGAAAGCAAGTTTATGATTAAGAAAATAGATAAGAATCAAGAACGCCAACGTAGACACGAAAGAGTTAGAAAAACTGTTAGCGGAACAACAGAACGCCCTCGTCTATGTATTTATCGTAGTGTGAGCAACATTTATGTTCAAATTATTGATGATACAAAGGGTGTAACACTCACAAGTGCGTCAACATTGGATAAAGATTTGAGAGCAAAAATTGCTGGAAAAACAAAAATAGAACAAGCAGAAATTGTTGGAGCAGAAATTGCTAAGAAAGCTTTAAAGAAAGGAATCAAAACGGTTGTTTGTGACCGTGGAGGATACCTATACACAGGTCGAGTTAAAAAATTAACAGATAGCGCAAGAGCTGCTGGATTGGAGTTTTAGGAGGATATTATGGCAGAAAACGAAGTTGTAAATGAAGAAACAGTTGTTGAAACTCAAGCAAATGCTGTTAATGAGGAAGCAAAACAAAGTGCTCAAGACAAAAAACCAAGAAAAAATGGTAAGTTTGACAAAACAAGAAAGCCAAGAGGAGAAAGAGCACCAAGAGAAGCTGAAGAATTTGAAAAGAGAATGGTTGACATTCGTTCTGTTCAAAAAACAGTTAAAGGTGGACGTATCCTAAGCTTTTCAGCACTTTGTGTTGTTGGAGATAAAAAAGGCCGTGTGGGCGTTGGAACAGGAAAAGCAAGAGAAGCAACAAATGCAATTGAAAAAGCATTTAGTGCAGCAAAGAAAAACATGATTCAAGTGTCTATGGCAGGAAACACAATTCCACATGCTATAAACATGAAATATGGTGCATGCACAGTTAGATTAATGCCAGCAAAAGAAGGAACTGGAGTTATTGCCGGTGGTGCAGCTAGACCAGTTTTGGAACTTGCAGGAATTAAAGATATTACTTCTAAAAACCAAGGAAGTAGTAACAAAATAAACACAGTAAGAGCAACTTTTGAAGCTTTAAAGGCTTTGAGAACAAAAGAACAAGTTGCAGCTCTCCGCGGAAAAACCGTGGAAGAGTTATAATAGGAGGGAATTATGGAAACAACAAAAACAACTCCTAAAAAAG
>ODAI010415954.1_pt1 | contig 10118 bp, 6 predicted proteins | sample 1539321 | NCBI WGS metagenome assembly ODAI01 (sample SAMN02144231, study PRJEB22623) | gut metagenome | biome: sheep rumen | host: Ovis aries | place: New Zealand | reverse complement strand
TCCAGGATTTACTATATCCTCAGGAACCTCTACGCTAATAGGTATCTTCTCTTCAAGTTCAGTTACATCATACAGCTCTTCTCCCACCTGCATAGTAAGGGTTAAGTCAAATAGTTTACCTATATAATAATTCCTGTAGAAATTGTAAATAATAGTTATATCTTCTTCTGTAAGAGTATCAGTTATATCATGTGCCTCAATCCAATAGATTGGGTCATCATCCACATCATATATATCTTCTTCATCATCAGACGGCTGCTGGGACGGCTCTGCATTAGACTTTGACTTAACTGCATTATCGCCATCAATCTTCGCCTTCTGCGGATTCTTGTCCTCCATATCAGGATGCTCCGTTACATCAGTTGGCTTACCTTGTTCTGTAACCACTGTATCAGCTTTAGTAGTCGGCACTTCTTTAATCACGCTTACTACATAAGAGCTATCGGAATCGGAATATCCTTTATCCCCCTTTACTTTATACCATACATTGTATGAACCTACATCCTTTGCCTTAGGGATATCGGTACTCCACTTCTTATCAGTATTGTCACTTAGTCCATCAAATTCAGGCTCATTACCCTCACTGTCGCCAATAGCATAATAGATTGTGCCACCATTAGCCATTCCTTCTGTAACAAGTTCCATATCTTGGCCCGAGTAGTATAGTCCTTCTTTAGCTCTAGGGGATATCAGAGAAGGGCTATTAACTTCAACCGTTGCCTCTTCTATACTATTTCTCTCGGTTCTATATGCTATGGCAAATGGGCATATCTTATTCGTCTCGAATATTAATTCATTCTTGTTCTTATCAAATGCAGTCGGATTAACAATTGTTACATCCTTCGGGTCATCACTATTAAGTCTTATGAGGATATAATCTCTTCCTTCCTTAACATATCTATTAGGAATATCAACACTAAGCTCCGCAGCCTCATCTAAATCTACAATATCAACAGGCTGTTCATCTCCTACCTTCATATATAGACTCAGGTTATATATAACAGGTATCTCATAATCACTAAAACGATTATATAGAACCATCTTGCTGTATTCATCCATAGAATCAGTAATGTCCTCTTCCTCTAACCAGAGATTAACACCCTGCTTTTCATCTTCGGATTTGACTTCTACAGCATCTGAAAGCTTCGTAGTAGCAGTTGGATTGATATGATTCTTATTATCATCTTCATCCTTCTCTACAGCCTCTCTCTTTTGTTGAATTGATTTACCAATCTCTACCTCTATGCAAGATGGCGATACATCTTCATATCCTTCGTTTCCTTTAACCACATACCAGACATAATATCTTCCGGGTTCTGTAGCCTTCGGCACACCAATGCCCCATGTCTTATCATTTCCATCACTTAATCCATCGAATTCAGGCGCTTTCGTATTACTTTCTCCAAGGGCATAATACATCTTGCCACCTGTAGCAGAACCAGCCTTCACTAGTGCTTGTGCCCTGCCGTTATATATAAGTCCGGTGTTAGCTTTTGGCGCATTATAGGTAATATTTTTCATCTGCTTTTTGCTACCATCAATATAAATCGAAAGCCTTGCATCATAGCCTGGCATCTCATATTCTACATGAAGACTACCATCATCATTTACTTTTTTAATTATAGGTGCCGCAGTATATGCTACATTGTCTCTTTTTTTGTAAAACAGACTTATCGTTTTATCAGCATTAACCTCTGATGGAATATCAATCTTAATCTTATCGCCCTGATTAAGATTCAAAATATCTCCTGATTTTTGCTGTTCTAACTTGTTACCGTTAACTTCCATATCGAACTTAACATCTTCATTGTAATGATTAACATGCACCTCTACAGATGCTTTATATTGTTTTTTTGCATTCTCTGAAGTATTAGATGCGCCTGCTTTTCCTGAAATATCAGTTACAACGCCTTCCTTCGCCGCTATATCTTTTCCTGAAGACTCAATCGACTTTATCTCACAAGTCAGACATGCAGGCTCACTATTACCATATCCCGGATCACCCTTAATCATATACCATACATAATATGTTCCGGCATCAGTGGCCCCCGGTATTCCTATCTTCCAGGTCTTTCCACTGTCAGAACCGAATACATCACCATCAACACCATCGAATTCAGGCGCATTCTTATCATCACTGCCAATAGCAAAATATATCTTACCATTCTTCGCCATACCGGCGGTTGTCAAGGATTGAGGCTTACCATTGTACACAAGTCCCTTTACAGACTGTGGTGCATATACATACTCCGGTCTAAGAAGTTCAAAAGGTTTGTCCTTTACAGTATAGGTAATATCAACATCTTTATTTGGCATTGTATATTTCGCCAATATTGTGCCGTCACTATTAGTTTTATATTCTAATGGTTTGACTACTTCATTTTTCCCATTTTCAGAGTATATAAGCTCCACTTTTTGTATACTGTTTTTGTTCTCCAGACTAACTGTAAGTGTATCTCCTTCAGTTACATATGTTATTCCGCCATCATAAGAATATGCAAATCCATCTGATTTATTATATTTCGCGTTTTTATAGACATCTTTATTTGTCGTTTCATTAACTACATGAGCTGTCAGCTTATATTGCGTACGCCCACAGGCGCACTTATGTGTGTCTTTGTCAAAATGATGTTCCTGCTCCATTGCCTTGCCCGAGGACTTGCAATGTGAGCATATCACTTCATGTACTTTGGCATTTTTGTCTTTAAGTTCTGCATCGGCATGATCACACTTCTTAATTGATACATTACGCTCACTTCTACAGGCAGAATATCTGCTGTCTGTCTTCACTGGCGTAAGTTGTTTAACATCATTACCTACACTAACTGAAGCCTCATCATATATCTCAAGGGAACCATCGCCGGTTCCATCTTGCCCTCTACCAATTGCAGAAGCTCCTTTATGCTTGGCAGTAGCCATCACAGTCCCGCCAGTAATCTTAACATTGGCACCACTACCTTTATATCCTCCGCCAATGCCGGCTCCTCCCACATCAGTATTAGTGAATAAGTATACAAGACCTGTAATAAGCAATGTAACTGCCATATTGCCTGCACCATTTGCAGCTGCCGCACTAGTAGCAGCTCCTGCTCCATAATTGGCAGTCTTAAGAAGCAAAGCATTATTAGCACTACCACCACTAGCAGTAACAACTCCACCTGTGATAGTAACTGTTCCGCCTGAGCCTTTTATTCCGCCTCCTATTCCTGCACTTCTACCATTAGACGAGGCAAATACATCTCCACCGGTTATAGTAACTGTTCCACCATTTCCACCAACTGTGCTTTCACCCATACCTTGTTCACCGGCTCCTATTCCTGCACCATGACCGGCCATGGCTACAACTCTACCGTTATTGATATTAATTACTCCACCATTTCTACCACCACCTATTGCAGCAGATTTTCCGGCAGTTACAGCAGTTACTTCACCACCATTAATTGTAATAGCTCCTCCTTGATCTACATATTGACAAGAACCAATAGCACATCCTTCTGTACCTAGGTCGCCATTTTGTAAGACTTCGGCCTTTACCGTTCCTCCGTTAATCGTAATCGGACCATTCTTCCCTCTGTGTCCGGCGCCTATAGCGGCACCGCCAGCACCCCGGTTAGTAGAGGTAACGATTCCACCATTAATCTCAATTTCAGCACCATCGAAGGGCTTGTTAGTGCCTTGAGCATTGCCTCCACCACCAATTCCAGCGGCTTTGACACCACCCTTAGCATTAACTTCACCACCGTTAATTGTAATCTTTCCGCCTTGGTGACCATCACCACCGCCACCAATTCCGGCAGCACAATTACCACCGTTAGCAGTAATCTTACCACCATTAATAATTACTACAGTTCCGCTTCTATCCTCTGAGCCACCTATTCCGGCACCCCAGTCATTAGCACAGCTAGCTGTCACTTCTCCTCCATTGATAGTAACAGTTCCCATGCTCCAATTGCGTTGACCTCTTCCAATTCCGGCAGCGTAATTACCACCGGTAGCAGTTACAAATCCATTATTGATAGTAATATTACCAAATCCGCTCTTTTCTCCACGACCGCCACCGATTCCAGCAGCGTACTTGCCACCTTGAGCGTCGATTATTCCACCATTGATAGTCAGGCTTCCGCCTACCACATCACGAACAGCTCCGATTCCCGGTCCATTCTCCGGGTGGGCTACAATCTTTCCTGTGTTCCCTTCTTTATTATTAGACTGAGCCCATATTATAAGTTCACTATCTTTAGTAATATAGATACCATTATTAGCGTGCAAGCAAGAATTATCTGCCAGAATAAGATTGACCTTTCCTTTTATAGTAACAGCATTTCCTGTTGCTTTGTCACCATTTAACACATACCATCCATCTGACATTGTATCAGCATATTCTTTGCAGTCATTTCTTGTTCGAAGTATTCCATTGTCAAAGTATCCTACGGATTGTCCGGAAGGCTCTGATACATTTACAATATCTTCTATTGCACCCCAAGTAAGGCGAGTATCTTCATATGCGCCTGTATGTGCATCACTCAGCACTACAGTCTGATTGTTATCAGCCTTCGCATCCTGTGTATCCACAGCCGGTGCCGCCATGACACCCATAGAGCTTGTTACCATTGTAACTGCCAGTGTTATTCCTGTTGCTTTTTTTATTATCTTAGATAGTCTATTCATGTATGTGCTCCTTCAATAATTAATATTCGCCTTATCCTTTTATTGCCAATCAATTATTATCTGTGTCTCTTCCAATATTCCTCATTCCATTTTTTGGTAGCTTCATCATAATTCATATCTTTGCCACCACCGGCAGCAACACAGCAACAACGATCCCAGTTAGCTTTCCGAGGTTCTGCTACAGCCGGGGCATTACAAGAAGCTTCGGTAGTTCCACAGCCTGCTACAACGCATACACATTTATGCTCTCCTTTAAAGTTGGAATCTGCTCCACCATAGCCTCCGGCGAAGCAACCACATGCATCACCGCCAGAAACAGCTTCTAACTCATCTGCATCTATCTCCTGCTTTTCAATGCCAAAATCCAAATCCTCATCCGCAAGTTCAAAATCATGTTCTAAAGCAAACTTCTTTACTTCCTCAACATTCTCACACTTAAGGAATTCTTCTCTAAGTTCCTCACTTGATTCAAGTAAAATCATTAACTTCTCACCATTCTTAGTCATTTTCATTACCTCCTTTATCCTCTTAGCTTGTATATATAATAATACTACTCAACAAATAAATATCCATAAAACAATAATAAAAATGTCACAAAAGTGTCATAAATCCTTCGTCTTCTTCAAACTTAAACTTATTATCCGGATGTTGGTCATGCATAAGATTAATAAGCTTAGATGCATACCCATCCTTAAACAGCTTGCAGCTTGACTCATCCCGATGCATAAGATCTGAATTATCTGATAGTTCCAACCCACCTGCGCGACATCCTCCTTGACAGTACATCTTGTACTCACAATCAGTACATTCACTGTTGTGTTCAAATACTTTCGATGCTCTTGTATTGATAAAATCCATATAATAAGAATCATCAAGACAGTACTTAAGTCCCTTATCAAGTATATTGGGAAATTTCTGTTGTATATCTGACGCCGATAGGCTCATACAAGGAAGTAGTCTTCCCTCAGGAGAAATGTACATTATAAGCCTTGCGTGCTGACATACAACACACCTACTAGGATCCTTTGGATAATGATAAGCCGGAATATCATAAATATCCTTATCATGTGGGTCTGCAGCGAAAAAGCCTCCTAACATAATAGATAGAGGCATACCATCCTCATAATACTTAGGTATATAATCTAAGTACAGCTCATACAATTCATCCATTGTAAGTGTTGTACCATATCCATTTTTAGCCCATTCACCCACATTTGATATTGGAACCATTTTAAGAGACCTACAGCCAACACTACTAAGATAATTAACAGTGTCGCGAAGGGTATCTTTGTTCTGTCCATGTACGCACATCTCTGCTCCTGTAGGAAATCCCATATCGCGACACAGCTTGAATGCTTTATCTACCATTTGTGAAGCACCTTCAATACCACGAAGCCAGTCATGATGACCATCGACTCCGTCAAAGCTCATATTGAATTCAGGGTATACCTCCCTACTATCAAGTTCCTTGAGAAGCTTCTCATTAACTAAAGCTCCATTAGTATATATAGTTGTAATTGCAATGCCGTGTTCTAATAGTCTGTCAACAATATCCATAAAGTCACTTCTAACAAGACATTCACCCCCTGTAAGAGTCACAGTCATTACGCCGCACTCTGCAAGCTGGTCTACAATAGACATGGCTTCTTCGTGGGATATCTCACCTAGCTTAGCATCAGGTGCTGACATATAACAATGCTTACAACGGAAGTTACATTTACCTGTAACTGACCAATGTGCAGACTTAACATAGCGGGAAGGATACAGCTTGTACTTTTGTATAGGTAGTAATTCCTCCTTCTCTTCGCACTGGACAACTACGCCCATTTTGCAATACTCTCTTACAATATCACGAGTCTTATCGTCGAATATAGGATAAGCAAAATCCATCTTTCCATCACATAGATTCAATATACTCATCTCACCTGCTGATATGAATGTAGCATTGCCTGTTGCTCTGTCTACAACTGCATAAGGCAGCTTCTTCCAACCACGAAGCAGATATCTATAACTCAATCTGTAATACATCTGTAGTCCTCCCTTGTTAACATCTATTAATTATCCATGTTTTCTAAAATATTCATCTCGTTCTTTTGTGTCTTGATCTTTATTTTTATCTTTGCCACCACCGCCGATAGCACAGAAGCAACGCTCCCACTCAGGAACCATATCTGCATGGACACTTGGATAATGACAATAAGCCTCAGTATATCCAAATCCTGCCACAACGCATACACAAGTCTTCTCCCCTTCGAAGTTAGGATCCTTTCCGCCACCACCACCGGCAAAGCAGCCACACGCATCACCGCCTGAAACAGCATCTAATTCTTCCAGATCAATTTCCTCTTTTCCAATGCTAAAATCCAAGTCTTCATCACTAAGCTCCAAGTCATATTCTGAGGCAAACTTCTTCATTTCCTCAGCGCCCTTACACTCAAGAAACCCATCTCTAAATTCATCATTTGTTTCTACTAGATTCAATAATTTCTCACCATTCTTAGTCATATTCATTACCTCCTTTTTATACCATTTTCGTTAAATATATCAACCAAAACGGCGCTCTCTTACAGCTATAATTTCATCAAGACATTTCCTTACTGCTGCCATTCCACCATGGTTGCCACGACTCATAGAATCATCAACACCATGATCTTTAACATCCTTAAGAATTACATCTATTTGCCTCTCATACATTTTAATAAGATTATTAAGTTCCTGTAAACTCATCTCCTCCAAGTTCTTTCCTCCAGCAACCTGCTCTAAATCTTCAAGATTTAATTCCATTTTCATATTATCTTTCATCTTTGTATTTTCTTTCATATCTACTATCTCCTTCCTAATCTATATTCGCCTTATCCTCTTGGCTTATCCATATAATAATACGACTCAATAAATTAATATCCACAAAGCAACAATAAAAGTGTCACAAAAGTGTCATAAATTCCTATATTTGCATTATCAACATAATATATTTTAACACATTATTTTCCCTTATACTCAAGACAAAGCATAGTAAGATCGTCAAATTGTTCTGCTCCGTCAACAAATTCATTAACGCTTTCTCTTACTTCCTTAAGGATATCTTCTGGAGACTTATTCCCCACACCATTTAGTGTAGCCTCTAACCTTTCCATGCCATACATTTCTTTAGCTCCATTATTAGCTTCAGGGACGCCATCTGTATATTCAAATATAGCGTCCCCAGGTGCAAGCTTTAACTCATAGTCTGAATATTTTGCCTCAGGCGACACACCTACCATTACCCCATGCTCATCCTTATATATCTTGTATGTTCCGTCACCCGTTCTAATTATTGGCGACTCATGTCCTGCATTAGTGCATGTCATAATGCCTGTGTTAATATCAAGTATTCCCATCCATACAGTGACGAACATCGCAGACTTATTCCCCTGGCTAAGTATTGCATTAACATCTGTAAGAATCTCTCCCGGTGTACCACCACCCATAGTAGCACGGTACTTAATAATAATCTTAGATGACATCATAAATAATGCTGCAGGAACACCTTTATCAGATACGTCAGCAATAATCAGACATAGGTGATTATCGTCTATAAAGAAGAAATCATAGAAATCTCCCCCCACCTCCTTAGCAGGGTTCATACTGGCATATAGTTCAAATTCCTTATTATCCGGGAAATCACCTGGAAGCATTGAATTTTGAATCTCAGATGCCATTCTAAGTTCGGTACTCACCTTTTCACGCTCAGCAGTTATTTTCGTAAGTCTATTAACATTGTCCACTATACGACTTTGCATAGATTGTATCTCCCGATACAAATCTCCTATTTCATCGTTAGACTTAATTGGTAAATCAATTATATCTTCCTTATAAAAGCCTTCCGTCTCAAAATCATCTTTATCCAGAGAAAACCCCTTTGCACCTTCCGACACCAGCTTCAAAGGCTTTATTATCAATTTTCTTGTAACAATCATACTTACTACAATAGTAATTAGAATTATCATGGCTATGAACAACACACTATTGAGAATGAACCAATGCCTCTCTTTAAATACATCATTCATATCAAGGTCTACTCCCACCTGCATAACATTTTCAGGCTGTCCATTGATAAAAACTGTAACAGGCTCACAGGCGGTACATAGCCACTCACCCTTATAATTATAGATTGTAGCTGGAATACGGTCATTACCTGTATATTCTGAGAACTCTTCAATTGGCTCTTCCACCGTACCAATTTCTCTGAGACTAATATCCGGATCTACAAGATTGTAGGATACACCATTATCTACATATTCCAGATACGCACTTTTCAGACCAAATGTATCCTTTGCTTCACTAAGAATTCTGGCATAGAAAGTATATTCATCATATATAGAATTCACCTCTATATCCCCAAGTGCTGCATATCGTTCGTCAATTCGCAGAGTATTACTTTTCATCCAATCTTCTATAATCTTATCATTATCTTCTGCAATTGCTCTTTCTCGTACGCTTCTAAACTCTTCAGAGCTAAATGTATTCCATAAGTGAAGTATCGTATCAAATGCAACATAACTTTCTGATATTGCAACCGATGCTCTCTCAGCTTTATCATAATAGAGACTATCCACTTTCTCACAATACTTGTAATAGCTAATGAACAATAGACCAATTGAAACAAGTAAAATACTTATAACTATTATAGCGTTAAGCTTAATACTTAATCCAATTCTTTTATTCTTCTGACCCATAATGTAACTCCTGATAGTAGTATGATATCTTCATTGCTTTTTAAAAAACCATATTATATAATGAAATTGTGTTAGTATAGGTTCTATAGGAGGAAGCAACCATGTCAACAACTATCTTTGATAAAAATAATGACACTCTAACAGTAACTCCAAATGGAAGGCTTGATACAGCAACATCACCTGTTCTTGAGAAGGAACTCTCACCTTACTTAGATGATACAACTAATATAATAATAGACTTCCAAAATGTTGAATATATATCTTCTAGTGGTATGCGTGTTATACTTGCTTTAGAGCAAGAAATAGAAGATAAGAATGGAAGCCTACATCTAATTAATGTAAATGATGATATTATAGAGATTTTCGAGCTTGTTAACTTTATGAACCTTGTTAAAGTCAACTAGCTATTGTATATCCATCATCATTTGCATATCATTATTCCGTCTCGTTTATTCGTTGTCTGGCTACCATATCTGCAAAATATCCATCGTGCTCAATAAGCTCGTCATAACTACCTTCCTCAATAATATGGCCATCATCAAGAACTAATATACGGTCACAGTTACGAATAGTCGATAGTCTATGTGCAATAATCACTCTGGTACACCCCATATTGTCAAGTGCTTCAGATACCTGTCTTTGTGTCTTATTATCAAGGGCACTAGTCGCCTCATCAAAGAGTAATACTTTTGGTTTTGGTGCAATAGCCCGGGCAATCATTATTCTCTGTCTCTG
>ODAI013726461.1_pt1 | contig 10119 bp, 8 predicted proteins | sample 1539321 | NCBI WGS metagenome assembly ODAI01 (sample SAMN02144231, study PRJEB22623) | gut metagenome | biome: sheep rumen | host: Ovis aries | place: New Zealand | reverse complement strand
TCGTGGATGGGCGTGGCACGGAACACACGGACGCGCTTGCCTTTTCGTTTGCAGATTTTGAACACCTGCGTCTGAATGATCACGCTAAGGCTTTCAACGAAGAAGATTCCACAGAGGATGGGCAGCAGCAACTCCTTGTGGATGATGACCGCCCCAACGCCGATGATGCCGCCAATCATGAGCGAACCGGTGTCGCCCATGAAGACTTGGGCAGGATAGGCATTGTACCAGAGGAAACCAATCATGGCGCCGATAAAGGCACAGAGGAACACAACGAGCTCCTGCGAGCCGGGTATGTACATGATGTTCAGGTAGGAGGCCATCTCGATGTGGCTCGACACATAGGCCAATATTCCCAATGCCACGCCGATGATGGCCGAGTTGCCGGCGCACATGCCGTCCATGCCGTCGTTCAGGTTGGCACCGTTCGAAACGGCTGTCACCACAAGAATGGTCATGACGACGAAGAGAATCCATCCGGCTGCGTTCTTGTGCTTGCCGCAGAACGACATTACTTCGTCGTAACCCAGGTTGTGGTTCTTGACGAAGGGTATGGTTGTCTTGAGCGACTTCACGGGTTCGGACTTGTGTGTGACAACGGTTTCAATGCCTTGCCGTTGGGTCGAGATGTTCTCGTGGATGACGGCATCGGGGCTAAGCCAGAGCGTCAGTCCCACAATGAGGCCAATGCTCACCTGACCGACGATTTTGTACTTACCCTTCAGGCCGTCCTTGTTCTTGCGGAAAATCTTGATGTAATCGTCAAGGAATCCGAGGAATCCGAGCCATACCGTCGTGCCGATCATCAGCAGCAGATAGATGTTGCGCATGCGGCCCAGCAACAGCACTGGAACGAGAATGCTGACGGCAATGATGATTCCGCCCATCGTGGGCACACCGACTTTCTTCTCGCCAAAGGGGTCGATGCGCTTGTCGCGGGCGGTCTCGGCAATCTTGCGGCGCTTCATGTATTTGATGAAACGTTCGCCGAACCATGCTGAGATGAGCAGCGAGAGAATGAGCGTGAGCAGCGCTCGGAAGGAAATGTACATCCACATGCGTGAACCGGGGATGTCGTATTGCTCAAGGAATCGGAACAGATAGTATAGCATTTAAATGGAAAATTGAAAATGGAAAATTGAAAATTCTGATTATGCGTTGAATGGAAAATTGAGAATTGAAAATTCTGATTATGCACTGAAGATTTCGCGCAGCACTTCCTTGTCGTCGAAGTGGTGCTTCACGCCTTGTATCTCCTGATAGTCCTCGTGTCCCTTGCCTGCCACCAAAATGACATCGCCCTTCTGGGCCAGCATGCAGGCTGTGCGAATGGCCTCGCGACGGTCAACGATTGAGAGGACTTTCTTCATCTGCTTCTGGTCAAGGCCTGACAGCATGTCGTTGATGATGTCCTGCGGATTCTCGAAACGGGGGTTGTCGCTCGTTATGATGACGCGGTCGCTCTGGCGCACGGCCTCCTGTGCCATGAGCGGGCGCTTGCCTTTGTCGCGATTGCCGCCGGCTCCGCACACGGTGATGACTTTCCCTCCCTTGCCGTCGAGCACTTCATGGATGGCGTTGAGCACGTTCTCCAATGCATCAGGCGTGTGGGCATAGTCGACAATTGCCGTGAAGCCTTCGGGCGAGCGCACGGGGTCGAGCCGGCCGCTGACGCTGTGCAGGGTGCTCATCACGACGAGAATGTCGTCAGGTTGCTTGCCGAGCATCACGGCGGCACCATAGACGGCGAGCAGGTTCGACACGTTGAACTTGCCAATGAACTGCACGCCCACTTCGCGGCCGTCGACTTCCAGATACATGCCTTCGAAGTGGCATTCCAGGATGCGGGCGCGGAAGTCTGCCATCGAACGCGTGGAATAGGTCTTCACCGTGGCGCGCGTGTTCTGGACCATGAACATGCCGTTTTTGTCGTCGGCATTGGTAATGGCAAAGGCTGTCTTGGGCAGGTCGTCGAAGAATCGTTTCTTGGCGTCGCGGTAGTTCTCGAACGTTTTGTGATAGTCCAGATGGTCGCGCGTCAGGTTTGTGAACAGACCGCCGGCGAACTGCAGTCCGCCGATGCGGCGTTGCGCTATGGCATGGCTGGAACACTCCATGAATGCATATTCGCATCCGGCATCAACCATGCGTGCCAGCAGTTTGTTCAGCTCGATGGCATCGGGTGTGGTGTGGCTGGCGGGTACGGCTTCGTCCTCGATGTAGTTGCAAACCGTAGAGAGCAGTCCGCATTTATGGCCCATCGCGCGGAACATATTATATAATAAGGTGGCGATGGTGGTTTTGCCATTAGTGCCTGTGACACCCACAAGCTTCAGTTTCCGCGACGGATCGCCGTGAAAAAGTGTGGCAACTGGGCCTACAGCCTCTTCCGTCGACGCCACCTGCACATAGGTGACGCCGGTTGCGCGATCCTCTTCGGCAGGCAGGTCTTCGCACAGCACGGCCACAGCACCCAGTTCAATGGCCTTCGGAATGAACCGATGACCATCAACCTGCGTTCCCTTCATGGCAACGAAAAGACCGCCTTCGGTTACTTTACGAGAGTCGATTTCAACACCGCTGACCCCCACCTCGGCATTGCCGATGATGGCGGTTGGCTTGATATTCTTGAGCAGTTCGCTTAATTTCATATGTCGTTGTTTTTTCTGATTACACTTCGAGTAGCAGTTCGCAGAAGTCTCCCTTCTTAATCTGATGACCCGGCTCAAGACTCTGCTTGGTGACGTGGCCACGGCCACGAAGCCTGACGCGCACGCCACGGCGCTCAATCTGGTAGACAGCATCGCGCGCACCCATGCCTATGACGTTGGGAATGGTCGCCATCGACTGCTGCGTCTGCTGGCTCAGCATGATCTGCTTCTGACCTTTCTCTGCGGTTCCCCAAACTGGGTTCCCATCAGCATAAGAGCCCGTGAAGTTGTTGCTGGCGTTGAAGCCGAGGCGTGAGAGCACGTAATCAGCAGCCAGCAGGTTGCCGTTCTTCACGTCGGGAATGAGGACCGAGGCTGAGTCGCGGGCATCCTTCACGTCGAGTTTCAGGTTCTGGGCCAAGATGCCTTCCGAGATGTTGTGGAACACCACGCCCGACATGCCGCCGCCAGAGGCGGGCAGTCCTGATTTCTGAATGCAGACAATACATGAGTAGCGGGGGGCATCGGCGGGGAAGTAACCGGCAAACGAAAGCAGATACTGCATCGTGCCGCTGTGGTAGCCGCCCGTGCCATGGGAAATCTGTGCCGTGCCCGTCTTTCCAGCCACCTTGAACGACTTCGAGCCGGCCTTCTTGCCTAGGCCGATGCTTACGACTTGTTCCAGAATGGTCTGCATCTTCTTGATGGTTTCGGGCTTTGCGATGTGCTCGCGCAGGACCACGGGCTGATAGTCGGCAATGACCACACCGTTTTTCACTACCTGCTTGACAAACCGCGGACGCATCATCTTGCCGTTGTTGGCGATGGCGTTGTAGAAGGTAAGCGTTGAAATGGGCGGAACCTGAGTCTCGTAGCCAATCGACATCCAGGGCAGGGCCGTGTTGCTCCAGTTGGCCCAGTGGCGGCCGGTCTTGTCCTTCTTCGGCATGCGAATGCGGGCTGGCGACGAACCGAGCAGCGGAATCTGTAGATCGTCGGCAAGGCCGGTACGGTAAATCGCCTCGACAAATTTTTCAGGCTGATTGTGATAGTATTCGTCGACGATGCGGCTCACGCCGATGTTCGAACTGACATGCAGGGTCTGAGGCAGGGTCAGTGTGCCATAGCCGCCCTTGCGCCAGTTGTGGTCCTTCATCTGTCGGCCATACATTGGCCACACGCCACCGGCTGTTTCCACCCGTTTCGTGGTGTCGCACTTGCCTTCGTCCAGGCAAACCATGATCGAAGCCGTCTTGAACACCGATCCGGGTTCCAGCAGGTCGCTCACGGCGTGGTTCTTGATTTCGCGGTACTCGCCGTCAGCGCATTTCTCCATATTCACGATGGCTTTGATGTCACCGGTCTCTACTTCCATCACAATCGCCACGCCAACGTTTCCATTGATGAGCTTCAATTCGTCGATGACGGCGCGTTCAGCCAAGTCCTGAATGCCCACGTCGATGGTGGTCACGATGTCAGCACCGTCAACCGGGGGCGTGTCCATGATGTCGAGCCATTTGTTCAGGATCTTCCGGCGATGGATGATGCCGTTCTCTCCGCGCAGAATGCTGTCGTAGGACAGCTCCAGGCCGAAGCGGGCTGAATCCTTTCCGCCGTACATCGTGCCGATGGTTCTGCCTGCTGCCGACCCGAACGGGCGCTGGCGGGCATTGTATTCCTCGACGCTGAATCCGCTCTTGAACGAGGCTTTCACGATGAAGTCCTCCGTGGTCTGCTCCGAATTGAAAGGCATGTTGAAGATGGGCAGCGACTTCACTTCTGAGAATGTGTTGAAGTCCACACGCTGACGCCAGATTGGCCAGTGGCGCGAGCCTGTCTTTCCGTTCTTCTGCACCTGCAGACGGCCTTCCTCCAGGTGCTGGCGAAATTCCTGTGCCGACTTTTCGGGGAAGATGCGGCTCAGGCAATGGCAAATCGTGTCGAGTTTGGCTTCCCACAGCGAGTCGTTACCCGACTCTGTAAGAGCCTGGAAGTCCATGTACATCTTGAATTCGGGCAGCGATGAGGCCATGAGCTGTCCGTCGCACGAGAGGATGTTGCCGCGGTTGGGCTTTACGCTCACGCTGTCTTTCTTCACACGGTCAGCCACCTGCATCCAATAGTCGCGCTTGGCTGTCATTATATATAATGTCTTGCCCACCACAGCAGTGGCCAGCAGCGTCATCACAATGGCGATGGCACTGTAGCGGGGCATGATTTTCTTATGGTCGAATTTGCTCATTTTTTCTCAAACTTTTTTCGTGTAATGCTTACTCTGGCACATGGATGATGTAGGGCGGCTGTTGTGGAATCTTCAGAATGCTGTCCTTGTTGTTTTGCAGGAGTTCCAGCACGCGGCTCTCACGAGTCTTTTCCGTGAGTTGGCTGCTGCTGGCCAGAGCCTTGTACTTCGCATCCTTCAGCTCTTTCTGGAGCCGGTCAATCTCAATCAGGTCTTGCTGGCAGCTGTAGCGGTTGGAAATATAGATAATCACAAAGAATGTGATGAGCAGGAACAGCCATATTTGGCGGCGCATGGCCTGTGTCGTAAGAATGTCGCCACCCAGGATCTTCTTCAGGGTGAAAGTCTTCGACATCGGGGCTTCGTCCTCAATGGCTTGCTCGCGTATCACCTCCTTCAGTGTGGGAGCTTCTTCTTCGTGTGGAGCCTCTGCTGCGGTGTCGTCCTCAACAACCTTCTCCACCTCCGGTGCCTCCTCAATGGTCAGTTTCGGCTTGCCTTTCAACTTCTCGTCTGCTGTTCCGTTTTTTTCGTTCTTTTCCTTCATTTCATCCGTCTTTTTCTTTCAACATTTCTCTGCAACTCTCAACTTTGCGCTTCGGCTGCGCGGGTTCCGTTCTTGTTCTTCGTCACTGGGCGTGATTACCTTGTTGTTCACCAGCATAAAAGGACTTCTCACCCTTCCGAAGAAGTCCTGCTCAACGCGTCCCTCCACGTTGCCGGCCTTCATCACGTTTTTCACGATGCGGTCTTCCAGCGAGTGGTAGGTAATGACCGACAACCTGCCGCCATCACTCAGGAGCTCTGTGACCGCAAGCAGCATCTCGCGCAGGGCGTCCATCTCGTGATTGACCTCTATCCGCAGCGCTTGGAACAACTTGGCCATGTCTTTCTTCTCGCCTCGTTTCTCGCTTTTGCTCATGAGTGGTTCTGCTATTGCCATCAGGTCGCCAGTGGTCTGCAGAGGCTTTTCCGCCCGTGCCTTCACCACTGCTGCAGCCAGTCGGCGTGCTGTCTTCAGTTCTCCGTAGAGGAAGAAGATGTCGGCCAGTTGACGTTCCTGATAGTTGTTCAGCACGTCGGCAGCTGTCGTTCCGGCCCGTTTGTTCATTCGCATGTCCAGCGGAGCGTCAAATCGGAATGAGAACCCACGTGTGGCATCATCGAAATGATGGCTCGACACGCCCAGGTCGGCCAGCAGACCGTCAATCTTCTCAACGCCGTAGAATCGCATCCAGTTCTTCAGGTATCGGAAGTTCGAACGCACAAACGTGAATCTGTCGTCATCAACGATGTTCTGTTCTGCGTCGGCATCCTGGTCAAAGCTGTACAGATGCCCTTCCGTCCCCATTCTTCTCAGTATCTCCCGCGAATGGCCGCCACCGCCGAAGGTCACGTCCACATAGACGCCGCCGGGCCGAATGCTCAGCCCGTCGATGCTCTCGTTGAGGAGCACTGGAACGTGATATGTCTCTGCCGTCATCACCATCTCTTCTTAGAACAACCCTCCATCCATGACACTCTGCATGGCAGCACCGAACTCCTCCTTCGACATCAGCGACGATTCCACTTTCTCCAGAGCCCATATCTCAATGGTGTCGCCGTTGCCCGTGAACTTCACCGACTGCTGTATGTCGGCCAGTTGCAGGTAGCGCTTGGGAATCAGGAAACGGCCGTTGCCGTCGAGTGTCAGCAATTCCACTTCCGAAACAAACTGACGGAAAATGCGCTGGTGCTGCGCGTTGTAGCGGTTCAACCGCGAGCGCACCAGGTCCATCTGCTCGTTCCAGACGCTTTCGGGGTAGAGCACCAGGCAGTCCTCAAACACATCCTTGCGCAGCACGAGGTTCTCCTCGCCCGATGTCTGCAACACCTTGCGGAAGACGGCTGGCAGGAATGCGCGCCCCTTTACGTCGATTTTTGCTTCTATGTTTCCTATAAATCGCATACGTACTTCTTTATTAAGTAGAAAACGACTACAAAATTAAACATTTTTCCCCACTTTCCTCCACTTTTCTCCACATTTTTTTGATTTTAACATAAATTATTGGTTTCCGTTGCTCATTCTGCCTCATTCGTGCAATAATTGCCGTTGGCTTCTGAAGGCATTAAAAAGCGTCCTCAACCATCTGAAGCAAAAGAAAAACAAAAGAAATTTTAGCCAAAAAGCAACTTTTTTCGAAAAAACGTGTGCTCGTTGTGAAAATTTTGTTATTTTTGCATTTTGTAAGCAAATTATTACGAACCAACAACATGAGCGAAAACTTTCAGAAAACGATTGATCTTGACCAGGTGTTGCGAAGCAAGATGGGCGCAAAAGCCAAGTGGGTGCCGCGTCCAGCTGTCAGTTGGTTGAAGAAAATCATCCATCAGGATCAGGTCAATGAGTTTCTTTGGGACAGCCGCGATCTCACCGGCACGCCCTGGCTCAAGGCCTGTGTGGAGTATCTCGGAATGACGCTCCAGCTTGAAGGAGTTGAGAATCTCCCGGCCAAGGACGACGGTCGCCTCTACACCTTCGTGAGCAATCATCCCCTGGGTGGCATCGACGGTGTGGCCCTGGGCAGCATCATCGGCGAACACTACGACGGCAACTTCCGCTATCTTGTCAACGACTTGCTCATGAACCTTCCCGGCCTGGCACCTCTCTGCATCCCCATCAACAAGACCGGCAAGCAGAGCCGTGACTTCCCCGCAATGGTCGAGGCCGGATTCAAGAGCGACCACCACATGCTCATGTTCCCCGCCGGACTTTGCTCGCGCAAAGGTCCTGACGGTCAGATTCGCGACCTCGACTGGAAGAAAACCTTCATCAGCAAGAGTGTCGAGCCCCATCGCGACGTCGTGCCCATCCACTTCGGTGGGCAAAATTCCGAGCGATTCTACAACATCGCCAATTGGTGCAAGCGCCTCAACCTGAAGTTCAATGTCGCCATGCTCTTCCTTGTCGACGAAATGTACAAGAACGTGGGCAAGACCTTCCGTGTGGCCTTTGGCAAACCCATTCCCTGGCAGACCTTCGACAAGTCAAAGACGCCCGTCGAGTGGGCCCAGTGGGTGAAAGAACAAGCCTATGAATTGTGATATGGAACAGAAAATCATTGACCCTATCGACAAAGCGTTGCTCAAAGCCGAGCTCACTCCCGAGCGGCAGCTCCGCATGACCAACAAGAGTAACAACGAAATCTATGTTGTCACAGCCCACGAGGCTCCGAATGTGATGCGCGAGATCGGGCGACTGCGTGAAATCGCCTTCCGCGAGGCAGGAGGCGGCACAGGCATGGAAGTCGACATCGACGAGTTCGACACCTGCGAGAACTGCTACAAGCAGCTCATCGTCTGGAATCCCGAAGCCGAGGAAATCATTGGCGGCTATCGCTATATTTTCGGCACCGACTGGGAACTCGACGAGCATCGCCAGCCGAAGCTGGCCACCAGCCACATGTTCCATTTCTCCGACCGTTTCATCGACGAGTACATGCCCTATACCGTTGAGCTGGGCCGGTCGTTTGTTTCACCCGACTATCAGAACGTGCGCAAGAACACCAAGAGCATCTTCGCGCTCGACAATCTCTGGGACGGCCTCGGCGCTCTCACCGTGCTCAATCCGCATGTGAAATATTTCTTCGGAAAGTTCACGATGTACCCCTCCTACGTACGCCGCGGACGCGACATGATTCTCTATTTCCTGCAGAAGCATTTCGGTGACAAGGATGGGCTCATAGTCCCGATGAAACCGCTGAAAATTGAGGCTGACCCCAACGAGCTCAAGGCTCTCTTCTGCGAGGAAGATTTCAAGAAAGACTACCGCATCCTCAACGCTGAGGTGCGTCGTCTGGGCTACGACATTCCGCCCCTTGTCAATGCCTACATGAGTCTCTCGCCCACCATGAAACTTTTCGGCACAGCCATTAACTACGGTTTTGGCGATGTCGAAGAAACTGGCATCCTCATCACCGTGAACGAGATTCTCGAGGAAAAGCGCATCCGCCACGTCGAATCCTTCATTCGTGAGCATCCCGAGGCACTCGTCAAGGCCGCAGAGGAAGCACGGAAATTCATAGCCAACCGCAACCACCAGTAGGACCATAACCATCAGTTGGTTCTTCCTGCAAATCCTCGAAAAACGGCGGTTTCATCGGAAGTAATCCTTCTTTTCAGTGCGCGGAAAATCTTTTTCGCGTTGCAAAGTTACAACATTCTCACACCGATTCCAAATTTCTTCCGGGTAGTCTTCTGGGTATCCGCAAAAATCGCTCATTTCTTCGAGAGCAGGATCCTTTCTGAAAACCTAATCTCCTCTGGCTCCCAGGCTCCTTAGAGTTTGTGGTCTAAGGAGGAAAGGAACCAGAGGAGAGACACAGGCGCACCTGCGCCCCTCCCGTCATCATATCATTGTATTGAGAGTTGAATGATATCGCTATTTAGCCAACTTGAACTTGATTTCATCGAGTTCGTGCACGTTCGGCAATGCTAAATTAAACTTTGCATTGCGCTTACTGAATCACGAACTTGGCATTGCCCTTCCTACTCGCGGCAGTATCGTCAGCCGACCTTTCTCTGTCTGTGCGTTGCTGCCCAATGCCACCAGCATCAGCGCAGCGAGAAGCAATTGTTTTTTCATATTTGCCCTACTCATACTTAGATCTTCCCCCATAGAACTTACCCGTCTTTATTTTCTCGATAATGCCATCATAAGGGAAAACATCTCCCATGGGTAAATTCCTATATTCCTCTGGAAGATACTCACCTACTCGCACAAATTCATGGTTAATCTTCCATACATACCAAATGTCTTTCCTCTCCCATGTCTTAATGTCGATGTCTTGATGTTGCCTGAACATGATATTGTCCGTATCACCAACATTCTTGTGCCTTCCTACTTTATACCACATACCATCGCGAATGCCGTCGTTCAGCATGACATGTGCATAAAAACTTACCTCACATTTAACCACCTCATCCATCGTGGGAGTGCTATCAAGCGGATAATGTTTCTTAAACACTCTTATGACGGTACTATTCAGTTGAGTGAAATCAACGGCAACAAACTGGAGATAGCATTTGTAATCTCCATCTATCTCCGCACATAGGATATCTCCAATTTTTGTAATGACTCTTTTCATACATTAGGAAGAGTGTCATCTCGTTCTAAAATAAATGGAAAAGAACCTTCCATCAGGCTATTGCCAACCTCAAATCTCATATAACTATTGGGGGGCATTC